>Ga0126328_10000283_pt1 | contig 11400 bp, 2 predicted proteins | sample InaspJWI13metaG_FD_97003 | JGI IMG/M metagenome (GOLD analysis project Ga0126328, IMG submission 97003) | Marine gutless worms symbiont microbial communities from Oahu, Hawaii - Inanidrilus sp. 1 OAHU.JWI-13 metaG | ecosystem: Host-associated > Annelida > Digestive system > Unclassified | place... | reverse complement strand
CTTTTTACTTTTTCTGTTTTTACACATTTTTAGTTGTCGGTTCCGTGCGGTAGATTAAGCTGACTTATGTCGGCTTTCGAGCGCACGTTAAAATAGCATCTCGTATCGTATCGTATCGTATCGACAAATCAGCTGTAGTGTAGGCCTATAGAAGGGCCCGTAACTGAGCTGTTGCTTACCTGCGCGTGACAACAAGTCGACCGACAAAGCTCTACAGACGCCAGAAGCAGAAAAAACGTGCTACCTACGAAACTTCAATATCTGCGCACCGCGATTTGCATTTGTCAGTCGTCGATGTTCTCGAGAAAGCGTGCGACCATCGACGTATAGTGGACGTACGCAGCGACAGCTGGGCTGGGAGATCGATGTAAAATTCCCGGCAACATGCAGTGGCTAGGGCCTGGCAGCGGTGCATCTATTATCCACGTAGCGTGCAGAGGCTGGGCGCGGATCAATGCTAGCGGTTGCTGCAGCTGACTGGCCTGGTTCGCCAGCTAGTTGCTTCATGGCACTTCGCCAACAAGCCGCGAGCGTGGTTTTGATCGCAGGCAGGGTGGCCACAGTTGTGAAGATAAAAATTCAAGGATTTTTCAGGGACTTTCAACTACCTTTTCCAGACCCATTCCAACAATATTCACCACGTTTGAGAATGTTTATGGCCAGGGGTGTAGTGGTAAATTTTGATTTGGGGAAACGGTTTCCGAGACCTAGGTCCCAGCAACGGGGAGCTTACGCCCCCACGCACGGCTAGGTGCGGGAGGGGGTCGCCCCCTCCCGCTGAGGGGGTCCGGGGGTGTTACCCCCGGAAAACTTTTTGAGATTTTTGATGCCAAATCCCGCGTTCGGGGGGGGGGGGCAATTTGGCCCAGAAAATAAACTGTTTGAGGGTTAACCTAACCTAACGAGTGCGACGTGATTTGCCGGAACGCTTCAGTGTTAGCGTTCCACCTGTGTCCAACAGTATTTGCTGGAGCGCCGTTCCGGCTCCAAAATATTTGCCGGAACCGCGTTCCCGCACCACTACACCCCTGATTATAAGTTGTGGAGACAATTAATAGCCTGTCCGGATCGAAGTTTCAGATTTGACGTTGAGCACTGGGGGCTTGAGCCTGTTGCGAATGGCGATTGCTATGCATGTTGGGATTGTCAAACAAGCTGCCATGGTAAGGGTGGTGACCAGGCCACATCGCCACGTGCTGCATCGCTGCCCCTTTCACTTCCTTGTGGACACACGTTGTGAAGCGTAAACCATCGTCGAAAATACACGTCAGAAAATTGCCACAGCGGATCTTTGGTCTTGTCCTGCGATACAGCTATACTCGTGTTTGAGTGTCTGTAGCAGATCGATATTATAATTCTGCTGTACTGAAATTATCTTACACTGCGTTTCAGAAAGTGTTGCAACAGTGGACTAACTTTTGCACGAATTTCAGTCCAAAAAAGTGGGGGAAGCTGCCCCCGCGTTTTCGCTCCACTACACCCCTGGTCGAAATGCGACGTCGAAATTTTGTCTAAAGGCCGTTTAGTCTGCAAGTCAAGGCTGTAGAATTGGGTTTTTAAAAACCTACGTTTTTAAACCTCAAAATCCCACTTAAGGTTTTTAGATTTTCATTGTGTAATTTAAGAAATAAACCTTATATTCAAATTTTACTTGTGATTTGTGAGATTCATCAATTTCATCGTCATTTTTCACATGGTGTTCTCCTTCGCTCAATAGAGATTTGTCTTTAGTAAGATACGGTGTTTATATACCATTTGCTCTTAGGTCGATTTTCGGTGTTCCTACAAAAAAACCTAAAACCTTTTTTAAACCCTAGGTTTTTCCAGCCCTGCTGCAAATGGAAACGACGTCGAAACCACAACGTGGAAACGACGTTGCCTATATACTCGACATGGATTCAACTTTGAGTCACCGTCTATTCAACGTTGTTGTACTTGCCGGTGCCTTGTACAAAATGTCATTGTTTTTTTGCAGCTGCAGGGGCATCTCAACGATGTGAGTAGGCCTGTACCCATAGTAAATTATAAAATTTTGTTTTGCTATGCTGCCGGTTTAGCAGCGAATGGGCAATGCGTGGCTTCTGTTTTATCTATGGTTGTTAGTTTCATCTCTACGGTTGGAATTTCCAATGTTGTTTGTTTATTCACGTGTTTGTTGTTCAGTGTTTCGTGAATGATAATTTAACTGTGGTTTTGTAACTCTGTGGCCAGTATGGCTAAATGTTCTAAAACGAACACGTTCAGATTTCAGTCGTTCAACGAGCGTATTGAACAGATCAGTATCAGACTGGGTCGGAGTGCTGCCGAGCCACATACTGCCGACACACACTTCTCTGAGGCTCTGTCGCACTGGGCGGAGCTGAACTGTACACAGCGGTTCGTCGAATTTCACCGTACCGTAGCCGACAAGGCTCAAAGTCATCCGCAGCTGTTACATCACCGGGACGAAATCTCCGATGTTTTACAACGACATTTGCAAGCTCAGGACATTTTGGCCCTGCAGCCAGTTCTCGATCTGCTGGTACAGTTTACAAGAGATCTTCAGGACGATTTTATGCCATACTTTACGAAGTTTTTTGACATCCTTGTGTGCTTGCTGAATGTATACCACCATTACGCAGACGTTCTGGAATGGATATTCACATGTTTGGCCAAACAGTTTTGGTTTCTGCGCAAGTTTTTGATCAAAGATATGCAAATGGTTTTTCGACTGTGCAGTCCTTTGCTGAGTTCAACTCAATACAGGGAATATATTAATATGTTTGCAGCAGAAAGCTTGTCATACTTATTGAGAAAGGTCAAGAATAAAGGTGAAATATTTACGTTTCTGTTTACTGATTTGAAGACTTCTGATGACCAAGTTATTGGTGTAGGGACGATGTTGTTTGAAATGATAAAGATGCCACACAGACGGTTCTTTGGCTGCTACAAAGATGTAATTCCAGTGCTCGTGAATAAACTTTGTGATTTCCATGAACCAGCTCGTGTTTTGAATGTTCTGAAACAAATGTTGAAGTTGATGGCAATGCATTTGACATCTGTATCAAAGATAGAAAATACTTTTTCAGACCAGTCTGTCTTCATCATGACATCACTGGTGACAAAACTAATGGAATTACATCAACAGTGGCTTGAAAATCAGTCAAGTGAATCTTGTGGTACATGTACTGAACTTGGGGAATGTTTTTCGTATGTGCTACAGTTGGTTGGCATTTGGATTGAACATGATAGTGGTATTTTGATCGTGGAGCAAGAGAAACTTGTGAATGTGATGGTTCACCTGATGAGTGATCGTATGCTACCAGCATCTGGTCAAGAAAGTCTGTTGTCAGTAATTTCCAGTCTGCTGTTGTCACGTAACTGTAAACTGGAAACGTGTAATCGAACGAAGCTCATCGTTACTGTTTACACGTGTAGATTCAGTGTCTCAGAAGTGTTTAGCTTTACACAGCGATTACTTGACATTGCACTATTTGAAAGTGATGTGCTGCCTTCACTGTTATGTTACTGCCATAAGTTGATGGCAGACTCTGGTAATGCAGGACATGAGATTCTTGTTATGCTGGTGACACTGCTACTGAATAAAGCTGCTCCTTGTAGTGGTGCTGTTGACTGCAAGACATGGTTTAAGCATTATGTGCTTGATTTCCGGTCCTCCATCAGCAAGAATCCATTGTCAGGAAAGACATTTCCTGCATGGTTACTTGATAATTTGTCTCTGTACAAAAACCACACAGCAGATACCACTAAACTTTCAACATTATGGATGATGTTGTTCTGTCTTCCACATTTAGTGCCAGTAGACAAAGAAAGAGCAGTGTCTGTATTGAGTGACCTGTTGGCAGAACTTCATGCAGTTTCCCTTACAAGAGAAAGTATGCAAGTTAACGAGTTACTTTACATTGCTGACGAAACTGTCACTGCACTTGGTTTTATAGGTGGTACTGCTGACCTCCATACTTATGTGCCAGCCAAGTTTCTCTGCGATTGGCTTAATTTGTATCCAGACAGTATTCCAGTTCTTCGCATCACAGATATGATTTTGTCCTTCGCTGCCTGTGATAAAGAAAATGATGCTTGGATTGCTGAATTGTTTGATGAGATTTTTTGCCAACTGAAATGCAATCTGTCGTCACCAGTGTCAGCAGTGAGATTGCAAACACTTCACATTCTTTGTCAGTTCAAACTGCAATTGCCACCTCTCACTGATGATGTGGATGTGGACCAGCCAGGTATATTTCGGATCTGTTTTGATGCTGAATCGACTGATGTGTCTCTGTCCACATTTCGTGAGCGAATACGTCACTGTGAGAAACTTAACCACGAATATGTTCATTATCAGCTGCCTGTTGGCATGAACACTCAAGTGCCACTTCAGTTTCTTATCGCTCAGTTGTTTGTCAATTTTCGGCCACTGTGGCAGCCACTGAGAAACCTGATCAAGACTTATGCTTGTGGTATGAGCCTGCAGCAGTTTTGGGATATCTTTGGCATGGAGTTGCAGTCTGTGAGTGAACATATTCAGAACAGTAAGTCAGCTGCTGATGAAAGTTCTGTATCTACTAGTGATGAAAGAAGTGTATTGTTTGTTCAGGGTCGACAGATGAAAAGTGGCAGCATGAGCATACCTGATTATGTTAATATGAGACAGCAACTGTTACTAGCTATGCAGCAGTTTTCACATGTATGTGAGCCAAGGTCGCGGCTGATTGTACCACTGTTTCTTCGTTTTATTGAATATGAATACTTTCCGTGTGATGTGAATTTTACTCCGAAACAGGACCTGAGGCCCGCTGAAATCATGGACCTGACAAGCAGTGATAGACATGTTGATGCCAGTGAATGTTTAGTGACAGATGTTGATAATGGATTGGAGAATTTGAATGATACTGCAGAAGACAACATAGAGATAGAAAATGCTGTATCTTGTAGTTCAAGTGGAAACAAAAGATCAGCCGAGAAAGTGGATGCCAGGCAGCTGAAAGGGACTCTTGTCCTTTTTCTTGGCTTGTTTGCCAAGTTCCATGATCCAAAGTCACTTTATCGACAGCACGAACTCCAAACATTATATCTGGACATGCTAAAGAGTAAGTCGGCTAAAATCCAGCTAGAAACTTTCAGATGCCTTCTAACATACAAGCACAGCTTTCTTGTTTCATACAAAGAACACTTGGAGTTACTTGTCAATGAGAAGTCATTTCGCAATGAACTTGTTTTATTCAGCATTGGCGACACAAATTCTGTGATAGAGGATGAGCATCGTTCTGATCTTATGCCAATTCTTATGAGAATTCTGTTTGGAAAAATGAAGCAAGGTCGGGACGTTTCTCGTAGAAAGCACGGTGAAGTGGTTAAAACGTCGATTCTGGCGTTTGTTGCAAGCTCTCAAGAAGACGAGGTCAGAATTTTCTTTGATTTAATTTTTGAACCATTTCAGAGTTACCTTTCTGGTCTTCGGGATCAGAATGTTGATGAAGTTGAAACAAATGTTCAGGCAATTATGAGCAATGTTGATGTTGCAGAAGTTATTCCATTAAGACGTCTGAACAGCCTATTGAGCACACTGAGGCTTGTTTTGCGGAAGTGTGGCATACTTGCTGGTACCTATCTATCGCATTTGTTCCATATGCTAGTTTATGTGGCAGCATACAGTTCAGCATTGCTTGAGAAGCGATCAGATATTTCACCAAGGCACGTTGGATCATTGAAGTCAATTCGTCATATGGCACAGTCACAGATTGTCGAGTTCTTTTCCACATTTGATAAGTATGAATTTTCGTCAAGTGAAATAGAAGCAGTATTCTTGGCGATGATTTGGCCTCAGCTGGAGAAGTTGCCATCAGAGGGTGTCTATAGTCCTACACCATTGCTGAAGCTGTTCAGCTGTTGGTCCAGTAATAAAACTCACCAATATCTTCTGGCAAAGGCTTGTCAGTCATCTCTGACACCACTCAGTAGTGCTTTGGCATTGCTTCGCTCAGCGCGAGCTGCAGCATCCGTAATTGAGTCAGTATTAAGTATGGCCAACAATTTGCTTGAACCAGATGACGAAGAAACTCGCAGCCAGCATTCAGACGAGTTACAAAATGCTACGCCTGTTGGAGTGACTATGCTGATGCCACATTTTCCACTATTGCTCGATTATCTTCACGGAGTCGTGGCCAAGCTGGGCTCTTCGGCCAGCTACTCTAAGCATTCAAAGAACAGGACTCTTCCAACGCACGAACTGCACATTTTGTCGAGACTCAGTCCTCACGTGGACAGTCGTGAACAGTGCACGGAGATGGTGAGTTTGTTGTTACCGTTTCTTGATGGTCGATTTAGACGTCGAACTGAGCTGGAGGTTGATATCTTGACGTCAGTTAGAAATCTGATTGGCCACTGCCTAGAGCCTCAACAGTTTGTTACACTTCTGGCTGAACAGTTATCGCTACTTACTGCGAGTCAGCCTCGGAAAGTACTGTGTGAAGTTTTTTCAGCAGTTGCCGATCTCGAGCCATCTCTGAAGCCAGTAGCTTCAGTAACGTCCAAGCTGAACGCATATGATTCGCGTTTCATTGAAGAGCCAGATATTGAACAGAGAATGGAAGGTTTTAGTGAGGCTAAAGATTTGTTGAGAAGAGGAGTACTGGATATGCCGTTGTTGTTAGTGCTGGTTCACAACTGCTGCTATGTGTTGGCTTCCAATGATGATGACTTTGCTATGAGAGACCAGTCATCCGAATGTTTGCAGATCCTCGTTGAAAGTGTAGCTTGTAAAATTAACAGTGACTATTCTTGTGATTTGTTCCGCATTGTAATAGTGCAGCATATTCTGTCACAAGTCAAGGCTAAGTTGAAACTGAAGTCAGAGGCCTCGCGGCATGCATTTGTCAACGTGCTGGAAAATCTGGTGAAACATTTTCCGACCTCTCCTCACTTTGTGGATCTTGTCGGTCTGCGAGATGCCACTGATGTAGAGGTGGATTTCTTCAGGAACGTTGTTCATGTGCAGCTTCATCGCAGAATGAAAGCTCTGCGAAGATTGAGTCGACATATTAGTGATTCACAGATGAAGACCGAGACACTTGTCAACTATGTTTTGCCAATCGTTACTTCCATGCTACGAGACCAGACCTTCATTAAGAACTCTGATCGTGTCGATGTTGCCGTTGAAACACTTGGCACTGTCTGCCGTCAACTGCCGTGGCCACGATACCTAATTGTTCTCCGATACTACCTTGGTGAGATTCTGAAATCCATCGAAAATCAGAAACTGGCTGTGAAAATTTTGGTGTCCGTTCTCGATAGTTTCCACTATGATTTGCGACACTCCTCATTCACAGCTGCAACACCTTACTGCCGTTCTGCAGCCACTATCAGTAATATTGTCACTGTGGAGTCGAGAAATGAAAATGATGTGTCGCGTGATGAGTGTTTGGAAGAAGAAGTTATGGAAGTATCGGAGACTTTAGCGTCTAATACAGATGAAGAGATTTCCAGTTATAATGCCTGCTCAGTTGCTCTGGCTACACGAATTCACCGAACTATCGCCCTTAGCGTTCTGCCACAGCTTCATAAGTGTCTGACAAAAGAGGCCAGGGCAGAAGGTGAGCACAGGTTTGCTGCTAGTGGAAAGTATGCTGAGGATGACGAGATTCTTCGAGTGCCTCTTGCACTGGCAATGGTCAAGTTGTTGCAGCAGTTGCCTGGTAATACCATCGATCATAACTTGCCAGGAATTTTGCTAAAAGTTTGTCGATTTCTTGCTTCTCGGGCAAAAGATATTCGCGTGGCTGCACGTGACACACTGACTAAGATTATTCAGTCACTCGGTCCAACATACTTTGGCTACGTTGTCACAGAGATGCGGGCAGCACTTAAACGAGGTTATCAGTTACATGTTCTCTGCTACTCATTGTGGGATATTTTGAAAAGCATCGTACCGCAGTTGCATTCAGGTGACCTGGATTCATCCATTTCTACTCTCACTGAAATATTCAACGAAGAACTGTTTGGAGAAGTAGGTGAAGAAAAGGAAGTGGAAGGAATTGTTTCAAAGCTGTTTGAGGCAAGGACAACAAAGAGTTTGGATTCATATGGCATTCTAGCAAAGATTGTGAGCAAATATACACTTCCTAAGTTGATTCTCCCACTGAAGACAGAGCTGGCAAAGACACATAGCAGCAAAACTACCAAGAAAATTGCCAGTGTTCTGAAGTTGATTGCCTCTGGTCTCGTCAGCAGTGGAGGCATTGAAGCCAACTACGTGTTTACATATGTCTACGAACTACTGCTTGAGTGTGCAGAGGGCTCGGGTAGTGCAGATGCGTCAGAAGAAAAGGAAAAGACACTTGCAAGCCGGAGACCTGCTCATGCTCTGCTGTTGAAGCCGCAGCTTCCCAGAACAGGCAAGAAAGCAAAGACGCGTTCCAGCACCAACTTGCATGTTCTGGCGGAGTTCGGTTTTCACTTGCTGTATCTGCTGCTTAAACGTTTGGGCCTGACTTCAGGCAAATCACAGATGCACAACACATTGCTGGATCCTTTTGTCTCATTGCTTAATGATGCGTTAACCAGCAAGCACGTGAAGGTGACGTCATCTGCACTGCGCTGTTTCTTAACGTTTCTGAGACTGCCGTTACCTTCTCTGAAGAAACACATTGGCTCAGTTGCCAGTCATGTTTTTGTTCTGTTAAACAACTATGCTGGAGCGGGAGCTGGCAAAGGTGACAATTTTGAGTTGGTGGTGATGAGCTTCAAGGTGTTGACCGTTCTCATCAGAGATGTAACATACCACAGTGTCACCGAGAAGCAGTTGCATGTTCTGCTTGTTTACGTCAAGCAGGATCTCAGCGACTTCACTCGTCAGGCAGTAGCGTTCACAATTCTGAAGGCCATCATATCTCGGAAGCTTGTCGACCCAGAGCTGGAGAGCATTATCCGCGAAGTTCGGCAGATGTCCATCGTCTCTGACGCTGCGAACGTTCGACAGCAGTGCAGACAGATCGCTTGGCAGTTCATGCTTGACTATCCACTGAATGACAGTAAACTGGACAACCAGTATCTAGAGTTCTACGTCCAGCAGCTGAGCTTTGAGCATGAGAGTGGCCGCACGTCGGCACTTGAAATGCTTTCCACCGTGTTTAGCACTTTTCCTGTTGGAGTGTTGGTCCGAAATTCCAACCTCTTCTTTCCAGCTCTGGCATCAAGATTAATCAACGATGACTCCTCTGCTTGTAGGCAGATGGCAGCAGCTGCAATAAAGCTGTTACTGACAAAGTTAGATGAACAGAGGAAAGACAACTTGCTCAGTTTATGCATTAAATGGATGGGCAACAGTGCAAAGCCAGCAGTGCTTCGAATGTCGGCCAAAGTTGCCGGATTGTTTGTAGAAGTCATGTCTGTCAAGTTTAGACGTCATCTGCTGACTGCTTTGCCACTGATTAATAAACACTTGTCTCGCGGAAATGACAGCTCTGATTTCCAGCTGGATTCTGAAATGCGACAGAATGACCTAATGCTATTTGACTTTCTGAGTTTGCTGCTGAAGATAGTGCGTAATTGTAGCGATGATGAGCTGTGTGTTATGTGGCGTGATCAGCCATGGTCAGACGTCTTCTGTGATGTTTGGAACACAGTTGAGGTTCATCTGCAGCATCCACATAGTTGGGTTCAACTAGTATCAGTCCAGCTGTTTAATGAGATGTTCACTGCTTGTCCACCGGACCAAACAGTTGCACAGTATTTGGAGAACAGTAAGCCTAGCTGTCAGAGTACAGCTTCACGCACGTCGAAGACCTTGTCAAGAAGTAGTGCATACCTGACAAAGGATCTCCCAAGAAAGCTGCATATTCTGAGTGGATCTTTCTGTTCACAGTTGTCTTCTGCTAACATCTCTGAGCAGCTGGCAAATGAGATTGTGTGCAGCCTCCTTCACGTAGCTCGTATGATAAAGGAGCTACCACTGCCGGTCTCTGCAGCTGATGATGAAGGTGATGATAAACGTGCCTCATTAACTTGGCTGCTTCGTCGTCTCAGTCGTGAAATCCGAAAAGAAACCTCTGGCGTCGACAAGTCAACTGTCAAGAGGAAAGCTATATATCGATGGCTTCATGGGCTTGGGAAAATTCTTGGGCCAGACAGCATAGTGACTTATCTCAAGCCGATACTGCAGCCTCTGGTTCGCGAGATGACAAGCCGTTCTCCAACTGTGGACTCAGAGCTGAAAGTGATATGTCAGGAGACTATAGCCGGGATTAAGGATATTGCTGGCAGTGACACTTTTAGTTGTGAATATGCGGCCGTCCAGCAGGCAGTTGGAAAGAAGCGACAGCAGCGCAAGATTGATCGGCATATCCAGGTTTGGACCAAGTCTCTTTTTTATTTGACTGTCTCTGGGTATTTCTTTCTATCTCTGTGTGTCTTCCATTATTAGCTCTCTGTTGTACACATCGTCAGAGGTAATCTGAGTGGCTTATTGACATTACCTGATTGAGTTGTATTTTGCGCAGCAGGCTTTGGCATATGTGTGATGCTGAGTTTTTATACAAGAGACTTACTAATTTCAGTGTGTGATTACTTCACGTCATGAATTTTGTCACTGTTCACACACACACACACCCATTTAACGCCCCTTTTTTGACGCGACTACCCAGGTGAGCCAGCACCAGAAAGGTAAAACCAATTGGGGTTTTACTGAAGCAAGAGACAGTGAGTGGCAGTGGCTTCAGCTGGGCCATATGCAAGTCTGCACCTCGCACCAGACAGATAACCACGCCATCACCCCACCACTGACGTTTTTTACAGGCCGCATGCCCTTCCTGTCACCCAACCAACAGTGTCAAAGCACTGAAGTCAACAGTTATGTGTCATTATTACAAATTTTGAATTTTATTTCTGATACTTTAATTGCAGTGACATTATAGGTGTTTTTGTACAGTCATCTCTGTAGGCAACATAGTGTAGTGGAGTGGTCTCATTAATACGACTTTTCTTACAAAAATTTTCTTTCCCTCCAGTAGACAGTATATGAGCGATGATGATTGCCAATAGGATAACAACAACAACCACAGTTTAGGCCATTATACACGTCAGCCTGCATTTGCCGGCACCTCCAGTTAAGAACTGGAGGATTTTGTTGGTGCAAAGTTTTACTGCCCACATGCCTTGCTGATGTCAACCAGCACATGCAGATTAGGGAGAAGACACTACAGTTCTCTTCAACAGTGTTATGTATATTGTCTCCATACCTCAGATTGCCACGAGGATAAGAGGGAAGATTATTGAAACTGTTTTATGCTGGGCCTTTAGGGTCGGTACCTGGAATGTGGAATCACTTACAGGGAGATCAGGTGAATTAGTGGAGGCATTGGGTGAGAGGCGGATAGATATAGCGTGTGTGCAGGAAATTCGGTGGAG
>Ga0126328_10000282_pt1 | contig 11406 bp, 7 predicted proteins | sample InaspJWI13metaG_FD_97003 | JGI IMG/M metagenome (GOLD analysis project Ga0126328, IMG submission 97003) | Marine gutless worms symbiont microbial communities from Oahu, Hawaii - Inanidrilus sp. 1 OAHU.JWI-13 metaG | ecosystem: Host-associated > Annelida > Digestive system > Unclassified | place... | reverse complement strand
CTCGTTTCCTGGCCGAGTGTTGTAAGAGGCAACTGAACCAGGGTAGTTTTGTTTTTTTTGCTGTATTTTAGGTTGTTTACTTTTTCTGATTTGTATTGAGTTTGTATTTTCCTGTACTGTTTTATTTGTCAGTATCAGTCAAGTGAGTGGCTATGAAGACCGCCTCCGAAATGACCTCTATTGTGTGGGGTGGGGCGTTAAACTCTACTCAAACCAAACCAAAGATAATGTAACATTGTCGCATATTTGTACACCATTATTGAGCAGTATGCTTCTCTGTATTTAGTTTTTCGTGTAAACTTTATTTTGTCTACTTTCTTGCTTGCTCACTTTGTTTGGTAGATGTTTTTGTGTTAGTTATTGTTAAACGTAAAGTGGCATTTTCTTTGATTGTTTCACTGCAGTTGATGACAGTACTATGCTTTTTACATGTATTTTGTATTGCATGACATTTATCACGGCATGTATCTTGTAACAGCAGAATATATGGTACATATTTTGCGTAAATATATTAAGTATGATTTTGAACCTACTTGCCTGGCACAAGGTTCTGCATTGATGCTGACCAGCATTATTGACTTATTAATAATGCATGTTGAATAATTATGGTGACTGTATCTAGCTGGAAATGAGACAAAATTCTCATATTATTTGCAGTTTTCATGATTTTGTGAAATGTTTGAAGAATTTCGAAATCTTTCACGTTTTTGGCGAAATAGTGAAATTACATTACACATAATTTTATTAGCATATCTGATCTCATGACATGTAATTATTTCTTAATTATTTAAATGTTTATTATTTAATTATTGTCATCTTATAACAAAATAATACTAATTAATCGTTCTAAAATTAACTAGTATTCAGTAATATTTGGCTCGATTTCTCCCATTTTAGCAGTATTTTTGTTCATATTGCCTATGGCTGTGCCGCCATGGCAGCCATCGTGCATTGGCACTGCGATACGTTATGTACTTCCGGTTTTGCTTATGACGTCATATTTGTACATAATAGGCCATATTCAGGCATGTCGATTCCGTTGCAGCGAATGACGTTGCATCATTGTGCACAGGCTAATGTCCCTGCTGCATCGTATTAGTTGTGTCGTGTGCTAGATGACGGTCGCCGGCACGCCGAGACAGTGGCGTAACTAATTTTTGCCCCCCCCCCGGCAAACATTCGCTACGGGCTAACAGTCTTGATACATAATTTGGGTCACTTTGGGCCCATTTTACTGTTTTGGGCCCCTGCCCCCCGGCATTGCCGGTTCTGCCGATGGCTAGTTACGCCACTGTGCCGAGACCACGAGTCTTGTACAAGGGCCTGCAGTGCAACATTGCCTGTTTTATTGTTTGATTTTATTCTTTGGTGTTAATAACTAATTAATTAATTCAATTTTACTTTTTTTAATTTTACAATTTTACCTTCAGTGCTTTGATGCTGTTGGTTGGGCGGCAGGAAGGGCATCCGGCCTGTAAAAAAACTGAGTGGTGGGTTGCTAGCATGGTTATCCGTCTGGAGCAAGATGCAGACTTGCATATGGCCCAGCTGATGCCTCTGCCACTCACTGTCTCTTGCTACAGTAAAATCCAGATTGGTTTTACCTTACTGGTACCGACTCACCCAGGTAATTCTGGAAAAACGGCCGTTAAACGTGTGTGTGTGTGTGTGTGTAATTAATTCAATTTTAGTATTGATTCAGCAGTTAAGCATCAACGGTTAAGACCTGTGGATTACTAGCACCGGTAGTAGACAGTGTGTATGCACTGCGAAAATTAAACGGCGCAGTAGCCGAGTAATTAGCACGTCTGACTGCAGTGTAAGAGGACCCACGTTCGAATCACACCACCGACAGTTGTGTTTATCGCGACAGCTGCTGTGATATACTGTGCCTTTGCGCACGGGCTGTGCACCTTTACTGCAGTGTCTAGGTAGACTCAGCCTTCCACCGTCCTCACGGGCTGAGTAATAATAACAATGGCGATGGTGGATGTGGACGGTGCAGCCATTTTTGTTGGACTCACAGCCCATGTCAATTGGCTCGGTAGGCGGCCACCCCCGGCACCCGGCGCTCAGTCTAGATTCATCAAACGAACCGGGTGAACTCTCGCAATGACTTTGGTCATGATGACACCACCATAAACATTGTCGTGATTATTATTATGATTATTTTATACAGTCTTCGGCATGCCGAAGATAACTATGGTTATGTTCACTAGTTGTTACTAATGATCAAGATAAACGTTTAGCAAATTAAACGATAGGCGCATCCCTATAGCTTAGCTACTGACTTAAATATTCTAGGTTGTGCTATGCGTGTTTAGTTTATGTGTTTAGTTTTATATTACATATCTGGTAACATATAGATCGGAGCAGGTGAGGCCTGTAGTCCACGAAGAAGCCCATCTTATGGCATGCTGTCCAGTCCTTTCTTAAACGAGTTTACGCTGCAGAACTCAATGACTGTGAGGTAACTGGTTCCGTCTAAGGTTATTATGAGAAAGTGTACTGCTAGGCTATTATGTAACGTGTGTGATTGATGTTTGTACTTTTAAAGTAGATTCCCGTTCAGTTGTAAGTGTCGTATTTATTGTGTCAGTCTACTAGACGTACGTTTAATTACAATCGGAGTATGCCACACGTACTCAACGGAAGAGAGGTGTAACTGTTCAAGACTTCACATGTCTTTCTTTAATAAACCACACATTTTGTTTGTCGTGAGTTGTATTTGCAGTTTTGGCTGATTTCTGAGGTTTGCTTGATGAAAGTATTCAAGACATTTCTTATACAGCTTCACAGAGGAACTTATTTTGCTCATTTTCTATGCCATATCTGGCCAAAACTTCGTCATTGCTCTTTGCTGTAGCATACACCGATGGCTCATTTTATGCCTATTTTATAGATGGGGCCAGAGGCATTATGTTTTGTGTTTATCCGTCTGTGTGTATGCATATGTGTGTACATGCTTGAGCAGGTGGAGCTATTCTCCAACCATCGTGCTGTTGACTTGTAGTTAGGCTATGTTGCATCATGCTATTTATATTCTTTTGCTCCTTTCAAACTTTTGTATCAGACACTTTTTTCAGTGGCGTCGTCAGGCATGGGGCACTGGGGCATGTGCCCCCCTGGAGTTTGATGCACGCACCAATTTTTCCTTATACTTTGGGCAAGAGAATTGTATTTTTTTGCTACCAGAAGCGTTCTGTGGCCTAAAATATGCAGAAAATGCGATAGCAGCCGGGGCTGTGCCCCGGACCCCGCTGGGGGAGCTCACGACGCTCCGCCAGACCCCCTAGTCGGCTGTGGAGCGGACACCCCTCCCCATACCCACCCCACTCGGCGCCTTTTGGCACCTCGATGCGCGAGGCGCCTCGTTCGTCATGCCCCCCTGACACCAAATCCTGGCGACACTACTGACTTTTCTGCAGTATCATCTAGACCTAGACTTGGCAAACTCTTGTTGGCAGTGTCATGTGTTTGTAGCTAGAACTCATACGGTGAAATGAAGTGTCTCCGGCAAAATGTACCTCACGTTTCACCAGCAGTGTATGTGGCTGTCGTTCTGTTTTCCATGTCGACGTGGATGGACGTTGTTGGAGTGTGGATTGAAATGCCGCTGTTTGTCACCACTTTGCCGGAGGGCTGGAGTCTACCGTCCTATCTGGCAATCATTATTCAGCTGTCCAATGTTGGCCCAGCACTTTATGCTATCACTCAGAAGTTTCAGCAGGGAACGAAAAAGTCCGAATCAGATGAACGTTGCACGAATAGAAAACGATTAGATGCAGAAGTCGTTCTGACGCTAGTTATAATAATAGCGGAGGCGCTGAACATTTTCCTGCTTTCGTTCTTGTGGCAGATAACCAGCGACATTGCTGGACGCAGTCGTAGTGTTGCCATACTCACACAAATGGTACCTACTGCATTGACTAGCTGTATGACTTCACTGATATTCCTGCCGTATATGGCTCGGTTTCCCTCGTCGTATATTTCAGCGCATTATGTGGGACAGGGATTTAGTGGTCTTATTCCGGGACTAATTGGGCTTGTCCAGGGTGCCGGTGGTCCTCCAAACTGCATTTGGAACAGTACACACGTTGTAAATGACACATTACATAATGGCACGGATGAGGCAGCATTATATGGAATGGCAAATTTTACTACCAGCGTGATTGTTCAGAGCCAGAAGCCACTTTTTTCAGTCCAGGTCTTTTTCTTCTGCTTAACTGCCCTGTTCCTTGTGTCACTGGCTGCATTTTGCTGTCTCAACTTCACGAAATCTGGACGATCTGCAATGATCACAACAAACGTGATTTCAGATGAAACATTCCAGTGTCTAGACAAACCTGCTGCAAGTGGAATTCACCTTACCAGTTTTGATTCGCCGGAACATAGTGCACGTCAGCTGTGTGCGTTGGTAAATGAAAATAGCGAAACTGCGGAATTAGCTGAAGCCAAGAACGATCAGAAAAGGTGTCATAACTGTCAAGAGTTTCTGATGAAGTCAGATAATGAGGCCGATGCTTCGAAGAGTTGCCAGCAGACACCAACTGTTACATCAGTAAAGATGAACAATGGAGTTTTCGTTTGGCTCCTGGTAGTCATTGGTGTAGTGAATGCAATGTCAAATGGTCTCCTCCCATCCACGGAGTCATACACCTGCTTGCCTTATGGGTATCTTGTCTACACACTAGCTGTACGTCTTTCGTCAGTTGCCGCATCTTTGGCATCTCTTTCATCGATGTTTCTGCCACGAGCCTCAGTTAAAGCTGTGTCCATTCTGACGTTAATCGGCATGGCAATTGCGACGTTTCACATGATTCTGGCACTGCAGAGTCCGAATCCAGTTCTTCGTGGTCATCTTCTTGGAGACATAATAGTAGTAAGTATTACAAATCTGTATTATGAGCTGTAGCACATATTCTTACATCTGAGATTTCTCAATTGCCCCAAACAGACAGACAGAGACGGGCAATGGATATTGCCCGTCTCTGTCTGTCTGTTGAGTTATTTTCCAGTTTTATACAGTTGTTCAAATTATCGGGAGAACCCACTTACCCCAGATGAGGCTATCTCCACCAGAAGAGAACGTTTGGGAATTACTGGAGCAAAAGTTTGTCCAGACTCCAGATCCCCTTTTTGTTGCCTATCCAGCACTTACAGCATCGTCCACTTGTGGATAAATGTGTTGGTAAATGGTCAGAATGTGTTGTTGCACTTTAGAGACGAGCATTCTCTCTAGTGTAAAGTGCCATACTAGGGCTGCACAAATTAACGATTGCTCACGCAATCAGTCTTTAAGAATCTGTGACTAATAAAAAGTTTTAATCGCTAAAAGTTCAATTAATATCATATCTCTCTCAACAGACTAAATACTGGATACATTGTCAACAAAAGATGATGGTTTTAATTTCCGGCGAACATGAATATCTTAGTTTGTGCCGTCAGTGCTTTGACGCTGTTGGTTGGGCGGCAGGAAGGGCATCTGGCCTGTAAAAAAACCGAGTAGTGGGGTGCTGGCGTGGTTATCTGTCTAGAGCGAAGTGCAGGCTTGCATATGGCCCAGCTGATGCCACTGCCACTCATTGTCTCTTGCTTCAGTAAAATCCAGATTGGTTTTACCTTTCTGGTTCCGGCTCACCCGGGTAGTCCCGGACAAAGGGCCATTAAACAGTTGTGTGTGTGTGTGTGTGTGTGTGTGAATATCTTAGTTTATTTCCGAGACTGGAGGAAAAAGGAAAAACGACTGAACAGTTGTCTTGTTGCATTATACAACAGCTGTTAACTGTTTTTGTACTTTGGTCAGCAACTGAAAAAATCACCACATTTTTGGTGGAGTTGTTTGTAAATTTTTTAAAATCAAAATTCTCTATTAAAAGTTAAAAATCCTCGTCTTTTTAAAAGTTGACTGTTAAAATATTTTCGTTACCGGCATTTTTGTACGTGAATGTTTCGCAGGTCGTCACCGCAATCGTAATGGATTCGTCGTTCGCGTTTGTCCGAGTATCGATAGCGGTCCTTCTTCACGAGGGAGGTGGCCGACACAAGCTGCTGTGGTGTGGTGGGATAACGCAGGCTGGATCGTTCTGTGGAGCACTGATTGCCTTTGTACTAGTCAGCTGGCTGCAGATCTTCAAGAGTCAGAGTCTCTGCTCACTTGACTAGGACAGTCGTGCAGCCAGCACGTTTGCATTTTGTTACCGATCGGCATCGAGTGTGGGTGGGGCTTTTGTTGCGTCCGTCTGTGAGTTGGTCTGTGCATTTGATTGATCTCTGTGAATGCCAGAGTCATTAGAACTGTAGTCCATGACACGCCGTAGGCACGCATTGACCTTGAGGTCAAAAGGTTGCAGGTTTCGGTTAGGGATGGGTGAGTGGTGCAAGTCCACATCAGTGGCGGATTTGGAGGGGGCCCGAGCAGGCTCCACCTCCCCCCCTTTGGGCGAGGGACCGATGCCGTCACGGTTCTGCTGATAAGTGACAACTGTAAAACCTGCACTTCAGAATACTCAAAATGATTGCCACCAGTGGCTTTCTCGCAGCTTTAGAGTGCACCAAATTCGTTTTCGGCCGGAGCTGTGCTCCAGACCCCCTGGGGGAGCTTACAGCGCTCCCCCATAACCCGTAGCTGGTTTAAGGGGGACCCTACTTCTAAGAGGAAGGGGGGGACGGCCCCCCTAACGCAGATTCCTGGACCCGCCCCTGTATATGTCCATGTGACTGCACATTTTTGCGTCTTCACCCATCCAGTAGATGAGGCTGGAGGTATTATGTTTTTGGGGTTGTCGGTCTGTCTGTGCATTCTTGCTTCTAGTTCTAGTTTGCATTTTGTTGTTAATTACTTCGTTCTTCATAAGGAACGGAGACAGTGTAGATAACACCGTTGAGGAGAACTCCAGCATCTTCTCCCTAATCTGAATGCGCTGGTTGCCGTCAGCAAGGGCATGCAGGCAGCAAAACTTTGCACCAACAAAATCCTCCAGTTCTTAAATGGAGGTGCCGGCTAATGCAGGTTGACCTGCATAATGGCTGTAAAACCGATAGTAGTTTAGTTACTTTATTCTTCATAGCACACTCTTATGCTTTGTCATCTATTGTTTTGATGTTGTTTTAATGCGTCTGCTTAGAGCTGAATTTGTATGTTAGGACTGTGTGCCAAACAGAGCCCCCCAGAAATTTAGAACCGTAATTTTTTTACTAGTAACATTTGTCGTTTTGCCTTCAGTGCTTTGACGCTGTTGGTTGGGCGGCAGGAAGGGCATCCGGCCTGTAAAAAAACTGAGTAAGTAAGTAAGTAAGTAAAACGTGGATTTATATAGCGCATATCATTTATAAAAAACCTCTAATGCGCTGAGTGGTGGGGTGCTGGCATGGTTATCTGTCTGGAGCGAGATGCAGACTTGCATATAGCCCAGCTGATGCCACTGCCACTCACTGTCTCTTGCTTCAGTAAAATCCAGATTGGTTTACCTTTCTGGTACCGGGTAGTCCCGGACATAGGGCCATTAAACGTGTGTGTGTAACATTTGTCGTTATCTGAAAACTTTGGTGTTATGCTTGCCTGTGTCGAGTCACCCTTTACACGATTCATATATCATTATTTTTCTATGTCGTGTGTAAGCACTTTGCCTGGTAATTTAGGACAGGATAACTAGTTTAACATATCTTTTACAGCAGAGTTGTTTCATTTGCTTTTGCAAGAATTGTTTAAATATAGTCACTATGACATTGTCACACTGGAGCTTCGAGTGAGCTTCATGTCCGTGCCTTGTAATCTTTGACTTCACTAAAAATATATGGGACGGGCCAAAAAATCTGCATCCTGTTAAATTTGCCGTATTGATACAAATGCTAAAGATAAAAACAAAATAAAAACGGCAGCATACTTTTTTTCCAGAAACTCTTAGAGCATTTTGATAAAAATATTGTATTTTTGGAACAAATTTGTTTTATTTTTTGCCGCCAGTGTGGTGAATTATCCGGATGCAGTTTTTGGTCCACTCTGTACAAAAAACTTAGAACAAACAGTGGGCAGTCTTCAAGAGTCAAACCCATGCTAACTGTATTGATCTGACATGTTTGACTTTTGAACTTTCGAAGGTAAATGCTTAGCATCCACGATTACAGTTGATTGCAGCTTCGGTGTTGTTAATATATTTTTTGACCAAAATAGAATAACTTTTTAATTTTTCGTTGCAAATACAAAAATAAACCACTGCCTAGCTTGCTATTATTGGTGGCTGTCCTTCGTTGCTATGGCCATTCTAGTCTCAATTTGCCTAGTGTGAACGTTAATTTAGACATTCGTTTTGACTGCAACCTCTGTAAAGTTGGTGGTGGTAATAGTATTAAAATTCGTCTGTTTGTTGTTGGTAAGATGCCAGTGACTGTTGAATTGTTTTACAATGTACTATTACTAGTCCACGATACATAGCATAGCCTAGTATGCAGGGCTGCCGTGGGTATGGGATCCCCATGGGGATGGGGTGGGTATTGGGAGGATCTTCCATCCCCACAGACCCATGGGGATTTTTAAACAACCTGAAATAACGCGTTAAACATGAGATAAACGGTGTATGTTTGAGTTTTGCCGAATAAGTACAATTTGTTATTTTACTGTTAGCCTATATTTCTGCATTATCCTGACTGAATGCATATAGCAAGTTAGTAACACTGCTACGTTACGTTTACAGCAGAAGTACGCTAATTTAAGCAAGTATCTATGCTCAGTATCAGTCAGACACTTTCGCGTAGAACATAGGGGCCTACATCATGTAGTAGCCAACTGTCAGTGTGACAAACAGCAAATTAAAATAGGCCTCTTGTAGTGAAAAGACAGGGTGCGGGTACGGGTATGTAGGATTTTGGGGTTCTGTAGGTATGGGGATCCTGTGGGGGATAATACCCACAGGATTCTCTGTGGGTATGGGATGGGTATGGGGATAGAAATTCTGTCCCCACAGCAGCCCTGATTATATCCTGCCTATTGTTACACAGATTAGCGTGGAATGTATGCGTGTCTACGGTTGTGTGTTTCTCACAAGCGTGAGCCCTGCAGAAATGGCTGAACCGATCGAGATGCCGTTACGAATGTAAGTAAGTGAGTTTATTAATATTGTGGCATAAGACAATGCTAGATTTCATAGAGTGGACTCGTGAGGCCCAGAAAACCATGGGGCGGATCTCTCCACGGGAAGGGGCACTTATGGGAGTCATACTTGGAAACTGTGGTCGATATTGGCAATCTTATTCGCTAGGGAACAACAGCGATGTGGCCTCTGGATACCACGCTAGTATAGCAAACTGATCTATGGTAAATAGGTAGCCCATACTCGACTGCCGAGCGTAGGGTTCCGGAGCTGATCCCGGTTCTTGGCAGTCAGCCTGCAGGTGACGTGAGCCATAAACCCGGTGGCAGGCTGCCATTACTTTCCGCCAGGCCTGCAGTTACCCCCGCAACCCTTAAGAGGGCCGCTACCAATTTCGCTGCTTGGTGAACAGAGGCACAATGGGTGTGAGCAGTTTGCCTAAGACTGTTATCCGATAGTGTCGCGGCTGCGATTTGAACCCAGGCCTTCTGCGCCTGAGTCCAGCACGCTAAACCACTCGGCTACCGAGCCTCTCTGTTAATAATCAGCCGTGGGAATGTAATCGATTTGAAAAGTGTGGTAAATTGAATATAATGTCTAGATTTTGTTACAACAGAGTATTGTTGGTTTTATCGAGTGCTGGAGTGGTCGGTGCGACCTCGAGTGAGGGCTTGCAGTTATCATTGCTCTGATAGAGATGTAAAACGTTAACATATTCACGCTTTCAGTCAGGGTTGAATAAGTAGGCCTAACTGTGACGAAAATGATTTCGGTGCAGATAACGAAGCAATAACGGTGATGAAACAAGTGATAACTACGTATAGTTATAACGATAACGCAAAGTACACCCAATAACTATAATTTCGTTAATAACACATTGGAATGTCTAGGACGAAACGCGACATTTAAGCCTAAACTGTACACTATACATGTAGTACAAGCAACGTAGGCGGGCTTGATTATTGCTGCATCTTTAAACTTAGGCCTAGGCCTATAGACTACATCGTACGAAAAAAAACACCCGTGTGCGTTACTCGACAAAAACTTACTAGGTCTGAATTGAATGAAGGTGATGTACTAGTATATGCACCTCTTAAGAGAGTTTTCGCTATGTCTCCCAATATATATGGACTAATAGCTCCTATGGTTATGGTTATCTGTCTGGAGCGCGGTGCAGATTGTTTGCATATTGTCCAGTTGATTCCACTGCATCCCAAAACCCCGTCATCTCTTGCCTCATTTGAATCCAGACTGGTTTTACCTTTCTGGTACCAGGTTGTCCTGGAAATGGGGCCGTTAAATGGGTGTAATAGTGGTGGCAGAAGTAGTAGTAGTAGTAGTACATATGGGCCCCTATGGACTAAATTAAAAGCTATAAATAAGAACAGACATAGGGCTTTCGATAAGAACATTTAAGCTCAAAGAGAAAAGTGTTAACGTGTTTAGAAATAATTTTTGTCGAGGTTGCCACGCCTACGTATCGTAATCAGTCAGCCATTATACCAACCAATAACATATCTACACTGTTCTCGACCATAGTCGCCGACTTCCATAGGGCAATGGTGGCGACTGCCCAGGAGAAAACACCTCATAGGGCGCCGCCCTGTGAGGAATTGGACCCGTCGTACGATATCAAGCTTGATTTTGTGCAGAAAATACATTTGTTCTTAGCACAATCAACAAAAACTGTTGCCACCAGAGCTGCACTTTTTGACTCCAGTATGCACAAATCGTTTGTCGGCTGCGGCTTCGCTCGACACCCACTGGGGGAGCTTACAGCGCTCCCCCAGACCCCCTAGCTGTATTTAGGGGCCTACTTCTAAAGAGAGGTGAGGGAGACAGTGGCGTAACAATGGGGTGGCTGCTGCGTCTAGTGACGGGGGCCGCACTGGTGGTAGGGGGCCCCGACAGTTCTAGAGTTGAATACATTTAGCATTAGGTTTGTTGTTTTGTCAGCGTCAGACATACTAGCTCGTAGTTCTAAGTTCCTACTGATATCGGCTAGTTATTTGCTATTTTAAATGACATTATTTTAAATCAGCGGGGAGGGGCCCTGACCTAAGAAAGTGACGGGAGCCCCGGATGGTTGCGATACGCATCTGGGGGAGAGGAGGGGAGGGAGTTCGTCCTTTGCCCTGGGTGAAAAAAGGAAAAGTCGGCGTTTATGTTGTCGATGCCACAGACATCAGTGTGTTGTGTGACACGCTGCAGGTGTGCACGAATCCTTACTTGCTTAATAAATGATTGGATATTCACTTCTATGATTATCAGTCTCATCACTACTTCTTAATCTCTAGGCTCACTACAAGTGCCATGT
>Ga0126328_10000281_pt1 | contig 11421 bp, 9 predicted proteins | sample InaspJWI13metaG_FD_97003 | JGI IMG/M metagenome (GOLD analysis project Ga0126328, IMG submission 97003) | Marine gutless worms symbiont microbial communities from Oahu, Hawaii - Inanidrilus sp. 1 OAHU.JWI-13 metaG | ecosystem: Host-associated > Annelida > Digestive system > Unclassified | place... | reverse complement strand
GTCATTGACGCCGCCACCCTCCCTCGTCCGGATCGTCCCTTTGGACATCAAAGCAGAGGTACGAAACGTCTCGTAACCGTGCTGCTGGTGGTGGTGACATTTGGTGGCTTCACTGCGCCGATGTGACAGTTGCAATCAGCTGCAGTCGCCGTGCTGATGACGTCGCAGATGTATCGACAGAATAACTCCAAAGCATCGTGTGCACACGTGTAGTGCCTATACATCGTGTCCGCGGAAAAAGTGCCACTATACTTCGCCAAGTATTAACCCATTTTCAAAATCCTTTGGCCTACTGTCAGACTCAGTAATATATTTGCAGCACGGTCATATTTAAATATCCCATCACATTTAAGCCTGTCGCTTAGGCTACCTGTGGCGAAATATTAGCTTAATGTCAGAAATTAGCCACAATCCAAAATATTTTGTGGTTAATGAAAAATTACAAGATAATAGAGCTGTAATGGTTTATTCAACAAACAGTTTCCCGTACTACAAATGTTATCATTCTGTTTGCTGGTAAAAAGAATTTTCAAAACCGGTGAACTGTTGGCGAATTTAGAGGCGCCCCATTCTGCTTAAAGACGCAAAATGCGACTGAATGGGACTGATAACTTGTGTATGACGGTAAAACCTCTTTATAATTGTTGTTATGTTAATAGACAAATTAATTTCACTTTGTTGTCATCAAATATAAAACGGTCGTAGAGCAATTTTGACTGAGTGACTGACAGACTGACGCCATCAGCGATTGACTGACTGCTGATCCTGTGCAACATTTTGCCGCGACATCTTCCTTGTTTTAAAAATGTTTAATCACAGGACAATTTTTTCAACAATTTTTGAGTGTTTCAGTTTTACATGGCAAATTTACTTTAATACTTAATTGACGGCTACCCATTGAAATTCAAACTACGAGCAACTGTTTCACTCACTCTTTGAGCACCCGTGACGGTCGACGGTTAGTTTATCACACTGATCGTCCACCTCTGTCTACAGCACGATGTCGTCGAGCGGGTTTATCTGCGATAGCTGTTACTATATTAACAGCCTGCACTTCCTTTGTAGTCGAAATCACTGACAGCAATGACGTCGTTCACACCACATGTGATCTGTGCAGTGCGAACAGCCCTTAAGCTATCTCAGCGCGGTATCTACAGGCCTGTGCTCGTTAATCAGCCGGCAGCGATGCCACTGTCGTCGTCAGCGTCAGATCAATGGCGCATTGTGAGACGTTTCGTATTCCTCCTTTGACGCCCAAGGGGACGATTCGTGAACCAGACGTGGGAGGGTGGAGTGGCGTAGGCGGGACTTAGGCTACGTGTGCGGCACTGCAGCCATGTAACAGTTGAGCAGAAGTTTAACACGGACTGATCTGTGGCGAAAATACCGAATTAGTGCCTTGAATCTCTGTATTAGTATACGACGCTTGCACTGTATGCAAATAATGCAACATTTTGCTGTCTAATTTCCAACTTCATCGACACATTAAAGTGTCGACGTTACATGCATCAGCTGCGCCCGGCGGCCCGCACCGAACCCCTCCGCATGAGGTATACGAATCGTCTCAACCCAGAGAACAATAGAATAGAGGTATATACATACGAAACGTCCCACTACCGACGTCGGCGGCAGCTGTCAAATGTCGCGATTGCTGTTAAATCGACCGCGTATCTCACACTGCAGTGCAAATCATCCGTGAGATACAGCGGACTGACTACAGCCAGTTAACGTCCAGCGAACAACGGCATCATTGATTGCAGCTAATGTACCGTACCTTGGAAGTTGACATGCGACATGATAATTATTGACGCTGCCCGCACAGTATGCGGCGCTGGGTCTATGAAACGGTACGGTGTCCGTCCGTCTTTACAAGCACGCTGCAGGTTTGCTGCTGTGGGCCCGGCGCGGGCAAGAGATATCGATCGATTGCTGCAGCAGCGGCGGGCGAATGCGGGCAGTGCCACGTACTTTGTCAGCGTACGTAGTAGCGGAACGCAGACTTGTTAATGTTGTAACAAGCCGCGCGATCTCGTGTCAGTTGTATCATTACTCCGCCCTCGGTAGGGAAGCTGAGTATATTGTGATCTGTCTGTCCGCGAGCGTATCTCCGGAGTCCGGAACTACATGCCCAATCTTCATTCTTCACTAGATATTTTGTGAATGCTATCTGCGACCGTGGCTCGGTCCTCCTCTGGCGGCATTGCGATGCGTTATGTACATCTACTTTAGATTACAGCTTATGAATAGTCATGCTTGCACATAGGCCCCTAATGGCCGGGAATAGTAGGCGACGCGATTATTAAAGGCGTGTATTCGGTGACTTGACGGGGGCAGCAGGATTCGACACCGCAACGAATGGTCAAATTGACTCACTAGGGGCAGCACCGAACCGAGGCAGCGATTGCTAACAGATGAAGTAAATTAGCCACGTCTACTGGATCTACCAAATGTCTGTTTTCTCTAAAACATATTAACGCAGATCCATTTGGAAGAGATTTATTGTGGAGTCGCGATTAGCTGTCTACTTTCTATTGTTGATCGACGCTGCCCACATAGTATGCGGAGCAGGGTCTATGTAACGGTCGGGTGCATGTCAGTCGGTCTGTCTGTCGCAGTGATCGATGGCAGCAGGGGAGTGAGGCGGGTTTGCTGCTGAGCGCCCTGCGGGCAGGAGACATCGGTCGACAGCTGCGGGCGCCGTGCAGTGGGCGCTGGCGCTCAGCAGCAGTGGCTACGCAGCACGGCGCTTACCAGCAAATGCTGTCAGCGCCACGTTGACAGCCGACGGAGGAGGCTAGACACAGACTTGATTTGGTTTACGTGAATCTGATCTTAAGCGAGTAACATTTCCACCTTAATTCACTGTGGGCTGTTCTGACTCGGGACAGTACCGTTAAGCAGAAGCGTAAGACGAAGAAAATCGAAATGTAGAGGCTATATGATAAGACGTAGCTGTTTTGCTGTGTATCGATTGAACGCGAAAGTCAATCGCAGCATAACGCAGAAATTCAATTTTGTCTTGACGTCAGATAGGCCTGTGTGTCGGCGTAACGCTACAGTCGATCTTACTAGGCAGCACTACTTGCTTGGCCAAGCCTAGGACTATATACCGAGTGGCCCGAAAAAACGTCCCGAACTTTCGCGTGGCGTTATGCAACAGAGTAAATGAAATGAATCAGGAGAAAAGCATGCATGTAATGAGCAAACATCTTCGAATATGTCTATGAATTTTCATCTAAAATGCTTCCATTTTAGCCGTGATACAAGCGAAATAGTACTGCACGTTATAAAACAATGTTTGCAAGCAGTTCGTCACTTATGTTGCTGGTTGTAGGCAGGCTACACCAGAACGCCACAGTAATTCGTATCAATCAACTGATAAGCAGAAAATGTGCTGAATAGGTCCTCCATTCTGCTTTGCCACAGCTGATAACCGCCTTTTCCACTGCAATATAGCTTTTCTGACTGTCTGGTCATTGGCATCGTGCCATTTGTCTCTGATAACATTCTGAGGATCTTTGAGATTCGCAAATAGTTCACGCATTCCTTCGTAGACAAGTTCTTGTAAGATATGCCAAACTGAGTAATCTAGCGGATTCAAATCTGGCGAATGCAGTGTCCATTCTTGTGAGCTAATGAAATCAGGCGTGTTGTCTCGAAGAAAATTTTGAGTTGCTTTGGCGCGGTGTGATGGAGCGCTGTCTTGCATGAAGACGAAATCATTGTCTGGATACTCGTCTTACGTCATAATGCGTCATTCATTAATGACGTCACTGAAATTTACAATTAAGTAGTATTACATAGGCCTACTGATCTACAAATGTGCCAAAGGAAATTTCGCCCCATAAAGTATACGCGCCGTTATAGTTACGCAAAGTTCGGGACATTTTTTCGGGCCACCCGGTATATATGCGGACCGACGCTCATACAGAACAGCTACTATAAAATGTCCTCGTACTATAGATTTCATCAACATTATTGGCACTGCCCGCATATAGAGCCTATGCGGAGCAGGTCTATGTAAAGATACGGCGTACGTCCGCTTGTCTGTCTGTCCCAGCATGAGCCCGCAACAGCAAATCCACTGCTACTGGTTCACTGCTGAGCCTGGCGGGCAGGAGATCGATCGACTGCTGCATGCAAAATTTATCACTCTACCTAGGCCTACAATGTGTCTCAGAAACCTCCATGTAATTATTTTTTGAATGGCTCAAGTTAAAAATCAGCTGATTGTAACAATTTTAGTACAATAATAATAATAATAATACACAGTATTTACAGTATCATTATGCCCACAAGTCGAATCGCAGACATTGGGTCAAATTCAAAATGCCTTTTAAACAAATGTGTTTTGAGGTGACGCTTGAAAGTACGAAGATTAATATCTTAATAATAATTAATAACATGATGTGCTTGGAATTGCCCACAGTAGGCCTGATCTTAAAAATCCTCATCCCACCATGTGAAATCCAAAAATGCCATCTTGGAAAACAACAGCAAGCCTAAGCCTATAACTCAACACGTTCTCGGAGAACGTAAAACTGGGTTCATTTTTTCACCAATGAGAAACAATACACTCATGAACGGATGGATGCTTTATTTTGCAAGGTGGGCCTACAGCAATTACATAACAAGTGGCCAAAGAATTTCGACGAAAGGCCGCATCGCCTTCGCACCTGTCACCCCCATCGCGGGAGAAACCGCGCTTTCGTCGTAACGCGCTGTCCCTGAAGACAAGTCTGCAGCCCTGTGCTGCTGCGGCGTTTGCTGCTTACAGTCTAATGTATTCCAACGGGGAGCAGAAAAAATGCCACTCACTCTAGGGTAACCGGGTCTTCACATAACACACGGTTGCTTGAGACCACCCGAGTCCACAACCCAAACGGCATCTGCCATTGTATTGGGCTCGCGGTTGTGTCCAACAAACAGACATACACAGAGATCACGCTACATTTGTAGCATCTTTGCACACCGTCCATGCGATGCGGCCTAAAGTGGCCAACGTGGTGGGCAACCTGTACACTATAGTGTGTTGCCAATTTGCTAGGTACTGTTAACATTAATTTGTACCAAATTCTGCAAAAACTAAACTCTTTGTGAAAACTGTACACCCTGTAAACTGTAAAACTGTAAGCTGTAAACTATACATGTGATGTCAAATCCATGTTGTCCATATTGAGTCACTTTGAGTATATGCCTTATTCATGTCATTTACTATCCTGTGACAGTGCTTACGTACACTGTAAGAAAAAAAGTGAACACAAATGTAGCACAAACGGAACATGCAGAAAATGTTGGATGCACAATGCACACGTTGGTTGGCCATGTCTTCCAAATTTTATATTTCACAACCTCGCACGTAGGCCTATACATTCAACGTCATATATGTCTTTTGTGGACATTTTAGTCTGCATTTTCATCTTTCTTGTCCTTGCTCTGAAATGGGTTTAGCCTGCCAAGTTTGTCAAAAAACGAACCGACTCAGCAAATTCAGTGAGTGCTGCATTCTGTAACTTCTGCACAAGTTCCTCAGCATACACTTACTTCAATGGTCGAAGGTTTTTCAAACGTTCTGCCTCTTCAATATCATTAGGCATTAATTAACTATTAACTAAAAATTAGACCACGCGCCGGCGCTCAGCAGCAAATGTGGCAAGCGTCATGTTGAGAGCCGACGGAGAACCCTCAAGCAGTGTGTCTCAAGAGTCTGCCTGGTACAAACACAGTCACTGACCTCAAGTAGTCAAGTCTCAACACAGACTAGTAAAATAAAACGTTTAGCAAATTAAGCAGTTCGTGCTTTACTGATAGAATTTCTGTTGTCTTTGGTATGATTCACGTGATTTTGCCTTTTTGGCTTTATTTAAGTGAAATTAGTTAGATTGTTATGCTTTAATAGTTATTAATTGCGCGTTTTAACTGAATCGTGAAAAGAAAAGGTATAATGCGCTAGTTGGTATTTCTGCGCTATGACTGTTGAAGTACTGTGGTTAACCAAGATGGAACGTCTATGCCAGGTGCAGCGTAGCCTAGGTGCAGCCGCACCCGGTAAATAATAACTAATAATAAACCCCACCCACCACGAGTTGTATTGAGGGCTAGTCTAGTTGTATTGTATTGGCCGGGTGTCCGGATATTCGCTGCCCTTGGACAGTGTCACTTGACTCTAGTGAGCTCTTTCGTACACGGTTGGTAACTTGGTCACTTTGATATATGCAGCCTTGATCACCTGCGTAGGGAACGAAAGTGCGCCATTACAAACCCTGTCATGGTGCCGGCTCCCTGGGCTGGCCATTTCCAACGCTAATATATTACTATATTTTTCAAATAAAATATACGGAAGTAATTTTATCAAACAGCACTCGGCCCAGCCAGGCCAGGCAGTTTTTGGGCGAGACTACAGTAGGAACATGGAGAGACAACAGGCAACAGAATGTTTTGTGTCACGGTGGCATATCGTATGGCACAGTGTACCGGTACCTGCGATGGGTAAAATGCAGATGTGTTCATGTTGCATGTGTTAAAATGCTGATATGAGTAGAGATGCCCACACCGGGGCACTTGTCAACATCGGATGTGCTGCCAACACTCAGTGCTGACAATTGAACTGTATCCAGTTTGCCCACGAAACTAGACCTCGGCCATTATAATTACCAGCCGAGCTCCAGCTCACTAGTGAGATTTTCTGCATCTGGGTAGGCATCACAGATGAAGATACTGTGGAATTAGTGAAACCATGTTGCCAACAGCCATTACCATATAGCAAAGGCAGTAGCTGTTTGACTATTCAGATGGTTCTGCAGCAGCACTTGGGTTTCACTACTTACATTTTTATGTCCCCCACCGTAGGGGGGCATTAAGTGATACCGCGATCCGTCCATCTGTCTGTCCCAGCCGTAGGTGCACAGCTGCCCTATATTGTGTCGAGTGGGGCGTTAAACTCTACTCCAACCAACCTAGGCTATAGGCATGCTGGTGTCTGCAGCTTAGCCATTTGCGTACCGGTCCACGGATGCTGTAGATCTGCCGCGAGTCGAACTGCCATCGGCGGGGGGCATATCCTCTCGCTGCCCCTGTGGCTGTATCTTGTCTAGTTTAAGTTGTAGACAATTAATCAGTTGGTGCAGTTCAGTTGACAGGGCTGTCTGCTTTGGTAATGTGTTGTTTGAATTTGAAATGCTGTTTAAATTAATCTGAGCACTTGTGCATATTAATAGCTGTTTGTTGCAGCATTCTGAGAGGCGAAAATGCCAACAGTAGTCAATGGAGTGGAGATTGGTAGAAGGGCAAGCATAAATTTCATGACAAATTTCCAGAAGTTGCATCGTGGTATTTGGCCATGGACAGTTGGGCTCAAGGCACGCCTACCGCTACACTACAAACAGCGCTACATTGAGAAGTTTATGCGAGACCCAACACCGGTTCACTACCGACCTGACATACGTAAGCATGTTGCCGATGAGTTTGGATGTCCTGTGCGCGTCCAGAATATCCCGATTCCGGTCTTCTTTCCGAAGGAGTCGAATGACATGTTGTGGGGTGGTGAAGGAATTGTTGCCGGATTTCGCCGACAGAAGGTGCGGCAGAAGATACCGAAGGTGCCACGAATCTGGATGCCGCGACTGTCGAGCCACGTGTTCTATAGTGAGATACTAGACTTGTTTCTGCGAGTGACAGTGACACGTCAGACACTGGAACTGATCGACATTGCTTGCGGCTTTGACCACTACATCCTGTCCACACCCGAGGTCGACATGCAGTCACGGCTTGGCATGCGGCTCAAACGCAAGCTGCTTCTTGCACTTGCTGACAAAAATCTCTACCCAGACGATCCGGCAAAACGTGAAGAAATCTATGCAAAATATAAGAAATATGTGATCACAGCAGATGAAGCTGAGTGGGTCGGCTTGACATTATACGAAGCTGAACAGAAACAGAATGCTATTGAAGAGGCAGAACGTTTGAAGAACCTTCGACCATTGAAGTATGTGTATGCTGAGGAACTTGTGCAGAAGTTGCAGAATGCAGCACTCACTGAATCTGCTGAGTCAAAGTCGTTTTTTGACAAACTTGGCAGGCTAAACCCATTTCAGAGTAAGGACAAGAAAGATGAAAATGCAGACTAAAATGTCCACAAAAGACATTTATGACGTTGAATGTATATGTGCGAGGTTGTGAAATATAAAATTTGGAAGACATGACCAACCAATGTGTGCATTGTGCATCCAGCATTTTCCGTTTGTGCTACATTTGTGTTCACTTTCTTTTTTTTCTTACAGTGCTTACACTATAAGCACTGTCACAGGATAGTACCATGCCATAGGATGACTGGTCCTCATTACTCTTGCTCCAGTAGGGGAGCTTGATTGATGACTGTGTCGTGTTCACGACCACAAGCATGTATCTGAAACCACTGCTCCGATCTTTACCCCTGTGCATTTGTTACTTGTTGCCTGTGGCATGGCTCGGTCTTGTGGCAGCATTACAGACTTGCTGTACGTTATGTAGTTCCAGTTTCCTGGATGACTGTTTGCACATATTGGCCAGGTATAAATGACATGAAAAAGGCATATACTCAAAGTGACTCAATGGGGACAACACTGCTTGAGGGTCCTCCGTCGGCTCTCAACATGACGCTTGCCACATTTGCTGCTGAGCGCCGGCGCGTGGTCTAAGTTTGTTAGTTTGACATACTCTCATAAATTATTACTAGTTAAATGACAGTACTGCATATTTTGTAGCCTAAGTCTTCTCCAGTCTCAAATTAATTGATGCTTAAATGATGAATTGCATTACAATTCTCTTGCCAGTTACTACAGGTGGCAGTGGTCCAGTTGGTTGGTTAGCACGTCCAGTGGAGGACCTAGGTTCAAATCTCACCACGGACGGTTGTGTAAATCATGACGGCCACTGCGATACAGCCTTGGGCAGGGGCTGCATACTTTTACTGCAGTGTCTAGGTCGACTTAGCCTTGCATCCCTCACCGGTCGCTAAATCGAGTACCAGCTTTGGCTGGGGTAAAGGCGGGAATGCCACATTTACCGGGTGGCAGCCTGGCATGAAACAGTGTGATCCCATATGGCACGCGAGTTCCAATAGCGATGTGTCAATATATTGTGAACTGATATATCCATATATTGCCTTCAGTGCTGTGATGCTGTTGGTTGGGCGGCAGGAAGGGGATTCGGCCTGTAAAAAACTGAGTGGTGGGGTGCTCGCGTGACTGTCTGGAGTGCAATGCAGACTTCCATATGGCCCAGCTGATGCCACTGCCACTCATACACTGTCTCTTGCTTCAGTATAATCCAGATCGGTTTTACGTTTCTGGTACTGGCTCACCCGGGTACTCCCGGACATAAGGGCCGTTAAACGGGTGTGTGTGCAATATCCGTATAGTTTATATTTTACTTCACTACACAAAATGAGACCCAGATTCCAGAATATAAACAAATAAACTGAGTGCAGAGAAGTTTCCGATTTCAATACTTTAGAGACTAACGTTTCAGGGGACACTGGTCTCATAAATTCCGTAGGTGAACGGGGGGTGGTGGGTTCACCGTCCAGAGCAAACAGTAGCACAACACACAGTATTCATTGTTATCTTTCAGTACATATAATGCAACACAATGTACATCATTGCAAACAAGTCTGTCATCAGCCTCGTACGTCAGTTGACAACGTGACACTGCTCACATTTGATGCCACCCACCGTGCTGCCGTGCGCCTGCTGTAGTAATCGATCAATATCGCTTGCATATGGCGGCCACAGCCATGGACGTCCGCACACAGGGGCAAATGGGGTCAGCCGACCCCCCTAGAAAAAAGGATGAAAAATTAAAAAGCGAAAACATGCAGAAAAGATCAGTTTTCTATGTTTATGTTATATTTTTGAGAGCAATCAGGCAAGCAGGTGTAGAGAACGGCACTATGCTGACCACATATTTATTCAGATATACTTCAGAATGTGCCATTTTGTAGTCAAATTTTCTTCGCTTCAGGTGGCAAGGGGGCATTGACCCCTCTAACCAAAATCCTGCGTACGTTCCTGGACACAGCAGCAAACCCGCCACATGCTGCTGCAGCGATCAATAAATGGGAGACAGACAGACATTGCACTGTTTCTATTAATTTTGTATGTGTCCTTGTCCTTCAATGTTTTGTCACTGTTGGTTTGGCATCAGAAAGAGCATCCAACCTGGAAAATTGAGTGATGTGTTGGTGTGGTTATCTGTCTCGAGTGAAGTGCAGATTGTTTGCATGTGGTCCAGCTGATGCCACTGCATCCCAAAGACCCATCATCTTATGCCTCATTTAAATCCATACTGTTTTACCTTTCTGGTACCAGTTTACCAGGTTGTCCCGGAAAAGAGGCCAGGCGAGTCCATTCTAAAGCTGCGCATTTCCGTGATGCGCTGTTCCCTGCAGACAAGTCTGCAGCCCCGTGCTCTGTGGCATTTGCTGCTTACACCTAGTGCATTTCAATGGAGGGGAACAACGCCCCAAATTTCCCCCACCTAACAGATGTTTCCTTGGTCCCACCCGTGTCCACAACCAAATGGCATCTCGATTGGTTCAGTCGTTTCTCTAGGGCTCACAGCTGTTCCCCAGTTCCCAACATACAGACCAACACAGACAGATCACGCTACATTTGTAGCCACAGGCCGCATCTTTGCACTCTCTGCATGCACACACACACACCCGTTTAACGGCCCTTTTTCCAGGACAACCCAGGTGAGCCGGGACCAGAAAGGTAAAACCAATCTGAACTTTACTGAAGCAAGAGACAGTGAGTGGCAGTGGCATCAGCTGGGCCGTATGCAAGTCTGCATCTCGCTCAAGACAGACAACCGTGCCAGCACCCCATCACTCTTTTTTTACAGGCTGGATGCCCTTCCTGTCGCCCAACCAACAGCATCAAAGCACTGAAGGCAGCAATGCAGCCTAAAAATATACCATAACTCACAGAGATGCAGTAACAAAAGTTAAGTCTCCAATGTGTAACAGTGCATTCAAGTTAGCTAGGAAGTTAGCATACAAATACAGGCATATTCAGCTATGGAAACAAATAAGTAGGCCTATTCAGCAAGCTGTTGCAAAATTTCTGTGGATGTTTCACCTCGTGGCATACATTCAAAATGTCAACAAAATGTATGCTTTGGAGAAATACAGTAAAAATTAACCAAATGAGACTTTTTTGTATCTTATACAACATTGTTACTGTCCATCAAATGTAGCAAAAAAAGTTTTTCAGCACAACAGCATCAAGTATGTTGCAATATAAAATAATCGTTTCATCATCACTACTGTTGGGGCCTTTCTGCAGGCTACCAGCCGCGTCCCCAGGTGGTGGATAGGGGAACGACCGCCAGATATGGCGGCCAGCTGCGATATATATAAATAAGCAGTCGTGAACCATGCAG
>Ga0126328_10000280_pt1 | contig 11436 bp, 10 predicted proteins | sample InaspJWI13metaG_FD_97003 | JGI IMG/M metagenome (GOLD analysis project Ga0126328, IMG submission 97003) | Marine gutless worms symbiont microbial communities from Oahu, Hawaii - Inanidrilus sp. 1 OAHU.JWI-13 metaG | ecosystem: Host-associated > Annelida > Digestive system > Unclassified... | reverse complement strand
TGCGTCTACCTTTTACCGTTTTAAGATATAGGCCAAAATATTTAAAAGTGGGTCACGTAATTAGAGTTATTTATTGAAAATACCAAATCCACATGCAACTGACTGACCCCGTTGACGTGACCCATTCGAGTTTTACCGAGATCTTTAACGTCGAAAAACTAGTCAGTATGCTAATTGTACACCGATGCTTGCATGATTCTACGTTTCCACTACATGTAGCTGTACGCTACATATCTCGGTTACACTTCGCTTTATCACGTTGACACGTACTTGGTGTTGTAGTTGCCAGCGTCGATGTCGGTTTGTTGGATGTTGTCGTATCCTCCACGGTTGTCGTTGCAGGTTCTGTTGTTGTTGATGCAATTATCGTCGTTGTCTCCTCCGTGATATTTTCTGCATTAACAACGCACAATTTTGAAGACCAGTTTCAACAATCAGCGTAAATTTCATTTGAATGTTGCTGTTTATTGTGAAATCTACACGTAATTTTCCGACTAAAACGTGTTTCAAACTTATTGATGTTTACTTCACGTAGCCATCAATGTTGTAGTCTTATCTCTATGACCATAGAGCCTTTCTAGAGATATTCTTAAATTCGTAATGCATTCCCACATTACGTTCCTATAAAAACTGTCGGATTTCTTCTTTTTATTATTTATAATTTGTTGCTATTTTTTATGGCTTTACCGTTTCGTTTTGTTATTACTTTACCTTTTCTTATTTTATTACTTTATTTTTTTTTTTATTGTTATCACGTAGGCCGATGCATTATTATTATTACTACTGTTGTTTTTTTGCGGATTAGAAGTGCCAAAATCTTTAAATTTTATGGGAGCACCTAATTATTACAAGCATAAATGAAAGGTGATATCGCTAAACTTGGCCTACAGCATTTTACAAAATTTCCTTGAGAATCTAACAGTGAAATAAATCTTTGAAAATCGGACTGCATTTGCCAAGTTAAGATCAAATATGAGGTGTCTTGTTTTCCTGAGACACAGTATAAAACAGTGTACAACACAAAGCCGTTAATTAACGTGAACACTTGGTGTGAACGTTACCGGCGGGTTTCTTGCAAACGTAGTAGAATGTCGACCAGCAACTGATGTCTTTGAATCCATCTATTGCGAAAATAATACACTGAGAGTCGTCGTCAGGTTCTCCTGCCGCCCAGTTTCTGTACGACGACGGGTTTCCGTCGAACCACTCGTACCCGCTCGCCGTCTTGCGCAGTCCCAACCAGTAATCGTCGGCAGTTGAGTCTGTTCTATTGTCACCACAAAAAACACCGACAATACGCATTATTTGGTGTCTACGACATTTAATTCTCATTAGGACCTACATTTAACCCACATCTTAAAACATTTACTAATTTCTCTGTCAAATCGCAAAACGACATTCTTTATTAATAATTGACACAATGTTCAACATCAAACAGCTATATCAATGAGATTGCTCGTCAGCGGCTGCGGCGTTATTAAGGGGCTCCTACAAGTCTGCAATAAACAAACAATTTTTAACGTCACTCAAGAACATCAAGGTAATGCTATTCGATAGGCCATAAACAAAATAAAAAGATACGAAATACACGTAACGGTCTTTTCACTCTGTACTACAGTATATCCATGAAATAATGTAAGCTCTTACGAGATGCTTTCCACAAAGTCCATTTCTGCTTGATTACTAATGCTGGCAATACTTGCGCCTTCTGACACACATCGAAAAAAGGCTAACACTAAAAAGGTCTTAGTCGTCGATACCAAGAAGCAGTTTCCGTTGTAGTAATTCCAACCGTCATCACATGAGCCTCCTGAAACAGCCCAGTGTGAACACTAGCGTGGTTAGATATATTCACGTATCACAGTCAGATACCGATTTTATACGACTGCTCGCGCACAGCGGGAAAGTAAATATCAATGAAAGTAACAATACAAATAAGTAATGGACTGACGAAATAAATATCTGTGTAAAATAAGCTCCTTATGATGATGAACAACTCTTCAACCAAGCTGAAAAGGTATAAATGACTGAATCGACAAAGAAATAGTATATGTAAAATGTGAGTACAACTACATGAATAACCTGTTATGGCTCGCTTTTTTCTGCTCTTCACTTCTGAGTTCTGAACTGTCTGCCACGCTGACTTTTTGATCGGACTCATGTTGCAGACAGTGACTGAAGGGAACGTCAGTTCTTGTTGGTGGGCGACCGTCAGTTTGACGTTGATGGGATGACTGAGATACTTCTTTGTTAGCTCGATGACGTTGTATAGCAATGCCGAAGCCATTCCCATCATCACCAATATCCACAAGAACTTCTTGAAACCGCCTGCATACGACAACAATATTCACGTTTCAGTTGTTAAAACGTATTCGGACTTAAGTGGGATACGGCCTACAACAAAAGTTAAGGTAATTCAACCATTTTCAAACATCGTAGTTCGAGAAATTGTGCATTTCTCGACATTTTCTGTCACATATTGGATAATCTGCACTAATGCTTCGCACAGTAAGCCTACGCACTCTTGTCAACGGTCATTATTATGATCTGAAATTGATAAAATTTTAAAAACAACATATAGCGCTATTACTATATTCTGTGAACAACTGCTCATTTAAACGGTCTATGATTAAGTTAGCCTTAGCCATATGTAACAGTAGTCGGTTCCTAGAGTAATAAAGATTAAGTTGCAATCTTTATATGTGTGTTAAGATTCTTTGCAAGTTAGCTCAGTGTTATTATACTAAAAATAACAACTTTCGATGGTATTAATAGGTTATTTTTTTGCTATAACTCCGTGAAATATGAGGCGAATTTCATCATTCTTTTTCTGCTATTATTAGAAATGATGTAAGCATTAAATCTGTTAACACATTTTTCACCACATTTCAACTGCATTGTCATCTCACCTTATTGAGATAGTCACATTTGATATTTTTTCCATATTTCTAATTGTCTGAGATAAGGTAACAGCACAGTGTGTGGTGGAAAAAAATTATAGATTTGTGTGCAAATCATTCCTGATTACAAAAGTGAAAAAAAATAACTAAAATTGGGGCGCGGCTAACAGTTATTCCCAAAACACTTTAGCTTTAGCATTTATGGAATGTCATTCATTTCAAATGTATCTAACTTAACTATGTAAGGTGACAATATAGTTCATATATGGTAAAAATATTTTAGTCTGTTTATGCACGTATTGTTTGTGATAACAACAGTGAAAGAATGACTAAGATTGCATAATATTTAACATAGCTACAGCCAAAAAAAATTATCAGCTCAGCTGTTGGCAACAGCGTTTTCGGGTACGATAAAACTGAAGCTAGTTTACAAAAAAAATATTTAACAGCTACATAAAAACTGAAACCTAATCTTTATTCACAGGAAACTCTGGAAGCATTTAGGTGAAATCTGTTTCATTTTATCTTGAACGGTTTCAAAGACGATGCATAGATGCAACTTTTTGGGCCACCCTGTGTATTCGTAATGATACTTCATACATGCGCGAGTCACCTTTGCGGGAATGTCACCTCTGCCGGGTGGCAGGTAACACTGTGTGATCCCATATGGCATGTGTGGCAACCTTGCAAACTGCTATACACTTGTTACTTACTTACCTTTCGCTCGGTAGAAGGTTGGAAGTCCGTGAGCGCTGGAGTTCTCGAGCAGAGCGTTGGCGATGACAGGGTAGCTGGCGGCTTCATCGACGTCCTCGACATAGCTCGGCGTCATGTACTGATAACCGCACGCCCTCGACGTGCAGCGATCTTTTCCACTTGATCTACCCGCCATTTTGCTTGCTGTGTGGAATTAATTAGTATGTTGCATTTTGTGTCAGAAAAAAAATTTGAATATGTCAAACACCAGTAAGTCTATCGCGGCAGTGTCGGTAGCCGGTAACGCCATAGGCCTAGGCCCATCATTGTCGTCAGCAACGGCATCGTTTTATTACTGCTTAAATTAAATCAAAACTCGGACAACACAAATCAGTGGACTTGTTCGATCTTGTCTCTAGTTCTCTGGCCGCTTCGGCGACTGCGGATGGTTGCAATGAAGTCAGTGCGCGTCAATCAATAAATAGGTCAGCAATCGCAATCATCTATATAAAGCCTGCGAGGATAGCACCAGGGTAGTTCTGTTGCACGCAACTAAAAGTAACGAGTTACGCTGTCGCAGAGATAGACCTATCACGTGACGCCCCGTGTCGTTATACCGCGGGAACCAAACTGATAAATAACCCAACGTGTGCCTAGTAGCACTATCCACGTGTAACTTCCGTATGGGGGTGTAGGCCTACATCCCAGACCTGAAGTTCAAGTAGAAGTGTTTTGAAATGCTGCACAAGTGCAACGATCACAATACATTGCACAACTTTGTTTTGAGCGTTGTTTTCAGCACATGATTCGTGTGCTTTACCTAACCTCAACTGAGTATTTGCCATGGGTACTTCGTGCCCAGGCCAGTCTACGGCGCAAGTTTCGAATCCTGGCTACATCACTGGCAATGTAGCCCTCTCTCCACTCTGCATAATATACATAATAGCCTACATAAGGAGTGTATAGGCCCATACATGTCGCACTATACGAGGTTTCACGAAGTTGTTTATACAGTAAATTCACGTGATAACAGCTCATTTAGGGCGCCTTCTACGACTATTCAAGTCGATGTATTGCCGCCGCTGATCGTCGATGAGTTGACCATTAATCAATATCAAATCTACTTGCACACAAAACATGAATAGATTCCGCCGCATAATCCGCCTTTTAGTGCCGTCGATGATTGATGCAATACGATCGACATCGGCTTTGACGTCAACGGTGGCCTATACAACATGTAGGCTATAGGGAATCGCCAATAACGCTAGGTTTTCATACTAGAACGTTCGCTTTCGTCATTAATAACATATATAATTATTGACAACTAACATAATAACGACTTCCAGTTGTATTGCAAATGAAATGCTTTTATCATTTACATTTACTTTCCGGGTGGTTTGCTAAGCTATACCTTTCGCGAAGGCCGTATTTTTTACTGCGCGACGCTATGTAGGCAGAGATATGATAAAGCCATAAAGGCCAAAATATTTAAAAGTGTCACGTAGTTCTGACCGCATTCATTTAAAAGTTGTTTGTCGTTGCGAAGCTTGTAACTGCTATGACCTACCTATGTACTAAATTTAAAGCCTGTAACTGCACTCATTTTAAGAAACCAAAATTTTGAAATGTCACATGACCCCGACCGCACCCTTTATGGGAGTAGTTTTCCATGCGTGGAATGACACTTATTTGGCCCAGTTTGTTTCAAAATTTTGAAGTCTGTAGCTTTATCCATTTCCAGGATACGTTAAGGTTCCGAAAATGTACAAAATGTCATGCGATGCATGCCAGGGATAAGGTTAGAATTTGCTATTATTAATGTACATAGAAAATTTGAAGTCGCTATATCCATCGTTAAGCGATCGGGAAAAATTAAAATTGGGATCGTTTAGAATCAGTTACTGGAGATAATTGGAAATTTTGGTTTTTGTTAGCCTTTAGTAGTAATTATGTCCCTATCTTGCACCATTTTTGAGATAGCGAGATACGTCTGGTCAAAAATCGCCGATTAACCCACTCGGCCTGTATTTGGCGTTTCTGTCTGAGTGCTATCATTCAAATTTCATCAAATGTTATGGCATCAGAAAACAAGTGTCTTCATTAACAGTGTGTCGCGCGGTGCCTGTGCGATAGCTGGGCTTCTTGTAACTAGCTTAGTGTGCATCTCAATGTCGCCAAAGATCACCTTATCCTGTTATGAGACTTTTGCAAATCAAAGATTAGCTCATTAAGGCTCCGCGGCAGTGCGCTGCATTCACGATTGACATCGACACTGTCACCGAGAAAGATGGAAATTACTTAATGTTTGACCGTATGTTGAGCAACGTTTCGGCTTTTTGGCTTTCTTATACGATATGCAGATTACTAGTTACATTTCAGAAAATGAACGTCACGATCGGAGAATTATTTGTGCCGCTGAAACCAGCAAAACACGTGACGTGTACAGACCAGCTTTCTGTGCCCGAAGCAACTTATGACAAGTTATCGTAAAGGGACACCACGGGCGTGTGATCATTTGAAATCTTGTTAACTGCTACTCAACTGCAGGCCTACGAAAAATCCTGTTCAAAGACTTGCAGTAGTTGAATAACCTGGAGGGTCACTCAAGCCAAGCTCATCGGAATTGCCGCTATACGAAGCCTACCTCTGAAGCGCCTCTGAAGTACGACCTTATGGCGCTATACTAATATGTTTATTAGTTATTATTATTGTTACTATTATTATTATTACCTCAGTACCTGTGTACAATAATCTGACCATCCTAGCTTCAATCGTTCGAGAGATGTACACTGTGCCCTCCAAAAAATTCATGGGCCACGTGACCCCTAACTACTCTCCTTTCAGGGATGGTTTGTCATAGGTAGATAGGGACTTGGTGTGATCAACCTATGTACTCCTTTCAGGGATGGTTTGTCATAGGTAGATAGGGACTTGGTGTGATCAACCTATGTACCGGTACCAAATTTGAAGTCTCTATATTTTCACCCGTTACTAAGATATGACAGGCCAAGTCTCTATGTACACCTGCTACGAGAATAGAAAAGGCGACGCCGATGTGGAAGGTCGGGTGGTTTGGGGTAATTAGAGAGAGGTCACGGGAGTCATCCGCAATTTTAGTAATCGACACAGCACATACGACTTCCTATTAGACTTTAGTAACAACTGTGCGTATACCTTGTACCGTTTTAATCACGGATTGTTGATAATAGGCGAAAATCGCGAAATTAATTTTCGTTACGTACGGCTGGTCCAGACAGTTGGCCTTTCGTATCATCAAGGCATTGTTCGACGCAGTACAGAACGACTCCGTGTTCGGCTATCTACGTATGCTGACAACGTGGCACTGCCCGCATTCGCCCACAGCAATCGATCGATATCTCCTGCCCGCCAGGCCAACAGCAGCAAACCTGCAGGAGCGGGTTTGCTGCCACTGCGGATTTGCTGCTGTGGGCCCATGCTGGGACAGGCAGACTTACGGACACCGTCCCGTTTCATAGGCTGTGCTCCGCACACTATGTGTTCAATACCAATAACAAATCAGCCCGCATGCAGATCGTTTAACTGTCGTTTAATCTGCCAATCATGTAAACGATAGACGCTGTAGACAGCGAGTTTTTATAACCAGCACAACACGCACGTTCAAGAACTATTGGCGTATAGTCTTCATAGCCTATATTTGCAAGCAAAATACAAAATAGATCACAACTCATGCAAGCCATCATACGCACGCTCTTGTAATTTCGTCAAATGGTGACCGATTTTTGAAGTTCTTTTGCTGCACTGCAGACTCAGCGGTAAATTGTATTAAACGGGCCATGCGACGCGATAGGGCCTACGCCAGTTTCAATATTGTTGACTACAGGATAGTTGTAACAGTCGCATTTTAATAGGCTTGCAATACATGCAAGACTTTTAAATTATTCAAGGTCACCGGAATTGGTTCGATTCGATAGACCATATATCACTTCCTATTAGTAATCCGTAGTAATTCCGTCGTAATTTTGCACCGCTTCCGAGATATTACCACTTTCGCAATCTACGTGCCACTGACCTTAAAATGTTCTTCAGTTTCGATACGACAGTTAAAATTATAGGTAACGTACCCATTCATATTCGCATGTAGGCCTACCTATTACTTGCTGCGTGGTATAAGGCAGAAAAAGATTTTATACACATGAAATGACCTTTAAGGTCACTTACGGGGCCATGCATGTGATTCTTATTTTACGGTATACTGACACCACAGTATAAATCTACACGTATGATCACGATATGATCTTCATTATGTTGAGAAACATGAGGTTAAATGAGAAAGAGAGAGGACATCTGAGACGATACTTTTCAGCCACGACCAATCACAATTTCAAATCAATCAAAACAAGAAAAAACTACACACTATTGAACGTGGTAAAGATTTGATGCATTATTCTAATAAAATTGACTAAACTAGTTTACAAAAATGTCAGTTTCATGACTAACTTACTAAGAAGCGATCCTTATCACTATAATAAACACTTCTCTTTTTTCAACATTATGGCGACGAAAACCGCTGGCATACATGCAACAACAATTACGTCATTAATACCGCATTTTGACTACGTGTAGGCTACATTGTGGACTTTGCAACAAAAGTCAAAGTTGCTTTTCAGAATATATTGCGTATTTTAGTGGCGGTCAGAACGGTGAGGTCGACGAAGAACTCGAAGAACTCGATGAAGGTCATGATGGCGAAGCCGAACCAAAGACCGAGCACTCCGCCTGAGTCGGAGATGTACTGAAACACCTGAAACATGCATAACAACATGTTATTGATTGTTAGTGCATGTAGGCCTACTGACATGCGAAGATCTATAGGTGCACAGACATTCTTCGAACTTGCCCACGAGATGTGGATTATTTACAGTGCTGTACATGTTGAGTTGGTGGCGTGGCACAGTGGTGAACGTCGGTCTTTGACTGGCGAACTTTCCCTGTCCTGCGCTCGACCTGTAGGCCTAGCTGATGGGTGACCACTGATGTGGGTAAACCGTCCGCTACAGGTCAGCCAATAAGGCCAACTCAGCCTTTCATCCTTTCTGGGTCGATAAATGAGTAGTAAGCTGGAATCAGATGTTTGCTGACGTTTACAGGTAGCGCCATCCGATGAAAGCTACGGTGGTAACCGCAGGCCTTGTAGAAAGTAATGGCAGCCTACTGCCAGGTCTATGGCGTGATTCACTTCACGTCATCTGCGGGCTGACTGCCTGTACACCGGGATCAGCTCCGGACCCAACGCTCGGTAAGGAGTATGGGAAAACTTTACCTTTACCTTTTTACATGTTTCTTTAAGATGCCCAAAATACCAATAAACAGGGGCCACAAATCAGGTTACACAGAAAATTTAAAACACCAATGTCGATTAGTAACTATTATACGGTTCGTTGTAACAACAATCGTGTTGGTACATATAAGCAACAGGCTACAGAATGAGCCGCACTGTACCGTATAGGCCGGTGTTTCCTGAATTCCCTCGTAGTTAAATTCTTTGTAGTATATTTCCAGTCTCAGTAGATTGTCTAGCGCCGCTCTCACGTCGTTGGTATCAACGCTAGAACCGAAGCTGTTCTTTGTCGACGACATAATGCGTTTCTGGCAATTATTACAAATAAATTACATGTCGCTTGCGCTGTCATTACAGTCGACATTCTTATGGCATCGTAGCCAGGCTTAAGCACATAAGTCAGCAGTGACAGAATTTCGATAATAAGTTATCACATAATCATAACTACGTTTTGCTGTTTTGCAAAGGTCTCATAAAGGATTTGGTGATTCTCAGTTACACTGAGAAGCGCACTAGGCAAGATCAAAGCTTAACATTTGTGCCAGATTGCGTGTTGCACAGCTGCGAATGCGAACATTGAATATACTTGTGTTGGCTTCTGAATGAAACGACTGCTTGACATAACTTCTATGGATGACTGCTTGTGTCAAACAATAACATGCTGATGCATGACCATTTTATGACACTGCATGCATTACTTTGACTGGCATCAGATGGCCGATTGCAAAATAACAGTAACTTGTTCTATTAAGAGTTTGTTGGCAATTCAAATAATTACAAAACAAGAAAACGAATGGTATTATATTTAGTGCGCTGTGGTTGTTTTAAGAAGTGTGAAATGTACAACATATTAGAATGACACATTAATGTTTGTATTAAATGTGCATAGATAAATAAATGTTTCCGAATTTCCTGCAGATTTCTTAGCATGTCTAGGTTTAATCTTTAGCTAAATACTGCATATTAAAATAAATAACGTTAAAACTCAAATGATAACGGAGACTGTATATTTATCTCATTTGCATCGTCAAGTACTCGCAATAAACTACATTACGATATCACGTACCCTTGCCCGTTTAGATGGCCACGCGAAGATTGATGTCTCGGTACTAAACAGTCTATCCCTACAACAGCATCAATCAAGCTACTTGGATCTAAAATGCACGCCAAATACGCAGAGTCGCAAACATACGGACATATATAATCGGTATAAGCATTACAGACAAAATGCTGAATTTGGCCGTTTCAAGTTAATTACGACATTTGACTGTTGATATTTTAAACCTGCCGTCATTGCAAAAGTCTACTCAAGAATAACGCTTACAGGGTCTCGTCCACTGTTTGAAAAAGCCAATTACTTCGTCTAACACCAGGAGTGAGTGCAGCAAGTAACCAACGTGGATTGTGGATGCGTGACACGAATAATAACATCAATATGTGTAAATCAGGCCAATGTGGCTCATGCATGTCAAAAACTGAACAGATTTCATTGTATAGTGTGTTAAACCGAGTAACGAAAGACGTTACAAGATTATATCGTACCAGCATCTTTCTGGACAGTGACATTCAAGCTGTCCGTCCATGAACTGCTTAAACACTCCATAGCGGCAGTCATCTAAAGCACACAGTAATTTTTGTATTTAAATAAACAAACACGGACCTAGCGATCTATAATACAACTACAGTATAAAGCTTGACATCAAACGGTGGCGTGTAACTGATGACAGTAATACTCTGTGCAGCAGCTATTTTCACCTTGTGTAATATTGGCCGTAGAGCAGACTGGAACGACGACGTAGTGGAAAGCGGAAGCGTTTGATGGCGGGAAATGAGCATCACTGCACCGACACTGCTCGATCACGTTGCGTTGGTAACACGTCTTCTCGCATGCCTGTGAAGACAAAAAATACAGTCAAACAAAATCAGAGATAGCCCACTTCCACAAGACCTAAAAGGCTTCTTTGACGCCTATTTTAATATGCCTGTTTGCCGACCGACTGTTAAGTGTAGGCTATGTTGTACGTGGTCCGTTGTCTGAAACATGACATAATCCACGAAACCGAAGTCCATAACATACTGCACTGTCTTCAGACAAATACTGATTCAAGGTCACATGTAACATGTACAAAAAATTTTGTGAAGTCGAGATATGTGGTTTTGGAGATATGCGAGCGGAAAACATACATGCACACGGACGGAAACACACGTAGGTCGCAGTTTAAACCACTCCCAGCGGGAAAGTAATTATCAATGAAAGTAACAATACAAATTAGTAATGGACTAACGTAATAAAATCTGTGTAAAAAGCTGCTAATGGTGATGACGGAACACCTCTTCATCCAAGCTTCGAATTGAAACTACAAAATGATTATGTGACACATTATACTTGTATATCATTACGATACGAGATGCTATATTAACGTGCGCTCGAAAGCCAACATGAGTCAGCTTAATCTACCGCACGCAACCGACAACTAAAAAGTGTAAAAACAGAAAAACTAAAAGTAGAAAACAGATATG
>Ga0126328_10000279_pt1 | contig 11470 bp, 11 predicted proteins | sample InaspJWI13metaG_FD_97003 | JGI IMG/M metagenome (GOLD analysis project Ga0126328, IMG submission 97003) | Marine gutless worms symbiont microbial communities from Oahu, Hawaii - Inanidrilus sp. 1 OAHU.JWI-13 metaG | ecosystem: Host-associated > Annelida > Digestive system > Unclassified... | reverse complement strand
TCCCTCCCCCTTAGAAGTAGGCACCCCTCCCCCAATTGTGGCTAAGGGGTCTGGGGGAGTGCTCAAGGTCCCCCAGCAGGTCCGAGCAGAGCCCGGCCGCCAACCGCATTTTGACGCATTTTAGGCCTAAATTTGCGCTTTTTTAGTATCTAATGCAGCTTTGTTTTTAAAATTACTGATACACTTAGCCACAACATCATCTCCAACGAAAGGGATGAACTAATCACCAGAGTAGTCAGCAAATAGAATTCAAATGGAATCAAATGGTTTACTATAGCAGCAAAACACTGGATTACACCACTATAAAAAATCGGCACAAAACAACACCAATACGGAGACTAAAACTATAAATTTACACTAATTTAGATTTACCGTTAGTGCACTTATTTTCACTGTCCACGAAGTAAGTAATATTAATTAGGTCTGCCATGCAGTAGCAGGCACTGACCATGAAACAAGTAAAAAAATAGAAATTACAACATACAAATGCTTTTGTAAGTTATAACCGTGAAAATGAGTGCCTGTTTGGTTGCAAGCTTAGGCGGACGACTTGCTCAGTGAGGGAGGACAAACTTTGTCCTGCCTCACTGAGCAAGTCGTCCTTCGCCCGTAGCAACTCGTCCGTCGGGACACAAAAAGGGGTTTTTAGGCCCTGGGTCCAGGGGCAGAGATCCTGGTCAGGAGGTCAGGGGGATCGGGTTGGGATGGCCCCCTGAAGTAGAAAGCTATCTTACCAGGCTACGATTATCCAATAAAAAGGCAAATTTGCTACCTTTTGGGAATTCTGTAGTCAATAAATCTTAATTGCATGCTATATTTTTGCAATACATATTACACGTATACATTTTATTACAGTGTAGGCCCTATAATCTTTGTAGGCTAGGCCTACGTACTATGTACGCAGAAAATCAAGCACAAATGTCGGCTAGTTAGGGTTAAATCAGAGACAATCATGGGTCAGGTCTATCCACTGGTTGGATTGGATTGTGTTGGGTTGGGTCAAAAATTTTCCACTTTTAATGAATCGGGTTGGGATGGCTCCAATTGCTAAAAGTGTGTTAAAGTATATCAATGTAACTTCTATTGCATATCTGCACTGTTTGCTTCGTTTTTCGTCGGGTCTGGTTTTGTTGGTTCCAGAACTTGTGGGTTGCATGGGTTGGATTGGGTCTCATACAAAAGTGACGCGTCTGCAGTATCCACAGGATGTGATACACAGCAAACATTTCCTTAAGAAAATTTCGTGGGAGCTAGCTGCAAGGTAAAAATTGGTAATAATAATAATCGTGCTGTCTGCTGTCCTCACTATTTTCGAAATTGGTAGACCCTGAATTTTTCTGAAGGATGCCAAGGGGGTGCAGCTGCACCCCCCTAAATCCGCCACTGCAGACAGCCCGATATGTGATGTTATCATTAATGCAGTACAGACTGTCATTACTTTTTGCCAGGCTCTGGGTTAGTTTGCCAGCTTTAGAGCGTCACTGCCCTTGCTGAGTACTTGCTTGGTTAGCCTTGGTGAACAGAGGCATATATGTGTAAATAACGTGCTTAATGTCACTGCTGTGGATTGAAGATTGGTCGTGCAAGCTCTAGATCACTGCCAATAGTCTTTTGCTCTATTTGTTGCATTACCATGCCACACCTGGGGCAAGCATGTATAATTAATGTTACCATTGCCAGTGTGGACTAATTGTTGATGGTGATGATGCATTTGACGTAGGCAAGCCAGGTAGAGAAGTATGAGAAGGAAGTGACACGGTTGAAGGAGAAACTGCAGGAGCTGGATTTCTACAGAGTACGAGTAGATGAATTGCGTGCAGACAGCTCGTCATTACTCGATGCCAATCAGTTGCTTACTGATCAACTTGCAGTCTGCCATAAACGCATTGAAACCGTTGTCAACCTTGAAAATGATCTAGTGAAATATAAACAGCAGCTTGCAACGGCAGCAGAGGTGAAATGGCCACATTTGTGACTTACATTATGTACTTCGGCATTGTTGTTTGAGCAACAAGAGGGTTTCTCAGGTTGCAATTAATTCCACTTGCACTAATCTGCTAAGTTCTTTCTTTGGCAGACCTTTGGTAATCTGTTGTTTGCTGAAATGGAAACACACTGGAGTTAAATTTATATTTATCTGTGCATGGTTTAGGTGGACTGCTGCTTGTCTATCTCTTTGTTTGTTGGCAGTATAAATGGGTGTATTTCTTGATGTAATTTAGGAAATAAAATAGGTAGATTCTTCACTTATAGAGAAATAACTTGAATCTGTTTTTGGCAGGCAACTGAATATATTTAACTTCACAGAGATTGCTGGAAGTGTTAGTGGTCTGTGCGATAAAGAATTCACTACTTATTTGGCAACTAATGCCATTGTGCATCTGTTTAAGTGATGTTGCTGTGTATGTAGGAAAGAGAGAGAGATCATCAACAGATTGCACAGTTGATGAGAGAAAATGTTCGTCTCGAGTTTGACAAGAAACTTGTCACTGGAGACAGTGCCTCTACTGATATACTCGTCCAGGAAGTAGTGGAATCATGTGAAGGTAGTGCTTACGTAATGTTTCGTAGCTTTCTGGCTGCAAAGTCTTGTTCTAATTTAAGTTTTTTGATGACTAGTGTCAGTGTTGGTAATTGAATGCTTTTCACTGTTACTGAGTGTTTGCTGCGAAGTGAAGTATCATAAGCAGAGTATAGCAGTTTGCAAGTTATTGCAACTGACCTCACCGTTACAGGAACTTGCATGCCATATGGAGCCGTGGTGTTACGTGCCGACTTTGTGAGGTTACATTCCCGCCGTTACCCCCGGCAAAGCTGGTTATGGATCTAGTGACCCGAGAGGATGCAATGCTGAGTTGACCTAGTTGGCTAGTTACATACTGAGGTTGTATAATCACCCAAATTCGGTCACTCGTTCTAGTACTAGCCGGGCCTAGCGTACCTTAACTTCATTTAGTTCGTTGATATGCCTAATGATGCTACCACTGCTCCAATGCCGTCACTGCATTAATGACACTCTGTCAAATTTACTAGAGGGTTTGTCGATGTATTTAACGACCATATGTCCATTATAGCAAGTTCTGTGAATGTAGGTCCTGCAGTATCTCTGTTGGATCAGCTGACTCAGTCCACTAATTCACAGATTCTGCGACTGGAACTGGAGAATCAGAGACTTCGATGCCAGCTGGAGGAGAGCAGTGAAAGTGCGGTTCTCAAAAATACGTCGAAAGTGCTCGAACTGGAAAAAGAAAACAGTCGTCTCTCACAGAAAGTCGAAAAGCTGCTAACTGATGTTGCAGAAAAGGATAAGAAGTCGACAGAATTAGAGGGCAGTGTACGTGACTTAAATCGGGCGAAAACCAGCCTTGAAGAAACCATTGATACTTTACGCGAAAATGGCAAACGTCAAGTGCGAGAGCTGGAAAGGGAAATTGAACAGTTGACTCAGACTGTTGCGACTGTTCGTGAAAGAAGTGAACAGACAAACGATGACCGGATTCTGGATCTGGAACGAGAAAACAATAAGCTTAGTGAGAAAATATTGCTAAGTTCAGCCCAAGTGTCTCGTCTGGAGTGTGAAAATAAACAGCTGGAAAGAAGCTGCGAAAGATTCACGACAGATGCAAAAGAGCTGAGATGTGTGGAGGAGAAAAACCAGATTCAGGAACGAGAAATCGACAGCTTGAAGAAAACTGTGAAAACTTTGCAAATGTCATGCGAGAAGTTAGATATAGCTGAGCAGGAATTGGCCTCGGTGCAAGTAGAGAACACTCGGTTGACCAAGTCCGTTGAACTGCTTCAGCAGTCAGTGTCCAAGAAGGAAGAAGCGGAAACGGAAAACATAAAATTGGCTGTCGAGATTCAACAGCTGAAACGAAATGTAGACTTGTTGAAGGCAAGTGCTGAACGAGTTGCCGACTTAGAACACGACAAAGAGGAACTGAAGAGTATTACACGCAAGTTGACAGAGGATTCTACAGCAAAGAAGTCAGTGTTGCAGCAGCTTGAAACAGACTTATCACGCAGGGATATGCAAAACACAGAGTTAAGTGAGTGTATTAAGTCTCTTACTAATAAACTAGAAGCACTTCAGCATGAGAACGAAGAGCTGAAACAGTGCAGTATGAACTTTGAAACAGCGTTGACAGAGCAAAAACAAGTGGAAAGGAAGGCAGAAGCTATCCGTCTACAGCTTGATGAAATACAGAAGCAGAATAAACAACTGTTGAAAGACAAGTGTTTACTGGATAAAGAGAACAAAAAGATAAAGCAGGCCGTTGCTGCAAAGGAAGCAGAAATAGATGAACTTTTGTCAAAGATGTTTGAATTAGAACACACAAACAAAGGTACTTGTTCTTAGCTGCATTAATTTACATTTGATCTTTATTTATATTTTCGTTATGTCGTACGGAGACAGTGCAAAATAACACTGTTGAGAGAACTCCAGCATCTTCTCCCTAATCCAGATGAGCTGGTTGCCATCAGCAAGGGCCTGCAGGCAGTAAAACTTTGCACCAGCAAGATTCTCCAGTTCTTAACTGGAGCTGCTGGGTAATGCAAGTTTACCTCTGTACTGGCCGTAAAATGGGTGGTTGGTTGGTTGGTTGGTTACATTTTTTTGTTAATGCTTCATTTAATTTCTGTGCAAATTATATTATGTGGAAATAACATGATTGCATTAGCGTGGAGTAGGATTGAAAGCATGGATGTTTCTCAAGTAAAAAAGATGCAAAGAATTCAGGTGTATTGTGTGTGTGACTGTTCAGCGATGTCAACAACGATTGAGCATATGAAAGAGTGTGAAGGTCACATCCATGACTTGGAAAAGGAAAATCTCGATTTACATCAGAAGATGAATGTTGACAAAAAAACACTGGCAACTCTTAGGCAGGTTTGTAAGAACGAACAGTTGAGTAATGTTGAACATCTGCTGAACACAGAATAGGTGACACTTTGAAATATTTTTGAAATATTGTTCTATCATTGCTGAACAAGTTTTCTGTAATCTTTTGGTTTTTCTGTAGTGTGTGAATGATATGATACAAATTTTTCATGCAGATTCACTATATTGCAGTAAATGAGCCCATCTCATAGATTGATTTCAGGAAGATGGTCAAGTAAACAGATTAGGGTTTGCCAACTCTCCAGGTTTGACTGGAAGTCTCAGGGCTTTGGCCTGAAATCTCTGGGCTCCGGGTTTAATGCTGAAATCTCTAGGTAAAAGAGCACACTGCAGCAAAAAAATTATGTTTCCCAATTTTCCATTTCCGTAGTCAGTAATTGAGTGATACAAAACCTTACTGTTTTTACTGCGCAATGCCATGCATCCGCGGTACTAGCCATGGGCCTGTGTCTGTCTGTGTCTGTGTCTGTCTGTCTGTGTCTGTGTTTGTCACAAGTCGGAGTTCTACTAAAACGGCTAAACGTAGGATCACACAAACAACACCACACGATAGCCCAGGGACTCTAGTTTCTGATGCCAAAGATCTCCACGAAATTCGACCCGGGTCACCCCCTACGAGGGCGCCGAATGCAGGTGGGGTGGGTCAAAATCGGCGACTTTCAGCAAATAACTGGCTATATCTCGAAAACGGTAAAAGATAGACACATAGTTTCTATTAAAGTGGAATAGGACGTCGTATGCGCTCTATCGAATGGTGACATTGCTGTCGACCTTGAGTGCCCCGTAACCACCCTAAACCACCCCATTTTCTGCATTTCGTACCGCCATTCACAGCTTCGTAACGGGTGAACCTTGAGACTTCATATTTGGTACATTGACTTACCATAGCACGTCCCACCCTGCCGAAGAAAAATCTTCCCTGAAAGGGGCGTGGTCAGGGTCAAATAACCCGTTTTAGAATTTTACACTTAATGTAATATCTCCGCAATGGCTAACGCTAGAGACTTCAGATTTTGTACACGGGTCGGCCTGTGAAGTCTTAGTCTTGTGATGAGTGAGTGCTCCCTAAGTGGGCGTGGTCGAGGTCATGTGAGCAATTTCTACATTGTGGACTTAGAAAATTTCGCCACAGCAAGTCGTCGGTATACAGCTGATATACACAACTCGATCGTCGTCGGTTTGTTTATGACACCTGAGACAATGGGAGCCGACTCGGTCGCATCATGGTTGAGTGCACATTGTCTATCACGCATTGTGTCCGACTAAATCTCCAACTTCATACCATCGATATGGTCAGGACTTGTCGTATAAGTAGTTTCTGCACTGTCTGTTACGTGGCAATTGGCAAGATTTCAATTGACACGACGCATCGCGCGGTCCCTCGGCGATAGCGGAGCTTCTTGTTTGGCGTGGCGTAGTGGTTAGCGGCGTTTATCGCATGAACGAAGTTTACTCGCGTCAGGCCCGGTTAATACCTGGATGGATGACCATCCTGACATGAGTTAACTTCGTTCTTCGGGCGGGTATACCATCTCGGTATGTAACAAGCCAACTAGGTCAACTCAGCCTTACATCCCTCCGTGGTCACTTAATCGAATACCAGCTTTGGCTGGGGTAAGGGCGGGAATGTCACCTCTGCCAGGTGGCAGGTAACACTGTGAGATCCCATGTGGCATGTGAGTTCTCATAGCAGTGTGGCAACCTTGCGAACTGCTGTACATTTGTTACTTACTTACTTATTTACTTACCAGATTCAATTCCGGTAAATTTATTACTCAGCAGTCAGCAGTCAGTCACTGCACCTCAGTCGACCTTTACCTGCCTATACTACATGTACCACAATAACAGCAATAAGTGCTATAATAGCGACTGCAACCGGCAATGTTAGACCTCAAGCAGTGAACATTCTAGCATGATATCTGAGGACCCAAAATACTTCAAAATCAAACTTTTCAGGGGCTCTGCCCTGGACCCCGCTGGGGAGCTTACAGACCCAGACCCCAGACCCCTAGCTGGTGGGGACAGGAGCTAGCTACCTCCTCCCCAAGAACCCCCATCCAAAGTACCCCCTGCACTCTCGGCCCTTTGGGCCTCACTTTTTGGGTCTCAAAGAGTCTATAGCTCATTGCAGAGTTGGCAACTCTAATACATATGCAAACGACAATGATATCAGTGGTAAAAGCATTGATAGTTTTTGTGCAGGATCTAGTAAATGAAAAGATCCGGACACAGCAGTTGACAGATGAGGTGGAGCGAATAAACAGAGAGATGGAGGTTAAGATGGTGAAGTCTGCTGCAGCCGGAGTGGAACATAGTGATGAGTAAGCATGCATTTTTCATGATAATGTCTTTCTCAGTGAAAAACATTGTATCAGACAATCATACAGCCATGTTTGCTTGACTTTATCATCTGTTACTATGTTGCACATGACTGTAGTGGCGCTTTTGGTGATTTTGTGGATATGTCAATCATTTTTGCTTTTGGTAGGTGTTTCAGTTCGTTTATTTCAGTACTTTTACATTGACACTGTTTGGTGGGCGACAGGAATTGCCTCTGGCCTTTAGAAGTATGCTCCTTAGATCCTAAAGATTTGGTCTAAACTGGAGTACTGGCAGAAAATACAGACAAGTAATAGTAACATTAGTAGTAGCAGCAGCAGCAGTAGTAGTAGCGTAGTAGTCAGGATGTTTTGCACTTTGTTGTATGAATCAGACAGTATAAGGAACTGGAGATTAAGATGCAAGAGGCTTTCCAGAAGCGAGTCGATGGACTCCAAGAACAAGTCATGCTGCTTCAACAGAGGTTGTTCGGATATGTATAATGTTTGTAATTTAAATGGCTGAAACTTAGTCTCTAGACTCTACTGATTGGTTGCACATGTGAATTTTTTTTTCAGTTATGTTATGCTATAATTGCCTTCTGTGCTTTGACGCTGTTGGTTGGGCAACAGGAAGGGCATCCGGCCTGTAAAAAACTGAGTGGTGGGGTGCTGGCATGGTTATCTATCTGGAGCGAGGTGCAGACTTGCATATGGCCCAGGTGATGCAACTGCCACTCACTGTCTCTTGCTTCAGTAAAATCCAGATTGGTTTTACTTTTCTGGTACCGGCTCACCTGGGTAGTCCCGGAAAAAGGGCCGTTAAACGGTTGTGTGTGTGTGTTATGTTATGCTATAATTACTGCCCATTGCTGCTTTTCTTGGTGTTCTGTGACAGTAATTTAGTGCTGTTTGATATGTTGTTTGTATATTGTTCTTTATTCTTCTTACATGATATCCATGTTTTTCAGTCATGTACACTGTGAGTCAAAAAAAACAAGACACCTAACTCTTGCCCATAACTTCACCAAATATTTACCGATTTTCAGATTTCTTTCACTGTTAGACTGAGTAGGAAATTTGTAACGAAGTTTTATATAAATACCCCACCACACCCTAAACGTGTCACTACAGTCCCTTGTGAAATATCTGGGGCGCTGAAAATGCAAGTACTGGAAAATGCAAGTACAGAAAAGGCAAGTACGAAACAGCGGATTTCGCAAGGATGGAGAATGCATGTACGGAAAACGCAAGTACGAATCTGCAGGGATGGAAAACGCAAGTACGGAAAATGCAAGTACAATGCAAACCTTCAGTCAGATAAAAAAAAGTTTGGCACTTCACAAGTTAGTGTAGTGTATTTTCAAGTGGGGTGGGCAAGTGGATTACAGATTGTTTTTTTCTGAGATAATGTAAATAATCAGAAGTAAAAAAGTAAAGGTAGCCAATACTCGATTGCCGAACGTAGGATCCCCGGAGCTGATCCCGGTTCTTGGTAGTCAGCCTGCAGGTGACGTGAGTCATAAACCTGGCGGTAGGCTGCCATTACTTTCCGCCAGGCCTGCAGTTACCCTCGCAATCCTTCAGAGGGCTGCTACCAGTTTCGTTGCTTGATGAACAGAGGTACAATGGGTGTAAACAGTTTGCCTAAGACTGTTACTCGACAGCGTCGCACCTGCGATTTTTGAACCCAGGCCCTTCTGCGCATGAGTCCATCATGAGTCCGATTTCTTGTGTATAAGACCAGTCTGGTACAGTACAGGTGAACTGGTCTAGACCTACTGACAGCGGATCGACTGAAAATGCAAGACTGGAAAATCATAAACTCTTCAAAATACTCTTTAAGTTGCTGTACGTATGTTTTCCACCGTTGCAGATTCGTACTTGCGTTTTCCGTACTTGCATTTTCCACCCTTGCATATTCGTACTTACATATTCCGTACTTGCATATTCCATCCTGCGGTACTTTCGTTTTCCGTACTTGCGTTTTCAGTCGCCCCAAATATCTGTGTTCAAAAAATCGCCATTCTTAAGGAGTAAGTGAAGCAAACTGTTATGCAAGACATAGCCACTGAAACACCGTTTTAAAATAAATGTGTGAAGAAATAAGCATTATTTAATTCACTAACAAAATGTTGTTTACGTCGGCCATATAAAATATACCATGACCCACTGTACAGAACTGCCGCAACAAAGAAAAGCTATCGCGGCAAAATGCCGTACATGATCAGCAGTCGGTCAGTCACTGATGGCGTCAGTCTGTCAGTCAGTAAGTCAAAACTGGTCTACAGCAGCTTGATGTTTCTTGATAATTAACTCACACTAATCTGCCTATTAACATAGCAACGCTTAATAACAGTTTCTGTCCGTAATACACAAGTTATTCAACTTATCTGGCGAGATTTGCATCTTTGAGGACACAGTCAACCATTTTGCCTGTAACTTTGCCAAATGTTCACCAATGTTAAAAATTCTTTCACCAGCAGAGTGAATGATAAATGTGTAGTAAATTAACTCATCACACCTTAAATTCGTGGCTATACTACCTTGTGATTCATCATTAATTGCTATACGTTTTTCAGAATGATGCCATTTTCTGACATTCATATGTCACAAGGTAGTGTAGTGACATGTTTAAAGCGTGGTGGAACATTTGAACATGAGTTTGTTGCCAATTTACTACCGAGTACACTAGTGAAAAAATTTTGAAAATCGGATAATAGTTGGTGAAGTTATGGCTAAGAGTTTGGTGTCTTGTTTTTTGACTCACGGTGTAGAAGTGGAAGTCTGCTTTTACATTCATCATTTGATTTGTGAAAAATGTCATTATAGGCTCAGATTCACCCACCTTTATGACGTTTTTATCTGAGATATGGTGTACTGAAGCAAGGACTGGAATGTCACCTCTGCCAGGCGGCAGGTAACACTGTGTGGTCCCATATGGTGTGTGAGTTACTGTTGTGGTCAGGCTGGGTTGCTTACCAAAGGCGAACCGCTATACCTTGTTTATTTACTTTACTTTACTTTTTACTGAAATCCAAAAGCAGTGCTGCTGAAGGCAGATTGATGTGACTTTATGTAATGTGTGTGCAGACTTGAAGATAGTGAGAATGAGAACAAGCAGCTCGCTGGAGAGTTGGAATGTTTCAGGAGTCGAAATACAGCACCTAGAGACAAGTAAGCATTTATATGCTTCGTGCGTGAAATATGTTATGATATGAGTGAATGCAGTTGTAAAACCACTGAATGACTGTTTAAATGACTGCTGCAGTGCTGACATAGCAGTGGTAGGATTGGGACAGAACGAATATATACCGGACCGCACCGGGTCGGACCGAACTGTTCCAGCTCGGTCCGGTCCGTTTCGGCCCCAAATTATTAAATATTCTTTGATGACGTCACGTTACGTGGCCCGAACCAAGAGGCAACCCCTGGACGGACTCTGACCCTAGGCTCGACCTCTAACCCTAACCCTTAACCCTAACCCCAACCCTAACCCTAACTAGACTACAGTCATTGAAGGACTCGAAATCGGCATAGAGGGCAAATGGGACGGGAAACATGTGTTGAATTTTGTAGAATTTCAGAATGTTTTTGCCTTCTTCCGGATATGTGACGGTCTGAGCTGGATGTTGACTAAATTCGGGAAGATGATTCTGGAGACAGTGTTCGTAACGGAAAGGATGCAGGCAGTACGGACAAACGAAAGTCTTTCCGTCATGACATGTCCTACCACATACGAGCCGAGAAAGATTCGTAACAAGCGTGTAATGAAATTTGTCCCCTTTGGACAGCAACAGGAGATTCACGTGGTGGGGACGTTGATTACAAAACTTCGATGTGTATACAGGAATTAACTCCTTTCCCTCGTATACTAAAACATTGATCGAAATGGATGAGTTCTGGGATTCGAATTATGGAATGGGTGACAGGGCAACTGGTGTTTCGATTCTCGTCATGTCCAGTTCTCTCATGAATTTGTTACAGGTATATGGATTTGTTGCGTTGTTACTTGCGGGATGGACGGCTGCGAGGACGGAATACTGAAAACAATCGTTACTGTTATGGTTCTGGATGTTTATAATAGCCACTTTCTTTTGAATTTCTGCAGGAGTCGGAATGAAGGACGAACCGGCCGCGGGGCGAAATGACCCGATACACAGAGACAGATTCAAAATTTTACTTACGTTCCACCCAGATCCACGGCTCGTGAAAGGCTCGATTTTCTTGTTAAGGGCAGTGATAATAT
>Ga0126328_10000275_pt1 | contig 11599 bp, 6 predicted proteins | sample InaspJWI13metaG_FD_97003 | JGI IMG/M metagenome (GOLD analysis project Ga0126328, IMG submission 97003) | Marine gutless worms symbiont microbial communities from Oahu, Hawaii - Inanidrilus sp. 1 OAHU.JWI-13 metaG | ecosystem: Host-associated > Annelida > Digestive system > Unclassified | place... | reverse complement strand
CACGTCGACAATGCCAACGCCACACGACACGTGGTCCATTATATAAAATACGACGTCATCCACAAAACCGTAAGTACACAACATACAGCATTGTCATGGCCGCGTGCAACATGCACAGAAAATTTGTTAAAGTTTCGGGCCTGTCGTTTTTGAAACCTTACACGACAGTGGATAGACAGAGAGACATACAAACACAGAAACGCTCATCGCAATACTTAGCGAATTAACAACTTTCAGTAGCACTTGCAAAAGAAAGAGAAGAGACGGCGCTTAGGTCTGTTAATAAATAGGGCCAGAGTGCTAGAACTGCCAGTGTCTTGAGCTGGGCGGTTCCAAGGCGACTGGACGGCGACAGAAGATGAACTGTCTGCGGTGCGTCGGCTGTAACGTGGCACGACTGTGTAAGAGAATTTCAAACAGAACTGCGCGCGCTCTGATCGATAACTGTTCCATTGATCTGGCGCCGACCATTTTGTGATGCTAGGCTGCTGCTGCTGCTGCTGCCGCTACGCCTTGTCGCACAATGACGTACATTATCCGCCACATGCACGCACCAGAGCGACCTCCCACTGTGTATTGCAGTGCGACACAACAGCCGCAATGCGTTCCGCGTCCTATTAATTACTGCACACTGTACGTTAATAGGCCAACGAGAACGGGAAGCCAGGACTGCTGCTCAGCCAGTATCGGGGCAGGTCGTCCTAAACGACCAACTCGTTTACACGCAGCATATAGTATGCACATTATGCAGTAAAGTTGATCTTTACTGCACCACCGGTAGAGAGACGAAGTATTCTGATGAGCGTGTCTCTCTTTCTGTTTGTCTGCCTGCCTGTCCGTCTGCTGGCATATCTCGCGAATGTTGCCTGTAGCCGTGGCTCGGAGTATTCCTCTGATGGCGTTGCCATACGTTATGTACTTCCGGTATTGTGAATGACGTCATTTTGCCTAAAATTAGCCAGGCGACGAAAGTGAAGCGTCTACTCAAAGTGATTCACCAGGCGGAAGCACCGGAACCGGGAGCAGAATCTGATGTCTACGATTCCGTTGCTCTGAGAACAGTTTACGTAAACTTTCCGATTACCGTGTACCTCATCAAGTTGTCTAGTGAGCCGCTGGATCACCGTCAAATGTCTTACAGTCGTAACGTTTCTCTGCGGTGCAAAGAGGTGTGGATAAAAAAAGTGAACGTGAAATTGTTTCACTGTACCGTGCGCAAGTGTCCAGCCTCTTTTATAGCCGAATTAACTGAGCCGTCGAGACCAATTTTACGTTGACCGAGACCGACGCGGATTGTTACCGACACTGTTAACCCCCTTCGTTGAGCGCATGTGCTGTGCGAATAATGAGTAATCAAGTGCAATGTCGATACCGGTTCATCTCATCACATATACGTGTGCGAGTTGTGTGTGTCTGTGAGTGTATGTCTGTCTGTCTGTCCGTCTGTATGTCTGTGTATGACGCTGGCATATTGCAAAGTGCTAAATGCCTAAGGTGGATCGCTTTGGTTTTGGTGCGAAAGATACCGAAGAGACCGGCACACTTTGATTGCCGCTGCTCAGCCGGCTTCGGCAATGACGATTAGCATAAAGTTTGCCCGGGTGTGAACGAGGTGCAGTTTTAAGCCACTGGTTTCACGGGCGGGTAAACGTACGATGCAATTAAACGCACATTTGTCAGTGAAACACTGACGAAATATCGTCTACAATCCGGCGAAGGCGGCAACCGTAATTCTCACGGCTTCGAAGTGACCGGTCAAAGGCTCGTTTACAGCACACGAACTGAACTGAACTGAACTCCAGTTAGCGAAATCTAGTGTGAACAGCCACATTGGAATACATGTGTTGAGAACTAACCGAGCACTAACCGTTCTAGTTTCGCTGCAGCCAATCAATAGGAAATACAGTCGTAACGCTGACGCACGTGACCAATAAATACGTCGTGTAACTGGGTCGATCTGTTCAGGCCAGTTCCTTGCGTTCAGTTCATGTGCAGTGAACATGTCGTATGGGTTAATGTTGCGTTCACAGCCACTAGCATCGTCAGTCACGTGCGTTTTCCAGCCCACATTTACCATCAACCGCTCACTGTTCCACTTGCGTATGCACCGCGGCAGACCACCCGCCTCGATATAGTACTGCGCCACTGCGCTCCCCTATACACGACTCCAGACCAGAGACTTCCGCCAAAAAGTGCTCATGGGGCTATACGTGTATACTCATCTAAACCAGTTGATAGTTGATTCTGCTCGAGGGCTACATTTATCCTTATATTAATCAACACTACCCGTACCGAGTTGCAGTTGATTACTCATTATTCGCACAGCACACGGGCCGTAAACACGGGTAGTGAGAATGGACCTTTAGTGTAAAAAGTAAATTTCTTAACAATATTAGAATCTGATGGCGAGATATTTCCTAAGGTTGAAGTGTTTGCAAAATGCTCACCAAAGTGACTCTATTGATTAAACCACGCATAATTATTATATGATTAGGCCTCCTAGATTTAATTCGAATCTCGGAAATGTAGGCCCCTAATACTACCTGCTATCCAATTGAACAAGCAGCAATAGTACACGCTTAGGGGTTTCGTAATGCAGCTGTTAAGTTATTTCGGGTGCTGGTGATATTAATATTAATTAATTAATATTAGCGCATTTGTGGCCCTTGCGAACTTGCGCTATATAAATGCCCTTAATAATAATAATAATAATAATAATGATATGTTTCGTGGTCGTGGGTGATGGATCAATGCGATAAGATAGAAATAACCAAGAAACGACCGCAGACGAAGTGGTCATACTGCAAAATTGTTGTGCTATCCATATTGCAGAGTGCTGTCGGACGCAGTGTAACAGCTCCAACAGAGACCAATACAGACCAATTACGTAATACGTATTCATTATCGCGTTTTAGTTACTGCAAAATCGCAAACCACCGTTTTTGTGGTGCGTTTACAGTCTTTTTTAACAATCTGGGACTACTGATATTCTCAACTGCCGACATGCAGCATGAAATTTTATTGGGCTCTTATTCACTGATGCAAATGACACGTACATGTATTTTGCGTGTATCTTTCGATACTATTTTGCCAACGACTGGAGTTTCTGCAACGAGTTACGCAGGATGCTGGACTGCCTTCATGGAGACTCATATATACTTGGACTGGATCTCCTGTGATAAACAATTATTTTGTTTTCGTTCTTTGTGTTATTTGTCCGTTTTGGTTTCATAGCGTACACTTTTCGGCGCATGTCACGTGTACCGTACAGTCGAGATTATCAGATTATCATGTCGTATTATATTATAGGAAATAACGAAGAAATTGACAAGCTTTTAAAGCGTGAGTTACTCACACGTCAATGATCGACTCTCGACTGTTGTAGACCGTGTCAAACATCGACTGCAACACGCCACACGCTGCAACCATCAACTAAGTTAATTGCGATTTTCCTAATCACACTGTTTAAAGGCCGTTCACACATACGCTGCTTGTGTCTTTACTAACGCAGCGCACCAACGTGCAGCGCAGCGTATGTGTGAACAGCCTCTTAGTCTTGTCGCAGAGTGAAAGCGGATACCCGCGACGTTGTTTTTCTTTCTGTTGTTGTTGTCTTTCTATGAGATTATGGATCGGTTGCTTTAACGGCTTACAGTCCGACAACGTTTCCATCTAGAATTACTTAGGTCACTATAGAACACTAATAGGAAGTCATACCTTTCTGGTGAAACGCAGCCATCGCGTGCTGTTCCGATGACCGGATGTGCTCGAGTAACCGATAACCAACCATACGCTTATAATCGCCTCTGGCACCTACTGACTTCGGTATTGAATGTGGAGACGCAGCTATTGTCCGCATTCGCGTTTTTACCCTGTGTTCTCATTATAATGTTGCAAATATCCCGACGTAACAGTAAAAAGGTGAACATGTCATATTCTAACAGGAGCGTCGGCGCGGGTGCTTACTTCCTTTTCTGGGGCTATTTGGCATTCGCGGGAATATAGCACAAAGTCTGTGACACATGGTCTGGTGCGACACCAGACCTGCGGTTACCTTTCCAGCCGCAGAGCACTGTTTCTGCCTCTTGGCTGGTACTGATTCCTCCCCTGCTGAGGAGTTGGCATAAAACAGCGACGTAGAAAGACCTACTTCCAGGTAGTAGCAGCACCACATACAACCTGAGCAGTGATTGTTTTGATAACACAAACGGCAATAAAACTGCATGCAAACGGGGTTACTAGCTTTATTGCATGTGCTGTTGTCTTCTTCAATATTTCAGCAACATAGCAGTTCGTTGCCAGCAACGATGATTGACAGCTAATACCTGTGTGCGGGGGGAAGGGGGTGCGCGGGACAATTGCTGCTAGTGGCATGCATGCGTCGGTACGCTTGGCGTCAGGATTAATCGCAAATAACCGGCAACAGACGCGCGCTACTGTGCGACGACGGCGTTCTCGGACGCGCAATATCAGACCGCGCCAGTCCGTCATAAAGCATTAGCTGCGTACTGGAGGGGAAGATCGATTCGCGACGGGTCGCCGTGTCGCTAATTCAGGCCGCCGCGGAGCAGACACGATCAATATGCACTGAAGCAACTACACGGACGCGTGCGTACATAATTACCAGTGCAGTGATGTCAGCATGACGACCATTTCTGCAAGACCAAGATCTAGACACCTGGGGATCAACACCGAATGGAGAGACCGTAATTGGACATCGCCTGCCTATCAAGACATAACTGACTACTGCTATCACGACTGACACAACGAAGAAATTTTCACTCCAAACAAATAGCAACAACCGTTGTCACATTTGTATGGGCTGACGGTAAAGCATACAAAAATGATTCTGAGCGAGATAATAAACGATGGAGTGATAAACGAGCAGTGATGTGAGCAAGACCATTTTCGCAAGACCAAGCCCGCCCAGAAGTGGTCTCGAGGCACGTCGAGACTACGACCAAGACCCCCCGAGGACATCAACACTGTCAGACTGCGCCAAAACCCAGGACTAATTTGGAGCGTTATAGCGTTTCTAATCCTCGGAGCAGAACATTTTAAAAACACGACATGAAGCAACATTTATTTGAGAACTGGACAACTATAAGCTGCTGTGTGGGCGCGTGCGTACATGTATGTATGTAGGCGGGCGGGCGAAGCGTCTTCGGTGCCCGGCACAATGACGCAGATACCTTTGTAACGCATCCGTTGATTGTGTGAGTGACGTTATATTCAGCCTGGGGTGTGACGATATGTTGACTCCGGGGTGTGGCGGCACGGAGAAGGCGACGCGGTGACATAGCGAAACGAGTCTATCGCAGTGGTTTCCACATGCTTTTAAAGAGACATTTCCAAGATAATGTTTACTTGAGTAATTTGGCGTAACGTAATGAAATTAAACCTTTGTAACTGGGAGACAAGCTGTTATTTACTCACGTCAGAAAACGGAAGTCAATCATGGTAAAGACTCAGATCGGAGATCGAAACGTCATCACCAGAAAGGCAGAATTTGGTTGTGTTGCAGTAATTGCACGAGTAATAATAATAAATGAGCAAATGCATTCAATTGAACCTTTGTAACGCATCCGTTGATTGTGTGACATTACATTGGCTCAGGGCTGTGGCGGCAGAGGGAGGTGAGGCGGCGGCATAGTGCAACATGTAGGCTACATCGTAGTGTTTACTAGATACTTTGAAAGCTACTTTCCCCAGATACTGCTCAGTGCTGACTTTGTCCAACTCCATCGTGGAACGTATATTTCACTTGAGCGATACGCAGCAGACTACTACATCGAACCTTGGTGACGCATCCGTTGACGTTCATGGCGGGCACGCAAAGCTTGCCGGTGCGCGCCAGCTGATAGAGACGGTGCACTCCCATGACGCTCTCCTCCACGACGCCGCGTAGCGCCGCGAACGTCGCCGGGCGCTTCTGCCGCATGCGGTCCGTCGCGTCGCCGCCGTCGTCCAGAATCTACACAGTAACACGCGCGCGGAGACGTGATGGCGAACACTGGTGATCCGTGAAACGGGACGAGACTCGCTAATGTGAAACCGCAGATACACGTACCACGCGACTGCGGTGCGACTGCAAGTTTGCTATACGAGTTTGCCATTCTATCCTTTAAAATGCAACTAAATCGAACTGAGTTACATTGAATAATTTTTCTACGATTTGCTTGCCATTATCGCCAACTTGTCTGTCTTTTGTTTCCCGCGCAATTTGTACTGAAACATCAACGATCTGGAATTCTCTCAATTCATCCGTTCCTTCATCTAGATCCCTCAACTCATTCCAAAAGCATACCAAAACTGTTTCAGTCTGATTTTAACAACCCCTAGTGGCCGGTGCCTCTGGTTCATTCGCACTTCAATGATTATATTGCTCAGTTTAAATGTCTTACTCACTTATGAGAGAATTGGACAACTATAAACTGCTGTGTGGACGCGTGCGTACATGCATGTATATGGGCGGGCGGGCCATCACGCCATCACGTCTCTGCGTGCAGTCGTATATTATTAATAATTATAGTCTCGCTAGGTTATCTAAGAGAACTCGCAGCGAATTCCCTGCGCGTGCCATAATGTAATGTCGTACTTCATCCCATGCGATTCAGGGCTGCGCTGCTGTCAGCTGTGGTTCGTGAGAGAAAAGTAGCGTGGTGCACATTGCAGCCAATCGCTGCCAATCTTACAACTGTTGTAACAACAGATGTAGCAAATGCTGCTGTAACGCGCCAAGCAAAGGAAGGAACGAAGGAGCAAGGTTTTACGTCACACTCGACACCAAATAGGTCATTTCTGAGACGGCACGCACCAAGCACCTGCTGCTGTTATCGAATTCACATAGCAATTGCTGGTGCAGTCGTTGATGAAATCGCTTGCACAGACGGAATACACGATAAAGATTTCTCTGCAGCAGCTCGCGGCGATTGTTGCGGCAACTATTGCACCGTCAATATTCGCGTAGTGTACATTTGCTTCGCATCCTGGCTTATTTGCAGACCGTCACCGAGTCCCAGCTGACTCGTAAATAATCATTTGTCAGCATCCGTAAAATTCGGACCAAGTTGTCTACTGCTGCTACACTCGAATAACCATTCTGTCTCGCGTAGAGAATCAATCAACGGCGCTATCGGCGGCGACCATTCAAGAAGCGCGGACCACCAAGGATTTGACGAGATGTGCTCGCTGCTTGAGTTCTTAATTCACCGTGAAGCTCTCTCGCAAACAATCGCACGCAATTACACGAACAGTTAGCTCGTTCGATGAACAATTGTTGCGGACGATTACGTCACGTTATGGTAGATATGCAACGAGTTAATTGCGATAATCAATTCAACATACCCGAGTATAGCAACAATGTTAATTTGAGCTAGTAAATTTGTTCTGTATTTGTAAAAAAGACGTAAAATAATAACAGATTTCGGCGACTTCTGCGAAACATAATATCTACTCTTGCAAAGTAGATCAAATAGTGAATTTTTACATTTATGTCTCTCGGAAGTTCAATTTTGAGTTCTGAATTTAGACAGTACAATGTCAACGCAAAGACAACGTTAACAGGAAGAAGTACAAAATCACAAATGATTAGAGAGAAAACGCACAAGGTAGTAAGCTAATAACCGCAGGCGAAAAGCGCTGGAGAGAATTAGTCGTAAACACTGGACGCTGGCGCAAAATGCATGAACGCGTGCGTGTATCCGTATAAACCTATTATTGCTGGAGCTTCGCTGAATAGACGGTGAGATCTTTCTGAGCTAGCACGTGTACCTACAGCCTGGAACTCGCTTTCTCTTTACTGTAGACAGGCCGAACTTGTCAGCACCTTTAGAGACCGACTAAAATCGGATTGTCTCATCTATAGGGTATGAATTAACAGCGACTCACAGCAATCGCTACGATTCGCTTGCGCTTTGCGACACAGTGTAAAACTGCAAAAAATGTTTGGATTGATTGACTGATGAACCTCACAGTTACGAACATGTTGTTTCGGCATATAGAAACTTATACCATGTTTGGTTGCCAGTTGTCATCTTGCAGGATGCGGTCTATGCACCACCAGTAGTCAGCCTCCGACTGGCCTCTCCATGCGTACACACCGATTCCAGCTGCCGCAACCGCCGCCGCCACCTCATTCTATAACAGACCAACTACGTTAACTTGACCAAACGAAACTTGACAATAGTTGAAACTTGAAACGTCAGTTTCAGGCAAGCAACACCACAGGAACTTTTCAAAGTGCTGCTTGAACATACGTTAATTTTGTTGTTTTTTCGCCACTGAACAACCGCGTTATCAACTACGCTCTGGCGGAATTCAGTTAGTCTCAATAGGCCGCTGCCAAAACTAGCCCGCTTGCCGGATTGATAAACACGTACGCTATTGCATCAGGTCCCGGATGCGGTAAACGCATAATCTATACAACTTAGGCCTAATCAACTGACGTATGACGACGAGCACAAAATGCTGAGGACACAGTGAACTGTGATCAACTTCAAACGGTTTCGCTGATAACTGACTACCATCGCTCGTGTATTTTACTGCGTGTCCCACCCACAAACGCTGCCTGTTTTTTTGGAATATTCCAGTAAAATATAAGCTGATTTTTTTAATTTTGGTGTATGGAATTGTGAAAAAAACTCGATATCATAAAGTTATGCGTGCCATAATAAATTGCCCACCCCATCTGTAAAGTGTAAAGTAAACAACTTGCATGGTCACGTTGCCTTTAAAAGTTCAAAAAGTCTGTATTTCAACACTACTGTTTAAGTGCCAAGCGTCTGTGAGCTTCTACCCAGTTCGTTAATCCTGACATGTGGACAGCCAGCAGTCCCGGTGTAAATCCTGCGGATTACCGCATCTGGGACGTGATGCAATAGCGTGTTTATCAATCCGGCAAGCGGACTAGTTGTAGCAGCGGCCTGTTGAGACTTTAACTGAATTCCGTCAGAGCGTTGTAGATAACAAGATTGTTCAGTGGCGAAAACAACTAAATTATCGTGTGTCCAAGCAGCACTTTGAACAGTTTCTGTGATGCTGCTTAGCCTGAAATTCAGCTTTCAAGTTTCAGCAATCGTCCGAGATGCCCAGTTTTTATGGAAACAGTATAACTTTGATCACATGATATGTATTTCACAAGTATGTGGGGTAACACACTTTTTCGGCTTCATGGACATTGGACATATACAAAAACAATCATTATGTAGCTTCTTCCGGATTCCCTGTACAAAAAATATGGAAATCGGTTCAATTTTTTTACCATGTAATTCGAAAACAAGAAACGAGAAACGTTTTACTGAAACTATTTGTTGTTTTTTGGTCTGTAAAATCAATTCAAGCCAACGAAAAAAAGCAATAGGCGACAATATACACTCAAAAGCAATTTAAAGCCGCAGTATATCCTACCTGTGTCGAGTAGATATTGCACGTTGCCCATCTGACTTTGGCTCCCAACGCAATCAGCGTTTCAATTAGCACCTGTAATGACATCAGTGCCTGAGTATGATCTGATTACGACACGACGCGATTGCCCTGCGAGTCCGTTACTGTTAGACGATAGCGGAAATGCTTTAATACTTCCATTTTCTTCAACTCCCATCAGATAGTTCTCATTCCCATATCCTTGGCTATTAACTCTGGTTAATAAGTTTATTCCCGTTCCCGTCCCATGCAGTGTGAACACCTACTCCCATTTCCTCCCGTGCCAGTCCCATTGACATTGAAGTCGTCGTAAATTATTGTTTCTTTTGCGAAGCACGATTTCCGTCATATTATAGCCCCTTGCTACATATCTCGAATACGATTTATTATCAAACTTGGCCAAAGAGCCAACAGTACAAACAGGATAAAATAAATTCAAATATACCAACAATATAGCTACTGTGGACGAATAGGGTAATTATCACTCGGAAAATTTCAGGAACAATAACGCTCTCATTCTTTTCCACTCCTGTAAGCTTTTCCCATTCCCATTTCCATGCGCTGGGTGACACGTTTGCATTCCCATTGAAATTTATAAGATGATAGGATCTTTTCTGTGGGAACTTTCGTGAGTTGCTCATCATTCCAACTACTAGGCCTATTTGTGTGAATTACTACGGGGACTCGGACCTTCTCTTAACACAAACACAGACTAAAATCTACGACGAAATCTAGGACAGATTACTAGCTATGGACAATTTGTAGGCGACATCTGAAAAACACGTTTATTTAAAGCCTGGAAATCACAGCACATTGTGACTGTTGATTATTGTGCGCTATGCAAATACTCTTACTTACTTACCTACTTACTTAGAATCTGATATTGGCTAGGTCGGACTAGCCCAATATCAAGTGGCATTACGATTCCGTTCAACCGTTTAGTCATTATTTACCTGCATAACCAGTGACCACCCAGAGAGTTAAATCCGCAGTGACATGGTCTTTTTACGCACACTTGCACACTTCAAATGCGGCACGACCATAAAACAAAAGTACCAACCCTACACTTTCTCGGAAGTACTCATAGTACGATAGCAAAGTACACGACAGCAATATACTGCAGACCAATATACTCTACAACGTACTATCTGGCATTGGGATTCATAGTTCGCCACTGACTGAAGTGCAAACTGGAGTCGCCGCTAGTGCTAAGAGTGGGTACCCACTACCCCGGTACCTATTAGATACATGGGTACTCAGGTGGAGCTTAATACCCGGGCAAACTTACTAATGTTATAAATATATGATAATTTTGAAGCTAATTAGGCATGTATGATGTATCGTATATACTCAACACAACACCGTGTCTTTTTATTTTTTTGGCTACGTGATAAGATTATACCACAATACGCATCCAAACACAAAAGGCATTTTATGGCACAAGTTGTCACCACATTCCACAAATTAACGCAAAGCAACTATTATGAAACCGGTACCCGGGTACCCGTTTTAATACCCGTCCGGGTACCCGGGTTTTGAATACCCGAAAATCCGAGCACTACTCACGGCATTCTGGGCAGTGACGTGAGTACAACAAGCGATCTTAGCTCCTGCCAGCGGCCGTTCTTTGCCGTTCTGCTTTCGCAGAGTCACTATTCCACACATCTCTGCGCGTTACAACAGGCCGTTCACTACACAGTTGTAACTTGCGTCGACAAATAACAGGTCGCATTTTAGAATATCAGAGAAAGTCATTTTCCTCTGTAACGTTTTTCGGTTTCTCTCAATGCCGGCAGATACGCTGCCCTTCTGAAAATTCAGTCAGCAGCTCCGGATTTAGACATTATGGGGCCCAGTTCGATAAAAATGTGGAGGCTATGGTTATGATCCTTATTTCTTCTGTCCTTTCCGCTATTCCAGTGACGGTCTTCTATGGGCATTTTGCTCAGTATTGTGAGAAAAGGAGCCATAAATTTGTGGGGTTTCGTTTATCCAAACGCCGGCCTGTTTTGCACTTTTGTTCGTGAATAATAATGAGGTGTAACTAAATGGGAGCTGTAGCGTCGACCTGAATTACGGTCAGAATTAATTACATCATATGTAATTGATCTGATATCAATGGTACTATATGGAAATTACGATTCCTAGCCGTACAAGGACAGGGGCAACATTTAGT
>Ga0126328_10000272_pt1 | contig 11625 bp, 7 predicted proteins | sample InaspJWI13metaG_FD_97003 | JGI IMG/M metagenome (GOLD analysis project Ga0126328, IMG submission 97003) | Marine gutless worms symbiont microbial communities from Oahu, Hawaii - Inanidrilus sp. 1 OAHU.JWI-13 metaG | ecosystem: Host-associated > Annelida > Digestive system > Unclassified | place... | reverse complement strand
GGACCCTCAACTTCATGCTCCATACATTTCTTCACCCAGTCATCGTCATCTTTTCGCAACACATGACTGTACCAGCGCAGCCTATTCTGCTGCAATACCAATGCTATGTCATCTACACCTAGTTTCTCTCTCAGCTCCTTACTTGGGAGTCTATCTTTTAGCTTAACGCCACACATCCACCTGACCATTCGCTGAAGTGCCACCACATTTTCTTTCCTTACAGGCCAGGTCTCACTTCCATGCAACATGCTGCTTCTCACACAACTAGTTGGTTAATGAGTTGTTTATTGGTTTTTGTAATGTTGCTTAATAGATTGTTATTTTTTGCCATTTTTTACATATCTGAACTTTTTGTAGTTTTCAATATCTCTTCAGTTCTATTTCACTGTTCTTTGACAGATGTCCTGTTCATCTATATCTGTTAGTGTCCATTCTTATTTACATTTGATCCAGTCATTGTTGTATTTATGGTACTACACATGTCCAGACTATCCAGATATGCATTATTGCCCTTATTAATACCCAGACTATCTTGTTTCTGTGAATAATTCTGATCTTAGCAAGTTGTGTGCTTTGTTTATTCATACAACGTGTCTATTGCACTGCTAATGAGTTGGTTGTAAAAGTGTCCCTGTATACCAAACTTATATTGCGACAGTTGTGCTACCTGTTTTACACCTTCATCAGATATTAGAGAAGTATGGCCTGCAGTGTAATATATGTTGTGGTGTATTTGCTACCAGTTTGTGGCTAAGAGTAAAATCATTGTCTGCAGTAGATAATAGGAAGATAAAAAGATGAAAGCTGTCTTAACTTTGGTTACATATTATGGAAAGAGAAATTGTTTAATGACAAAAATAGACAAAAAGGTTTAACTTCAGGTTAAGGATGATGCACGCCAAGAACACATTAGGAAAATATTACAGAGTAGACAGGTCGAAAGGAAGATCTCTTTACTTTCCTTGCCTTCTTTGGTCAGTTGATCTGTCTCGGTCTCTGCTTTTATGCTCATGTTGAAGACTGTGTTATTTTGCTGGCAGTTCCGGTTTTTATATCGTTGCATGTGCCTTTGTGGCAGTTTTCTGTTAATTGGCGTGATTAAAATGGCTGTTTTTTATTAGTTTTTATACCCTCAGTAGTATATGATCGTGAGGGATGATAAAAATTAGACATTGTTATTATATTACTGTTATTTTTTTAAAGCCCACCAGCACAAAGCCGCAGGCAGGAAAACTAGGCTAGACATACAAAATTATGGTTGCCACTAGCTGGTGCCTTATTGTCCATGAAGGAACCAACCCTGGGATCAAGGCAAGGCAAAACAAATACTTTTCTTGTGAGAACGGGACGAAATAGATTCAGTGGGCACGGGACGGAGCGATTTTCATTCCCGTGCTCTGTCGCGGCAGTATAGCGAAGAATGCGTGGCAGAACGGCAGGGCAGTAGTACGTGGTGAGGGCAGGCGGGGAGAGTAAGACGGCAAGCGACGAGCGAGCGACGATGACAAAATGACATCGTCGACATTAGCGTCATTCAAGCGGAGTCGTCGTCGTCGACAAAACGAAATGATTTCATCACGACGAGGCCTTGTCCCGCGAGGCCGGCGCGCCACGTCCCGCTCCTTGGCACCCCCACCGCAGCCCACCCAGCCTCTTTGCCACTTCTCTGACAGTCGGCGACCGCCCGCCCGAGAATTACTCGGCGAGATTGCGGCGTCGGCGTGCGGTAGGTCCGCTGTAGTTCGGTAGCGTTGGACTCATCCATCTTGGCTGAAGACGACAGCGTCACCGGCTCAGACAGGACCGCCGGACATCAGCAGACCTCATCACCGCGTACTACTACTACTGTCGTGCCATCGCTTTAGCTGACCACACACATACACGCAGATTACCAGGGTGGCAGAGCTGCCTCCCTGCTGCAAGCCATGTTCAGCGCAGTTTTAGGGATCACTAGATTGCCCACTGCAGGGTATCGCGCCAACGCGATCTCCATCGCTTCTGTCATCTCCAGTTCTCCTGTGTAGACCACACACGCATAGTACATGCGTGCCGTGAACCTGCGCTAGTTAACTGGCATATTGTGCTGCAGCCAGTCATGCTAACAAGGCCACAAGTGCCTAGGCCACAGCCACATGTTGCCGCAGCACTGCCAGTGCCACACGACGCACAACGAATCAGTCAACAGTTACGAAGCTCTCAAGTACTCGCAACCTCGAACAGTCACTGAACTGCTACTCAGTGATGGCAGTTATTGTTAAACCTAATAGTTGAATGTTGCTGTTAATGTACCGTATGGCATCAGCCAAGGCCAAAGCAAGGACTCCACAAGGCTCAACATCACTGGCTGCCGCCTCTACCTTGAGCACGCTTACGCCACCTCTGCACTTTGATCGACTGTACGCCTCCGTCATAAATCTCCGCCCGTCCGTTCATACGGCGTGTGACAAATTAATTGTAGGCCCCATAGAGTTTCCAGATGGACTTTGATCAGCCAACCGCATGATTTTTGACAGCTTGCTCCAAATCTGTGCAGTGTTGTGATTATTTGATTATCGGCCGAATTGAAATATTTATTGTGGCATGACCAACTGCGAGCCGCTTTGCTGATTGGTCGAACGTTCGTCAATGTTGCATGGTCACGTGACCGTGCAACATTGCAATTTAACCCAACTGATCAGCGTTAACCTGTGTTGTGTTACAGCAGTATCAAGAAGGCCACTGTGTCAAAGTCACAGTGTGAAAGACAGATCACATGCAATAAATATGTAAGAAAGTTTTTTTTTAAATATCTCCGAACTGAAGTGTGAATTTGCATTTCAGCTTATTCGAATGCACACATCGTATGTTATAGTGCCACCTGGCAAACAGAGTTGAACGGCGTTCGCCTAATTGTTGATGGAAATTAAAAATTAACTAAAAATCATATTTTAGGCTAGTGGTTGGTCATACGACAAAACAGATGAAGCACGGTCGTTGCACCCTCGTGTGACATTTTCAACCTCGGGTTCATCATATTTGAATATCGCACTCACTACCGTGCATCATCTGTATACTGTTGTCTAAGCCGGCAGTTGCATGACTCGTGCTTTTTCCACTCGGCTGAGTGGTATTTATCTGCACGTTGCAGTATGGCGGAACGTCGACTTTGTATATGCTGCCGGTATTCGCATGCACGACTGCGCTGAGGGAGGATGTATTGCTACAGCGAACGAAAATGTGCCGATACAGTTGGCACAGTGCCGGTTCCCTGGGCTGGCCATTTCTAGTGCTAAGATATTAATACATTTTCACATAAAATATACAGTTAAGAGCAGTTTTATCAAACAGCACACGAAAACTGTTATTGTTTGAAAATACCAAAATGCTGATTGCAGTTTAACAAATAAATTTACCGTATTATTTATTATAATTTTCCGCACACTTACGTTCCCTACTGCTGTCGGTGATTGCAGTGTGGTCGCACTGAGCTTCGCACATCTCTTGGCACGTGAGTTGGGACGGGCGGCTGTCGTGCCGAGCATCTTGTACACAATGTCGCTGCTGATTGCTGCATGCTGCTGCTCTCCCGCCCGCCAGCAATGCGCGTTTCACCAGTGGCATACGGCATCCCGGGAGTGCAGCGTGGGTGGTCTGTTATTACTCCGTCCCATGACGTCTGCATGTCTCTGTGCCTGTCCGCCGGCATGTCTCTGGAACTACGTTTCCAGTCTTCGCCAGTGTTTCTGTGTGTCGCCTATATCCGTGGCTCGGCTCGGTCGTCGTCTGGCGACGTTGTGATACGTTATGAACGTCCGGTTTTATGGACGACGTCGCGTTTGGACATAATGGTCGGATATAGACGACGCGAAAAGGCGTATTTTCAAAGTGACTCAACAGGGGCAGTACAGATGTGCTACCGCAGCGTATACTCAAACTGACTCAGAAGGGGGAGGACCGGACCGGGGGCAGGGTCTGATGTCCGCGATTGCCTAGTTTGATCGCGGAGTCTATCTCTGTCATACACGTGTAGATCGTGCGAATTACTGTCTGCTGTCACTCCGCAATTCCGCAATTAAAGGTCGTTGCGGATCTGAGTCCGCGGACGGAATCAGTCTGACGTCCACACGTCGGTGGTCTCTATAAGCCACAGGATACCGGTCGGCGATGTATTTGTGCGATTCTGACGCTGAATCTCGGCAAATATACTGGCCGTCCTGTAGGCTGCTGCTGCTGCTGCTGGTATAGCCATGGCGCCGTCGCTTCGTCCGTGGATTATCTCGTGCGCCTGTGCGTCGCCACATCTCTCGTCTGCCGGCGTGACTGATTACTTCGCTTGCAACTGTCACGTGCATATAGACGTGTCCTCCGATGTGTAATAGTCCAAATTAGTATGCTAACATTTAGGGCAGAGTTGCGTAGTTAGGATTTACAGTTACAGTTAGTTTCGTGTGGTGGCAGATGTTGTACACTGAAACATTTGAAAGAACTACGTTTGACTGTATTCTCATTTCGCATGCGTCGAGGCATCCCGCTCCTCTGCCTTCTCTGTGGCCGTCTACAAGATGTCGAGAGCGAAGAGCGATGCTGTTAGGCAACATGGCGACTGATAATCAAAGCCCGTTGTTGTGAGGTTATACAGGCGGCGCGGACCGCGTGCGTGCGTGCTCAATACGAGGTTGATTTGACGATTGATGAGCCAACGATGTCACGTCGTCGTGCCCCCACTTCCATGCAGACCGCAGCAGCAGCAGCAGCACGGCCGGCAGACCAATTCAATTGGACGCAATTTACGCAATCGTTTACCGACCGGCTACTCTCTGCATTCGACCTCGAAAGGCCTTCCGTCCCTCCTCTCTGCGCACTTGGAGGGCATTCCTCCGTTGCAGCGGTCATCCTGGTAATATAAGTGCGTTATGATTTCTTCTGTTGAACTAGAAGGCACTCGGTAGAGCGCATACCTTCGCCACAGTGCGCATGTCCTGTGTCATTATACAGGAGCTGCAGAAGTGCGATTACTCTTACATTAACCTTGCCATATTTCATCTGTTCTTCTCGTGGTTCGTATTCGTACTAATCAGATCTAATCAAACACGACTTTAATAATGGTTGACAGACCGCAACCTGCCTACAACTTGCTAAACGTGTGATATACAACGTCTTTAACACTCAGAAAAATGCTAAATAAAACACTGCAGAAACACGGTAGAAATCCTGCTCAGACATAACGTTTTTGAATTTTTCTTGCATGCCAACAAACAGACACACACGAGTCATACGAGTCATAAACAGTAATCCCACAACTGTAAATCCTAACCCTAACGAAGGGGTAGATGTCCGCGATGGCGATTTCCAGGGGAGGCTGTGAAAAAGCTGTGAAGCGGTTGAATGCATGTATTCACTGGTTTTGCAGATGTATGTCGTTTCTCAGTTCGTAGTGCTTTTATGCTGTCGATATTATTTCGTGGGGATTTGCGTGGACTGGACATGCCGAGTTAATGTCTCTGTTGATCAGTATGTATAGTGCATTCTGTAGGCTACTTCGTTTGTTTTATACCCGCGCGATGCTGTTTACAACACGATGGGCGTGGAGCAGCCATTTGCACGGGTTCGCCTGTGACAGCCGATACTTGTTATTCTTGTTTGCACGTCTCACGGCTTCCTACACTGTGACGGTTGATTGTACGGCTGCCTTATAACAACAGCGAGTACATTCAGGCCCCGGCGAGCGATACCGACAGCGAGCAGAGGGAGGCGGAAAATGTCCATTGCCGCCCCCTAGCCGCCGGTCCTACTCCCAGTATCTGTGGCCGCCGATTGCTTTTCTCCGCCTGTGCCTGCAGTCCTGCATTGCGACGGCTGCAGACACACGACAACCGGAGCATTGCTGGCTTATTATCCACGTGACCGAACATTTGCCCCCGGATGCCTCCCCTGGAAGTCGCCATCGCGGACATCTACCCCCTTCGTTAGGGTTAGGGTTTACAGTTGTGGGATTACTGTTTAGGGTTACAGTTGGGTTTATTAGTTAGGATTAGGATTAGTACGATTAGGATTTAGGGTTAAGGTTACAGTTAGGGTTACAGTTTGCCTTCAGTGCATTGACGCTGTTGGTTGGGTGGCAGGAAGGGCATCCGGCCGGTAAAAACTTGAGTAGTGAGGTGCTGGCATGGTTATCTGTCTGGAGTGAGGTGCAGATTTGCATATGGCCCAGCTGATGCCACTGCCACTCAGTGTCTCTTGCTTCAGATTGGTTGTACCTTTCTGGTACCGGCTCACCCGGGTAGTCCCGGACAAACGGCCGCTAAACGGGCATGTGTTACAGTTAGGGTTATAGTTTAGGGTTGCGGTTTAGGATTAGGTTGGGGTTAGGGTCAGGTACGGGAGGCAGATGTCCGGGGGGGGACAAATGTGCTACATTCGTTTTCTGTGCCGTTCTATCCATCCTGCCCCGTCCGTCTCCCGGTCCGTCCGCGGGTGTGCGTGCGCGAGCGTGTGCGATGCTTTTCCAGTTGGCTGGCTGTGTATTCAATCAGCTGATGGCCGCCTGGTCAGCCATTGGTCAGTTCTCACCGCTCGCTCGCCTCAGTCTTGCCCCACTCTCTACTTCATTCTCACCGAGTCCTCTTGAACGGCACAGTTTTCTGCTTCACTCTATAGTGTACGTGTATTCACGATATTGTCCATTACATTCCGTGTCAGACGTCTGAAAATAGCTGGCCGACGCTACACCGATCTGTTAACTGTGTGGAGGTGCTAGGGACAGCCGTTAACCAATGACAGGCCGACTTGCAACACACCCTAGCAACACAACGGTTAGGATACAGATGCACAGCTGAAAATGTTTTCGACTTGTGAAATTCTCGCGCTCGTGACCGTAAACTGTGACCTTTAAGTGTGACCGAGTTTGCCTGAAGGTGAACCATCAAGCCAGTGCCGGAATTCCGTCGTACACTCACCATCTTCTGTAATCAGGGACCCAAGGTATGGGAACGTATCCTCTTGCTCCAGTTGTTCATTCTCGATGAGTATGCGGCACGTTATGCCGTCGCTCGCCATTACCTTGGTCTTGTCTACGTTGGTGAGTAGGCTGTATTTGCGGCTGACTCGGTCTAGGCTATCTACCAACTCCTGTAGTTCTGCCTTCGAAGTGGCCAACAGTATGATGTTATCAGCATAGCAAAGGTTCGTGACCATTCGCCCTCCAAGTTGCAGTCCACCTTGAAATCTATCGAGGGTCTCCTTCATCACCATTTCTGCTAGGATGTTGAACAAGTACGGAGAAAGGATACAACCTTGTCGGACTCCTTTCTTAACACTAAACCATTCTGACAGTGTTCCCGCTACTTTGACCTCGGCGAGCTGTTTCCTGTACAGTTTGGCCAGCAAGTTTGAGGATATCCCATGTAAGTCACCCAGAGCTTATCGTGGGAGAGCTTACCCACGACGACCGGCCTAATATATCAGCGTCAAGCCGGTACGGAGCGAAGCGACGTGGTGGTTTGTGCACGTTAAAAACCTAAATAACAAGGAAGACAAAGGCACAGTCGGCTTCAAAGCAGACCTGTGTTTGACATGTACAAATAGCAGTGACGTGCGTTGTCGATTTTTGTCAAGATCTTTGTGCTAAGATGGTCGGTGCAACCTCCAGTGAGGGCTTTCTAGTTTGGCGAATTTTAGACTGTCGTAACTATTTGGCCGACAGTTTGCTAATCCGAGGATTACACCACCAGCCGCCATGTTAAATACTTTACGAGCAAAGTCACGGCGATTCTGTTTTGATGACTGTTCCGCGATTGCCCATAAAAGCTGCACGACGCCTGCATGCCGCGATCACAGGGAAAGATTATCCCGTACAATATTGCCGCACGGGTCGTGGAGCGGTGGTCGGGAATAAATATAGACCTAGAGAGATGCACGCTTGCATATAGAAGCATTAGTCGTACACAAGAAACTCGGCGGGAGGGGGCGACGGCGTTTTATCCTTGTTCATGCTCAATTAACGTTACGCATTTCTATCCCGGTCATAAGATGTATGTAGCCTGACTAGCCATTAAATCATTTGAATGTAGGATGTTTTCCCGGGATATCTGCCCCCCGCCAGACACCTGCCCCTCCGAAAACTGCCATCGCGGACATCTATTTCCCCCAACCTAAACCAAAACCCTAACCGTCAGCTAATCCTGATATAACCTTGTAGTCGAAGCCCTAACCAAAGGGAGCACATATCCGGATGGCAGTTTTCGATGAGTGGGACATACTTGTCTTGTCTTGATAATTGGCAAACCTGCGGTTGAGTGTCACACCAATGAGATCGGGTCGCTCCGTACTATGGGAGCGTGCCTGTCGCTACTTTGAGCACGTGACTCCTTGAAAGAGTTCAGCGAACTGCTCTCAGTGGGGAACGAAAGTGTGCCGATACAATTGGCACAGTCCCAGTTCCCTGGGCTGGTCATTTCCAGTGCTAAAATATGAATATAATTTTCAAATAAAATAATACGGATGCAATTTTATCAAACGGCACTCGGAAACTGTTACGGTTTAAAATTACCAAAATGCTGATTGTACTTTAAAAAATTACTTTATTGCGTTATTTATTATAATTTTCGGCACGCGTTCGTTCCCTGGCTTCATAGTCAGCTCGCCGACAACGGTTAAGTCCCAGAGTACATAACGCACACTTGCACGGAGTTAAAGAGTCCGGCGATCTGACTTCGTTTTCGGCGAGTTGATCGTCGCTGTCGGCGATCGAGTTGACTTCACTGTCGGCGACTTGACCTGCTACGTTAGTTAGGCCTGTCTTGCAGGTGTCCGGAGGGGGGGGGCAAATGTCTGGTCCCATCACATGGTGGTATATAGCCTGCCTGGCTGGCTAGCTAGCGATTCCGTCCGTTATATCCGTCTACGTCGGCCCTTGCTTTCCGTCAGTCGGGCTATAGAGATCACTTGGATCGCGAGAGGCAGGCCGGCTAACTATCTCAGCGTCCATCTCGCTAGCTACGATCAAGCCTCGTCGTACCACGTAGCCTACTACGACGTAGTCGTACGTGTTGGCCGCGAGTGATTAGGCAGGAGTAGGGATTGCAGAACCGCTTAATTTACCGTTCGTTTAAACGAAACAACCAAACGTTTAGTAAACGTTTTGAACGAAAATATATGTTACCGCTTATTTTGCTGACGTTATCCTGTCCATAGTATGCCGTCTGCAAGTTTTTTGTTTGTTTTCGTCCACGGCATTAGGAGTACATGAACAGGCCTGTTGCTTAATGAGTCTAAGTGTAAAGATGCCCAGTTTAACGACTCCATATTGTAACGAAGACTAGGCGTCGAGGCAGTTGGATGTGAACAACTTGCCCAGGGTCGTTACGCAGCCGCGCAAAGGCCGGGAATCAAACTTGCGACGTCTCTATCGTAAGCCCAACGCCCTACCATTGTGACACCAAGCCACCCGTGGATAGCTTAATAAGTAAATTGAAACTGTTCTTATATAGTCGCACTGTTTACGTGTATCTAATGATAGACGTTTTATTAACAAAGGATAAAATTAGCTGTAATTCGTACAATGGGCTATTCGAGTATTCCTGTGTCATCAGCGCATAATCTTGTTCAACTTAGTACTAAATATTGAACTGATTTTTCGTGTAGACCGTTTAATTATCGTTTAATTTGCGTTTACGATAGTTATCGTTTACACAGTTAAACGTTTAAACGGGTGAATCGCTGCCGCGGAGCCAGTTGTCATAGCAACGCAATCTGATAAGCGAGTCGGTGCGCGGGCTAGCACCAAGACTCGTGGTGTAGCGAGATGGCAGTACGAGATGCTTGTTCGCTGCTGCTGTCTTCTAATTGCTCTGAACGATGTGCTGCCGGTCGCCAGCCGGCTGCAGCGTGCTTTATCGTGGCTCTCTTGCTGCGCTGCTGACTACTGAATATCTCTGGTACAGGTCGCAGTGGCCTAGTGGTTAGCGCGTCCGACTGCGGTGTAAGAGGACCCAGGTTGGAATCTCACCGCGGAGCTACTGCGGTATGCAGTCTTGGGGCTGCACACCTTTGCACCATATGGGATCACAGTGTTACCTTCCACCCGACAGAGCTGGCATTTCCGCCTTTACCCCAACCGAAGCTGGCACTCTCGATTTAGTGACCCCGGAGGGATGCAAGGCTGAGTTGACCTAGGCACTGCGGCAAGTGCACAGCCCGTTCCGAAGGCTGCATATCGCAGTGGCCATCGAAGAACGAGAGATCCTTGGGCATGAGTGAAGACAGAAGGACATTTGTGTGTAGCGGCGGGAGCTAAGGTCACCTGCGTCTGATTGCTTTCGCCAGTCTGGATCATACATATCCTGGATATTTTGGTTTGTCAAGTTTGTCACATTTGTGCATGGGGTATATGGGGCCGTTCACCTCTACTGTTGATGTCCCTGGTCGAAGAGCTGTGCGTTCTGCCGGAACTAACCGTCTGGTCGTGCCTCCAGTCAGACTGGCTATCATCGGCAGCCGAGCTTTTCCGGTTGCCGCTGCCCACACCTGGAACTCTTCCTCAGCTTCTACGTTGCAGTCATTTAAGCGTCATTTGAAAACATTCCTACTGCAGCAATCCTTCCGTCTAGCACTCTGGGGACCTCGCAGTGATTTAGATTACTTAGGCCACTATAGAAAACCTTGATTGGTTGATTGATTTATAGCTAAGCCAGTGCGCAACGGTAGGGCGTCGGGCTTGCGATCAAGAGGTTCGATCCCCGGACGGGGATCGAACGACTGTGGGCAAGTTGTTCACACCCATGTGTCTCTTGTCACCAAGCAGTGTAATTTGGTAACGGTGTAAAAGCCGTGGAGGTGACGGCAGGTTGTGGAAGAGGTGTGGTCTAGCGTCCATAACGCCGGCTCAAGACCAGTGAAACGGAGATGAGCACAGCACCCTGGCGTCGCATGGTCTGTGTCTGCAGCTTTGCTGACTAGACCGTCGGGGCACCTTTACCTTTTTACCAGTAGTACCAGTGGCGAAAAGTGTGCGCAAAGTGGTGAAAACTGGTTACGGCGCAGTATGCAGAGGAAAATGTCCGTGTGCGCCGTCTAGTTTCACATGATGGTGTTCATTACGTGATGGATATGCTGCGGCGGTTGACAGCAGTGCACCGTATGCACACCTGTGTCCACGCTGCTGCTGCTGCTGTCTAGGTACAGTGGCATCGTTACCGGACATTTGCCCCCCCCCGGACATCTGCGCTATCCCCAGAAATCACCATCACGGACATCTACCCCCTTGGGGTTGGATAGATCATCCAAGACGTATTACCAGGAAAAATAAGAAAAGGAAGACCGAAGACGTCGTGGATTGGAGCGGGAACATAACGGCATGGACCGCGGGCTCATCCTCGAACTGATGCGGCAAGTGGAGCAGTGTCTTGAGTGGAGACAGATTGTCCACAGTACAGCCGACCCTCGGACCAAGGACGGCTAAAGACAAGGGGTTGGGGTTTAGAGTTATCATCATCATCAGTTTAATAAGCACGAATGCAGCGTGAACAGTAAAAAACACACACAATAAAACACACGAAATGATACAAAAAGTCAATAGTGACTAAACTAATTTAGAAAAATAAAACCAAAAAGCTGTCTTTAATACATGTAATACTAGAGCGAACAACG
>Ga0126328_10000271_pt1 | contig 11648 bp, 10 predicted proteins | sample InaspJWI13metaG_FD_97003 | JGI IMG/M metagenome (GOLD analysis project Ga0126328, IMG submission 97003) | Marine gutless worms symbiont microbial communities from Oahu, Hawaii - Inanidrilus sp. 1 OAHU.JWI-13 metaG | ecosystem: Host-associated > Annelida > Digestive system > Unclassified... | reverse complement strand
GTGGGCCGATGTGTAATAAACATGTGCACTCAACCGTGACGCATTCGAGTCGCTTTCATTGTCTTATAGGTGTCATAAACAAACCGACGACGGTCGAGTTGTGTATATCACCTGTATACCGACAACTTGCTGTGGCGAAATATTCTAAGTCCTCAATGTAGAAATTGCTCACGTGACCGTGACCACGCCCACGTAGGGAACACTCACTCATCGCAAGACTAAGAATTCGCATGGCCGACCCGTGTACAAAATTTGAAGTCTCTGGCTTTAGCCGTTGCGGGGATTTTACATGGGGTGTAAAATTCTAAAACTGGTCAGCTGACCCTGACCACGCCCCTTTCAGGGAAGATTTTTCATCGGGGTGGGACTTGCTATGGTAAGTCAATGTACAAAATTTGAAGTATCTAGGTTCACCCGTTACGAAGCAATGAATGGCGGTGCAAAATGCAGAAAATGGGGTGGTTTGGGGCGGTTAGGGGGCACTCAAGGTCATCAGCAATGCCACCATTCGATAGAGCGCATACGACTTCTTATTCGACTTTAACAGAAACCATGCGTCTATCTTGTACCGTTTTCGAGATATAGCCGGTTATTTGTCGAAAGTCGCCGATTTTGACCCACCCCACCTGCATTTGATGCCCCCATAGGGGGTGACCTTGGTCGAATTTCGCACAGTATCTTTGGCATCAGAAAACTAGAGTCCCTGGGCTATCGTGTGGTGTTGTTTGTGTGATCCTGTGTTTAGCCGTTTTAGTAAGTAGAACACCGACTTGTGACGGATGGACAGACAGACAGACAGACGGGCGGACACAGGGCCATGGCTAGTACCGCAGATGCATAGCATCGCGCGATAAAAATCGGTCTACACTAGTTTGCTGATTATCCAGGTAACGTTAAAAGCGACGTGACAACAGTTAACACAGCTGTTTCTCGCCATCTTCAAGAGATCTGGTGAATTCTTCATCTTTTAGCGGTGAGGTGGCCAGGCGCGAGGTGCACAAGACAACCACCTTCTTGCATGTAACTTTGTATAATATTCACCGATTTAAATAATTGCTGGCAGACTCAGCAATAAACGTTTCATAATTTGGTTATTGATATCCCATAATTCCTTAAATATTTAGCTACACTACCTTGTAATCTATCGTTAGTCGCTTGTTTTCTGACATTAATGTTTCACAAGGTAGTGTGACAACATATGAGGTCTGTAGTGGGGTCCTTAATTACTAGTTTACTGCAAATTTGCCAAGGGATCTTCCAGTGAAAAAAATTAAAAATCAGTTAAAATTCGTCAGAATTATGGCCATGAGTTTGGTGTGCAGTTTTTTGGGGCCCAGCCTGTAGAGCGGAGAGCGAGAGTTCTGGTCCATACACACCACGGGTGTAGTTTTTGAACACTCGTGTCCACGGCTCGTGAACACTTACAGAAATGTGTCTAAGCACTAAGTCACGCTCCGCTAGGCTCTAGGTAACTGATATCAATATCCGTATAAGACGCTAACAGACGTAACAGGCCGATCTATTCGTCGTGGTTTACTGGTCGCAATAATGCGGCTTAAATCAGACGAAAAATCGACAGATTTACACTGAAACTGGACACTGTTATGCCGACATTTCTCCAGGTTTCGGGGCGTGACGTCACGACTCACGCCAGCTGCCGAACTCCAGCGTCGGAGCGAATTAGAGGGAACACATCCGGACTGACAAATTACGTGTCGCTCCAGTTAATTAGGAAGCGGCAGCAGTCGCTGATTGCCGCTCGCTCGCCCTCAGCTCGCTCTACTTTCTCCGTTTCCGTTCTTTTTCATTCCTTTTTACCTCCTTCCTTCTCTCCCTCATGTCTTTTCTCTTATTTCCTCTCGCCGTCTTCCCGCTCCTTTCCATTCTATTTCCCTTTCCTTGCCCCTCCTCCCCTTTTCTTCCCTTCTTTTTCCTCCACTTCCTTCCCGCTTTTCGCTGATTGCTGCTCACTTAATTCGCTTCACTTTATTTCTTTTCCTTTCTTTCCTCTCTATACTTTCCTCTCTCACTCTCTTCCTCACATCATCTCCTTTTTACCTCTCCTCGTCTTTTCCCCACCCCATTTTATTCCTTTTCCTTGCCTTTCCGCCCCTTTCTTCCACTTTCCCTCTTCCTTCCCTCCCCCTTTTTCGCTGATTGCCGCTCACTCTGTTCGCTGTGGCGACCGCGTGACGCCGAGCGACTTCGTTTACAACTAGAGAAGCCGCGTCTTTCAGACGAGCATTGTGTGACTGTCGCGTCTCCACAGACCTCCAGTTATACGACAGAAGCTGGTCATGCGCAATAACCGGTTCATGCCTGATGTTGTTTTACTTCAGGCATCACAAATCATCAATCTTTCATTTCCCTTTCCTGTATTCCCTTCCAATTTCCTTCAATTTCCTTTCCACTTACCTCGATTATCTTTCTTTCTTCCTTCATTTTCTCCCTTCTTCACTTCTTCACCATTTTTATCTAATCTTTTCGCCTTCCCTGTCCATTCTATCCTTTCCCTTCCCATTACCCCTTCCATTCCCTTCATTTCTTCGTCTCCCTTCCACTTTGTCTACCCCTCCCTCCTCGCCATCCATCTCCTTCCATTCATCTACCCGTTCTAATCCTTTTCTTTACCCCCTCTTTCACTCACCCATTTCCGTCTCCTTTTTATTTCTTTCCCTGCAAGGTAGGTATACTGTATGCTGCCAGTTTTGTAGCGTCTCGATGCTTAGGTTTTCTAGTTTTGATCAATTGAATCCTGTGTAATATGAATCACTATTTTCACAGATGGAATAAAACTGCGCAATTTAACGATTCCAAATGAGCTGATGATGACGTAGTTTGCGCGGGAACATTGCGTAGGCCTACTTCTGCAGCGCGGAGATAGCGAGGAAACTGTTAATCCATCAGGACTTTGACAGCCGATCAGTTTACCTCATAATCCGACGTGCAACTATCAATCACCGAGTAGCAAAGACGATGACAGTAAGCGACGACACAATGCATTAAGTTAACTGTCAAACGCTGTCGCTCCTCGGTATTCTTTTCACATAGGCCTACTCCCCTCGGTGCATCGCGACATTTCTGTGTCTGCGCTTACGGCAGTACGAAAATGTCAGTACTCGTAAACTCAGTTTGTCCTTGTCTCATTTTAACTACAACTTTGGCAGACTGACGCCAAATCAAGTTATTCTCTCGCTGACAGTAGAAAATTATTCAGCAAAAAAATTCGACATGATCTGATTTCTAACGTTGTAACCAACCCACATCGCTCTTGCAGCATATAAAAAATTAGTCACATGTGCAATAAATGACGGAACATAATCGGAATAGAAATGTGGTTTATAAACATTAAACGGAACAACCGGCATCGCCCCGATGGCAGCGAAACTAATATATCCCCGCCGATGGTTATTTCAGCATTTTTTGGTAATTGGACGATGACAAATGACGTGCAGCCTATGACTTCCTATTTAGGTTCAGTAGTAACTGATTTTTTGCTTGGTTTTCGAGATATTGATGACGTACTTAAGGCCCAGGAAGGATCTTTTGGTTACTTCTGGTGGCCACAGGGTACCTGGTTGGTTCTACTTCCGGCGTAAGTTTTCTCATTAGTGTTTTCTAGTAACCACAGCAGCTCTGTAAGAGCTAAATTCCACTACACGGACACGGACACGGGCCCGACACGGACACGGACACGGACTTTTTTGCGGAGAAACGGACCCGCACGGACCCAACGGAGTTTCGCCACAAAAAAGTCCGTGTCCGTGTCGGGCCCGTGTCCGTGTCCGTGTAGTGGAATTTAGCTATAACGCATCACTTCTCGGCTGGGCATGGGACACACCGGCAGACGGACAGCAGCTTCGCTTTGTAATGCACCCTTGTTGGCGGGGACTAGAAGCAGTTAATGTTGTTTTGATATGCTAAATATTCGATTATTTTTGTCAATGCTAGACAACATAGTTGATCACTGCAGGTTACACAGATGCGAGCAGACACCACCGGAACGGAAACCAAGCGTCTTTTGGTTGGCCGAAAATTAATTACTTGCTTCTCAAGGGAATTATCAGTTACGTTTCGGTCGTCGGTTAGCATTGTGTTCCTCCATCGGTTATCCGAATTACCTATCATTGCCAGAAAATGATTCACGACTGAACATTTGTGAAATCGTTGACGTTGTTGTTATTGCATACAACAGCAATAAATCACGGAACAAGCATCTCAGTGCAGAATTTTGGCGAAGAAAGTAATAAAAATGACGATAAAAATTGCTTCTTGTCACTAAACAAGAAACGGTCCGTGTGCAGTAACATTGATTGCAAACTAAAAAGGATAATTGATTTCAAAATAAAATAAATAAAAATGCCAATATGCAAATTATATGAAAGTAAAATTAAACGAAATTTTAGCTAAATGAGAAATAATTGGCATCAGCATCTGCTGATAACGTTTTGCCAGTATAGAGTACAGTTTAGAACACGACACATTCACCTATGTGAAAACTTTTTTTCGCCTTGTGAGTTGTGACGTGCGTGTATGGAAAAAAATTTTTTAAACGAAATGTTTCTTTTTGTGACCGCGAACTAATTTGACCTGACATTGACCTTTAAACTTCGAAGATTAACGAATACCATTTCAAATGTTTACCATAAAGACTATTTCGCTTGAAAATGACTGTCCGGTCAGACAAACGCAGATACTGCCAACGGATTGCTCCACTCGACCACTAAAAGTGGTCGGTAACAACGCAGTGAATTGAGACGTACAGTCGCCTGCGGTACAATTAGGCCCATTCCATTCACTGCGGCTAAGGTCACTCCGATCCACTCCGTTTAACGGAAGCGTCGACACTCGGCGATAAATCGTGATTACTGAGAATCATTACAAGTATATCCACAGGGGCGTCGCCACGCGGTGGACGGCCCAGAGTTGGGACGCTGATGGTTGGGTCTATCTGTGGGTTGGGCTGAATTTGCTGAATTTGCAAAGTTACGACTTTTTGTTTGTGGCTTATTTAAAGTTGGGTTCGACTAGCGAACCCGTATTAGTCGCCTTTACTGTAATAATACATTGTGATTTATATGAACTTTATATAGCATTACATTTTAATGAATTTCAATTTCGGAAAGGGTACGGCCTAGTTATTAGTCAGTTGTGTGTGATCTTTCTAATATCAACATGAATCGATGAAGCGTTATTTGCAGTACTTATTATTACATAGTCTTAATCGCTGAGTGTCGATGGGTATCTGGTTATATCAAGCAATAATTTCCATGTGCTGGACTGGGTTGGGTTGGGTCCAAAATTTTGGGTTGAGTTGGGGTGCGTTTTTAGAAATGGACTAATGTCAAACTCTGGGGTGGACTTGAGTGGCCACGTCTACTGCACTTTTGCTAGAAGGCGTTTCTGAGATTTCTGATAGAGTTCAAAGTGTTCTAGGGTTGGTTATTCATGAAACCTGCTGCTTCCCTACACTTCCTCCAAACTCCAAAGTGGCCATGTGTTGATTTTCTGGGATTGCGGACAATTTTCCATATACTTCACCTTCAAGAGGAGGGAGCCCCTCTCCCTACACATACCCAATCACCATTATTTTGACTCAGCTTATCGTCCACTTTCTTTAGGGCCGCATCGCTTGCATAGCATCAGAATTCGGCCTATTGCTTCGACAGAGTAGTGTGGTCGGTCTCTGTGTGTGTGTGTCGGTATGTCGGTACGTTGGTTGGTCACGAGTGAGCCCTGCAAAACGGCTGAACCGATCGAGAGGCAGGTTGGCGGCCTTAGAAAACATGTGCTAGATGGAGAAACAGATCCAATCCCTTTAAGAGAGGGTGAAAAGGGGCACTTTTGAGAAGACATACCCATGAGGTCAAAGGTGAACGATGAATTATTCCTTCCTTACGATGTGGTGCTGTTTTCCTGCAATAATTCTGACCGGCCGCTGCGTCATTATAAATTCTATGCGGCGATGCGATGCGGCCTTACGCCACCATTACTGTAGCAACTTGTTAAACTTGGCGACGCCCCTGACAGGCATGGTTGTCCACATGTTCAGAAGTAAAGAAGTAAACGGCGAGCCTTGCGTGGTTAATTGTAGTTCCGGGCGCGGACAATAGCGTCCTCGCCTACACGATGAAGCAGCAATTGCCAAGTACTTTGTGAGAAGTGGACTCAAATATTTCACATGTGGACCGTGTCCCTTTCAACATTCCAGAGCACAGTCAGCAAGGACTATTGTTCTGCCGTGGAGAAGTTGCGGATTCAGAAGTGTTCTGACTATTACGCCGAACCTTACCTCACTTCTGCAGGAAGCGCACATCTTGAAAAGCAATTCTTTTGGCTTTTTCTGGGCATTTTCCTGAATCATTGATCACAGGACGACATCACGACACTTATCTGAGCTGCGAATCAGTAACATTTCGAAAGTTTTGCCAATTCGGCACGCACTATCGGTATTCACATGCCGTGTTGACGGGCCGTGAACACGGATAGTGTGTACGGATCGTTACTCAGCCAGGCGGTACAAATGCACCAGCAGAGGCATCTGAAGTGGTTCCGCCTATCTTTGAAATGATTACTCCGTATTGCAGCGCTAATGATAGGAAATTCTCCTCCTTTCTCTGTCTCCATTACAGTACATCCATCACAAGCCACTGACTCCTTCCCGTGGCATTTCGGAATGCATTTGTTTTAACAACCCCTTGCGAGTACCCATCGCCTGTGATGAAGTAGACTTAAATGATTACAGCGCTTTATTAACGTTTTACTTACTTATATACTTACTTACTTAAGATAGTGGTGGATGCGCTATGTCGTGTATCGGTCAGCATACCACAAACGAAAACGAGGATCCAACCCAACTGATTTTAGCTTGGCTAATTCCGACATTTTATTTTCATTTGATAGAAAAATGGCGTCGTAAAACAGATTCTCAGCACGGCAGAAAAATTACTTAGGAACTGCCCAGTCAAAAGCTTGTTATTTTTTCTACCTCACTTGATTAATGTTTCTAAGGTGTCTTCCAGTACTCAAAAACACCGAAGTAGCATCTTTTAACTCAAAATGATATGTTACTGCTTTGCCAATATTTCAGCTAGTGGCTGCTTCATTTCTTCAATGTGCCTTCATCGTTAGACAGATGGCAAACGTTGACGTCTGTGCAATGGTTGGATGCTGCGCGACTTTTGTTGGTTAAAAAAGGTGGAAAAATAAACTAGCTTTTAGCTGTCTACTTATTATGTAGCATTTCCGCCAAAATTAAAATCGGACAGTGCTTGCTCAAGTTACAGGTAAAATGACATGGATGATTTTTTGAGACACGGTGTATGTTGAAGTCGAATAGAATTGGATTGCTGCGCGTGGACTTCTTTCTCGCTCACTGATGTCAGTCGATCAATATTACACCGAATGGTCACTATTGTGTTCGATGGGTCGCTTATCAATTTCCAGATTGCTGTTTCGATTTTTACGTCGTGTAAGCTGTCTGAATTCGCTGTAATTAAGGTCGCCGTGGCCTGTCAGCTGCTTTCTTTGAAGTACAGCGTATTCGCACCGCGTTGCGCGGTTAATGATTTTTGTAGCGACGGAATATATTATTGTGACAGCACATACAAGTACACACACAAACACACCAAACCCATAGCTGTCACTGAATCACTAAAGTGGTCTATAATAAGTGAATGAATATTGTTTGCTACAGTAGTGGTAGCGACAGACCGCATCGCCGCCGCCGCACAGGTCGATCAACCACCAACTAGCGAAGTAAGCTCCCCGTGTTCTGAATTTGTTTTGAATTCTAGAGGCGCCAGATAGCGTCTCCTGAAACTTGTTTAGTGTTATGTTCATGTACAAAAGAAACTGGAAGAGTCACCGCCAACCTCCATGGTGCAGTACCAAAGGTAAACTGGGAAGTCATGAAAATAACTGGGGAAACCCCCACCTCCCCGACAGTTTAAACCTTGTGCATAAATAGATGCGATACAGACATGAGCAGACGACAGCAGTGGTGGTGGAGCCCATGTGTTGGAGCCGTGATTCTGAGCTCGAGTGCTGGAAAAAGACTAGGCCTATGTATGAGAACATGATCGTGGACAGGCCGCCTAGGTCAACGGAGGTGATCGCTCGCGTCACAGGTCGCCGAGCGGTGAATTCGTCCACTTGAAACGGCAGACCGATCACTCGCATTCGCCAGCTGGCGCCAATATGCACCCTCCATCTATACATGGTTCCCTAGACCCGAACAAGGCCGACAGTCCCTCGACTCCAAACGGCTGTCGATCGGTTTATTGGTTGTCGCAGGTTTGCCGGTGTAGGCCTACCCAACTAATACAGACACACTGACCACCGACCTTGCCACGTCAGCATCAACAGGCCGCACGTGAGCGATGTATTTGATGCGACCTACGACGAATTACGTATGAAGCATTTATGTGATATGTGTAAACAATGAACTCTAGATCAATGGGTGTCCGCATCGCGTCGCAGGTCGTTGCACGGTGGATTCGTCCACTTGAAGCGGCATATTATTGCTTCCGTCGACGGCGTTCAACGTCGATACTTAAATGACGTGCATTCTCTGCCGATGATGGATCACCGGGACGAATGATGGCTCGTTGTATTGTAATATCACCCATTCAGAAAACGACCGCATATATCACGATTTTGCCAGCGTTCACTGGACCGTCTGACACGTCTGTTGGAGGTCACTTCACATGAATCTTGGATTTATTATTCCCGTCCTGATTCAGTCGCTTGCTGTTGTCCGTCTCATTGTTATTCTGTTGATCATGTTTAGCATGTTTAGAATTTCAAAAGAAATTTTACATTAACTTATTTTTTAAAGGAAAAATGATTTAATTTTAAAAATTTCCATATTTAGGCCTATTTAAGTTTAATTTATTTCCGTTAAGTTTAACTGTCAAAGAACGTTATAGTTTTCATTTCGTTCGCAGTTTTCACAAACCAGTGACCCATATTGCAACACAACAATTGCCAATCTAACAGACAACTGTCACATAATAAAGTCGCCAAATATATTTTAATGACGGTCAAATTAGCCCCGAAGGGCGACATTTGCACCAATCTAAGTGAAATTTGGTACAGAAGAGCACATACTGATGCAGTTTTGCGTGCAGATTATTGTCCCCCTGATCAGTGAAGGGGTGTGGGAATGGTTCCCAATTTTTAAAAAAATTGGGGATGTGTATGTATCCAGCTGCTGGTTTTGCAGCGACGCGGAGTTGCTTAAGCCTCGTTCACATCGCACGAACTAAACTGAACTGAAGTAACTTGAATCAGTCGATGCAGATGCATCAAGCGTTGCCGTCATGCGCACAGTCCAACGTCACGCCACATCGACCTACTTCGCACTGATTGACTGCAGACACAGCGAACTAGGTCGGATAGTTCGCAAACTCCAGTTCGTGTGATGTGACTGAACGTTCCCGCTGATTCGGACGTGTTCAGAACTCGAGTGCAGTTCAGTTCATTTCAGTTCAATTCACGTGATGTGGCGGAGGCGTTAAGATGATTTCAGCTGAAGACCTTATTCTGCAGTGAGGCGTGGCTGATACAGAGGAGTCGAGAGGCGTCAGTCAGAGGTGACGTCGTCTTGAATGCGTGATGAACTTGAACGACAGTACGAGTCAGAAAAAAACAATACGCTATACTCTTACTTGCCGTGACATTTCGTTAACAGCTGTCAAAGATGCTACTTTGTGTAAACGTGGAGTCCATTAAAGTCCATAAAAGTTCGGAGTCATAATTCACGAGAAAACGACGTTGAAGTTAGCCGAACATAGGGATAGTGCAAAATTAACTGGAATGCTTGCAAGTTGTGGGCAGTTGGAATCAAATGCAGTGGCCCTTGTTTTAGGGCTATCATTTTGCATTATTTGTTTCTACTTCTGTGTTTATTTCTGTTCTGCATATACATGTAGGCCTACGTTTGATATATGTAAATAAAACATGCTACTTGCATACTTACTTACTTACTTACTGAGTTGGGTATTGACAGCAATAACTAATACGGCTAACTAACAATGGCACAGCTATGCAGAAGTAATAACAGTAAGTGATACGACAGACAACACAGCGGTAATAAATAACGCACAAAAAGTCATAGTAACAATGACAGTGACATAGTAGGTCCTAACGACGACGTCCTCGAGAATCATTGGAGAATAACGGCGGCGTTGCCGGTTGCGATCGGTTTCACTTCATCGAGGGCAATTCATCACTGTCTTCGGACAGGCCCTAAATCTACCGACGTTTTGTGGGTCAAACGAAAGCTGCTACCCACGCTCTCTGGTACATACGTGATGCACATAACAATGGCCGACTCAAATCAATAACAAATGAGTTACGGCTTCGTCTTCTTCAGCTATTTCCGGCCGCAATGTAAGACTTTTGTCCCCCTGGACATTTGCCCCCGTCCCAGGGCACCTGCTCCTACCCGCTGGAATCACCATTGCAGACGTCTGCCTACCATAGCTAACCGCAACCCTAACGTAACCGAAAATCCCAACCATAACAATTACACGGCTGTCTTTAATAATCTATCCTGACCCCAAACACTAGGCCTAACTCTCATCCCAATCCATAACCCATACCCCAAATTCTAACCCTAATAATTCAAACCTAGATGGAATAACCTCTCCTGTAACCCTAAACACTAACACGATAACTCATACTAGCAAGCAGATGTCCGCGATGGCTGTTTTCGACACGGGCAGGTGTCCAGGATGAGAGCAGGGGAGGGCAAATGCCCGTTCACGTTCCGGTTGATGTAACTGTTCGTTCACGCCCGACTAGGTGCTCACTGAGGTGAACGATCGCATCGAACTCCTTCAACTTGGGATCTTTCTTCTGTTTGACTATACTCGTGGAGTCGGCCGCCGAGAATCTATTTCTGTGTTCTATTAAAAACGTTCGCGTGCATGCTGTCCCATCAGACAGTAGTTTCTTTTCTAAAACCTAATTATCCGTTTTAACGCTCAGCGCTATTGCAATGAGTGGTATACACTAATATATTTTCATCTGTCGGTAAAATAAAAAAAACTAAAGCAAGTATCAGCTGTCGCAAATGGACCCGCGCGACGCGTTGCTTCACGTGCATTGTGCTGTAGGCACAGGTTGACGCTCGGTGTGATAAACTAACCGTCGGTTAGTACAGTCAACTTAGTTCGACCAACGACGGTTCAGTTTATTGCACTCAGTGTCAACCTTTGTCGAATAATAATAACGAGTATTAATACAGATGACGATATTTATTGTGCTGTCATCACGGCCCAGAGCAATTGCCATAGTTCGACCGCGTTCACTTGATGAATGCATCTTGAACGCCAGATCGCTGTCAACCCTTAGACCAAGCCAAACAACATGGACTGTGAGTCCGCCGCTAAGCTGCTACCATCCACATTCATCACTGTCATTTTATTATTACTGAGCCCGAAAGCTGATACTCATTTTACCGTCCCACGGAGGGTAGAAGGCTGAGTCGACTTATCAGCGTGTTGATAACTAAGTTATCAACACGATCGACGTGCTGTGGCGAACTTTTATAAGTTCAGAGTTTGGGACAAAGTTTTATGGGAAAGTGTCGTTACTATAGGAAGTACCCGAATTTCCTTTAAAGTAGTTTAGGATTCTTT
>Ga0126328_10000270_pt1 | contig 11662 bp, 7 predicted proteins | sample InaspJWI13metaG_FD_97003 | JGI IMG/M metagenome (GOLD analysis project Ga0126328, IMG submission 97003) | Marine gutless worms symbiont microbial communities from Oahu, Hawaii - Inanidrilus sp. 1 OAHU.JWI-13 metaG | ecosystem: Host-associated > Annelida > Digestive system > Unclassified | place... | reverse complement strand
ATTGCTCCACGTGGACCACACAGTGGTCGGTAGGTAATAGTGAGCGGTGTGACGTGTATGTCGTGTCACGCCGACTCCGATCCAGCTGCACTGGATGCCGGTCAGCTACAGAATAAAGTTCAAGCTGTGCTGCCTCGTCCACGCCATCGGGCGTTCTCACATGCGGGTCCTGCCGCCTGGAACGCTCTGCCCGACCACATCCGCACCGTGGCTGATCCTGTCAAGTTTTGGAAACTGCTCAAATCACACTATTTTAGTCAAGCATTTAATATTTGTTGATTTTTTGTGTTTTTTTGTGTTTTAGCATTTGGCTGACTTCTGTGATGCACCTATGGTCTAGGTCCACTTAGTAATGGGGGCACTATAAATTTCTGATATCATGATATGATATATGATATAGTTGGTGGCGGATTACTGCCGACTGGACCTGACTTGTCGAGTTCCTGGCTGTGAACAGCAGGAGATGAGGACTCTGTTGCTGGAAGGCAATCTCAAGCTCAAGGACGCCTACTCTAAGGTCTGACTTGATTGATTGATTGATTGATTGAGTAGTAGTTTTACGTCCCACTCGACACAAAATAGGTCTTTTTGGAGACGTTTTCCCAAGCCAATATCTTGGCTTGGTATGAAAAACTAGGCCTAACACAACAAAGGCACGCATTCGCCAATCAAAAGAAATGTAGTACAACACAAACACACACACCCGTTTAACGGCCCTTTTTTCGGGACTACCCGGGTCAGCCGGTACCAGAAAGGTAAAACCAATCTGGATTTTACTGAGAAAAGTTTCATTTGGTTGAATTAAACATACTAATAAAATTTCATCAAAAACAACCACAAAGTTATTTACTTTTGACGTTTGGATTTTATTGAAGCAAGAGACAGTAAATGGCAGTTGCATCAGTATGCAAGTCTGCATCTCGCTCCAGACAGGTAACCATGCCAGTACCCCACCACTCAAGTTTTTACAGGCCGGATGCCCTTCCTGCCGCCCAACCAACAGCTTCAAAGCACTGAAGGTAAATAGTATAACACAAAATAAAAAAAAACTAAAGCCAAGTTTAGTCCTTTAGGCCTTTTACGACATCTGACCTGGAAACGGAGCGGGTCTATTCTCAAAAGAAAAGAAAAGATAAGGGAGGAGATAAGTAAGGAAAAGTGGGGAAGTATAGGCCTACGATATAAACAAGCAAACAGTATGTATATAGCGCCGAAATCAAAAATTGAATCAAGGGCGCATTACGCCCCGGAGCCCGCATGGGGCTCTAAGGTCAGACGTCAACGTCTGTTTAACTTGATGCCAGTTGCATGCATTTCTGTATGTACATGTAGTGCAACTGGTACAAGTGTTTTCCAAGTCAAACCAGATTCAACTTTCACTTCAGTTCAAGTCAAAATGGACTGTTGAGAACATGATACATGTCTAATTTAGCTTCAAAACTATCGTGTATTCATAATTTTACTAAGTTTTACTCGGGTATTAAGCTCTACCCGGGTATCTGAGCGGAACGACCTTCCACCTGGACTACGGTGGCCGGGACTTACCTTCGACTCCTTCAGACAATCTCTGAAAACTGATTTATTTGGCGACCGAAGCACTTAGTGACTCTTTTGAATGTATGGGCGCTATATAAATAAGTTTATCTATCTATCTATCTATCTATCTATCTGGCGTGTTTGGGTAGCAGGAACCCGAGTAGACCCGTTCCTAGCACTGCGTGTTGCGGACTTGCGGTATGTGTGTTTCAGCTGGACGTTTGTTGCATGCTGTTCACCGATATGCTGCTCGTGACGAAGCCGGCGACTAAACGCGGCGGCGGCGACAAACTCAAGATCATCAAGCCACCAATGAGACTCGACCGAATCGTTGTCCACGGCCTTCGTGATGCAGGTTCGCTCGCCTGCTGCTGCTGCTGCTGCGAATGTTGATGATGATGACGTAATCCAGCCTTCGAGCTGTCATATGTCAATAAATTGATCGATCGATCGATTGATTGATTTGATTGATTGATGGGCTTTTTGTAGGCTGGTCTCGTTTAAACGAAAACTGCCGTTTAAACACGATATAAGTTGGCTAAATAAGTTTTGAGCATACACTGTGGTCCAAAGCCCACACTGATGTCGGACGCTATAGCTTCGATTTTGCGACTCGTTTTTGCGCCTGTGATTCATCATACTTATGACTGACACACGGCGCGTTAAACGCTGCATAATAATAACACCAGCCGATTTTGATAATTTTTGGCAAAATGTTGCTGAGAGAGTAAGCTATCAAGTAGTAGTTTATTTTGTTGATAGCTATACTGATACTATTGTGAATATACCACTGTGGTTTTGAGTAATTTTTGTCTTGTTTACGTCATTCAGTCGGAACACTTGATTGACTATTTACTGTATTTATTTAATACTCTGTCATACTTTGTGTCAGACGATTGTAAACGCAGTAGTTGTAGTCTTTTCATACTCTTTCCAGTTGCGTACTTGTTATTAAATTGTTCTGCTTGTTTGTTTCTATGTTTTGTGAGTTGAAATAAATAAACAAAAATAAAACAGTTTGTACAAGATACGATACGAGATGCTATTTTAACGTGCGCTCAAAAGCCGACATGAGTCTGGACATGTGACTGGATTTGGGAGCTTTGACAACAGCAAAATTTTAGCATAAACAAATCGCAAATTAAAGGAAACGTAAGAAAATATCTGTTTAGGCCTACTAAATACGCTTAAACGACTACGCGTCGTTGTCTGTCATTACAGTGTGAAAGTTTCGATAAACGTTTGTTTAAACGATTTACAAACTGGGAACGATTTGTTTGTACGGTTTCAAAATTTAATGATTCGCGCATCCCTAGTCTTCAATCGAAGTCGCAAAAGACCGTGTAGTAGACCTGCGACATATTCCTCTAATATTTGTAATGGTTAATTTTCGTTTATTTTCACAGTGTCTTCCAAGTCGAACAAGTTTTAGCTTTCACTTCAGTTCAGTTCAGGTCAAGTCACGGCCATGTTTTATTTTACAACACGCTCTGTAATGATTTGGTGGTTCATAGTGTTGCATTCGTTATCTGTATTTGGATTATTTATTTGTAAGTTTTATTAAATAATCTTAACTTTTACGCTGTTTGCTATTGTGTGTTCTTGCGTTTGCAGCCAGTTTCATGCTGTTATATGTCAACGAATATAAAATGGCGCAAGCGGTTTATACGTTCCACGGAGACTCAAAACTGTGGCTGGAAAGTATCATCAAGGCCCAGGTTTGACTATATTCGTCAATTAATACTAAAAACTGCAGTTTATCCATCGTGTTAATGGCTACGGATCAAAAACCGCCAAAATCATTAAAAAGGTAATATTACCCACCATCACATCGCCTGAATGTCAACGTGATGCTGAGTAATATCACCTTTTTAATGATTTTTGCGGTTTTTGATCCGTCGCCGTTAGCACGATGGATAAACTGCAGTTTTTAGTATTAATATTTGCTGTTTTATTGTCAGAATTGTGTAATGTGTTATTGTGCAATTGCAAAATATATTTAAGCACTTTCTCGATTCTCAAGATAGCGGTTCTCCGACACATAAGATTGTCGAAATCTACAAGGCGCTGGGGACCAATATGCATCACTGTGCCAAATTTCGTGAAAATCGGTCAAAAGGTTGCAGAGATATGGCGATTTAACGGTTTTCAAAATGGCGGCCGTCCGCCATCTTGCATTTTGAAAATTTAAATTTTACACGGTCGGAGCGGTGAAGAAACCTATTTTGCATCGTCGTACCAAATTTCGTAAAGGTCAGTCAAACCGTTGCAAAGATATCGCGATTTTTGTGATTTTCAAGATGGCGGCCGCCGCCATCTTGGATTTTCAAAAATACGAAATTTTAACGGTCGGTCCGCTGTAAGGGGGCAATATGCAGAATCCTGCCAGATTTCATCAAAGCGGTCAAGCGGTTGTGGAGATACGGCCATTTAACAGTTTTTCCAAAATGGCGGCCGTCCGCCATCGTGGATTTGTTGGGGGCGCGTATGCGGACCAGCCACGATGACTACTTGGTGGTCTCTATCATTGTGCAAACACACACACACACCCGTTTAACGGCCCTTTGTGCATTGTGCAAAATTAGCTTGAAATCGATGAAGTAGTTTCGATAGTATGAAACTTTCAATATTTTTCACGTTTGGCTTGAAAACGCCTATTCACGCCCCCAAAATTTTTTTTGCGGGGAAATTTCACCCCCAAAATGGAGAGCAATATCAACGAAACCCCCAAAATGCACACCCTTGCGCGAGTCCGCGTCGTTTGAAAAATCAAGCGTGAAAATCCGTCGAAGCCCCCGTGGACGGATTTGCACCAAATTTGGCACAACCGTAAGGGCCGCCGACGTAATTATTAGCAACAATTTTTTGTGATCGGTCAAGGGGTGTAGATTCTATGGGGGTCTAAAATTGCCCTCTCCCATTGACAAAGCCGTTAACACAGCCACCGCGCAGCCCGTGATAACACACACACACACACACACCCGTTTAACGGCCCTTTGTCCGGGACTACCGGGTGAACTGGTGCCAAAAAGGTAAAACCAATGTGGATTTTAATGAAGCAAGAGACAATGAGTGGCAGTGGCATCAACTGGGACATATGCAAGTCTGCAAAGCGGTCCAGACAGACAACCATGCCAGCAGATGCCACCCAACCAACAGCGTCAAAGCACTGAAGGCAATTCATTGCGTTAATTTAGTATTAGTAAATAACTGTTGCATTATTTTCTGCGACGTTGATTCTTCTTCATCTGTAACAATTTTTTGTACTGCTGTGAAATTATTCTAGAAGGTGGCACAGAAAGTTTGACTGATATCTGTATTCGCCGAATTTGCACAAGAACTCATGTAGACTCGCATGGAGCCAAGGAACAATGTATTAGGTGGCGGCAGTAGATAAATTACTCAGCAAGAGGTGGTGGATCCCTACAGGCGCAAGGCTTGAAGGGCCGAAGCTCGAGCCCGAAGGGCCGAGAGCAGAGGTGTGGTTCCCGACCGCCGACCAGGGGTTTCGAGCATTCAAGGCACTCTGTTTGGCTTTTATGGCATCTAAATAGTGTTTGATGCTTGGATTCTACGCAGCAGAGTGGTGGATCGCAGCAGAAAGGTGCCGGATCCCAGTAGTAAGGTACATGATCTGTTGTTTGGGATCTCAAACGAGAGGTGCCGAAACTGAGATCCGGCGGGTACCCCCCCCCCAATTTACCCCCTGGGTGGGGGCCCAGGTCCCTCAGGCGAAGGGGTATTTGGGGGGTAGGAGCGGGCGCCTCTCTGCACTGCGGCTCTTCGTCAAATTCTTTACCGAGTTGTATGTTGTTTGCGGCAGAGCGAGTACCGAGACAAGCGGAGCCAGTACGCGGCGCGCAGTGAGAGTCTACTGCTGGACTTGTACGACGACGTGCTTGATGACGATGACTCGACCATCAGTCGTGCAGTCCACGACGCCGCCGCCGCCGTGCAGTTCAGTGGTCGACAGGACAGCGACACGGGAGCCGAGACCTTCCTTCCCAACCGCGCCGACTCATCGCCGTCGTCGGTGCACCGTTCTCGGAGCTACACCGATAGCCTCGCCGAGGCCGCCATCATGGGTCCGCCGCCGCCGCCGCCCCCGGCGGCCGCAGCCCTCAGGAAGTCGGGCGTCCACAATCGGCCCCGCTCTGCCTCGGCGCTTACCCGTCCCCGTCCCCCGTCCGCCGCCGACGGCCAGATGCCAACCGCAGAGGGCTTGACGTCGGAGGGCGGTCGGGCGGCCGCTCGACGCCTGCGCAGCTGCGAGTCGGCGCCGTCCTCGGCCGCGGCCGCGGCCGAGGACGGCGCCGACTCGCAGCTGCGCAGGCGTCGAGCGGCCGCCCGACCGCCCTCCGACGTCAAGCCCTCTGCGGTTGGCATCTGGCCGTCGGCGGCGGACGGGGGACGGGGACGGGTAAGCGCCGAGGCAGAGCGGGGCCGATTGTGGACGCCCGACTTCCTGAGGGCTGCGGCCGCCGGGGGCGGCGGCGGCGGCGGACCCATGATGGCGGCCTCGGCGAGGCTATCGGTGTAGCTCCGAGAACGGTGCACCGACGACGGCGATGAGTCGGCGCGGTTGGGAAGGAAGGTCTCGGCTCCCGTGTCGCTGTCCTGTCGACCACTGAACTGCACGGCGGCGGCGGCGTCGTGGACTGCACGACTGATGGTCGAGTCATCGTCATCAAGCACGTCGTCGTACAAGTCCAGCAGTAGACTCTCACTGCGCGCCGCGTACTGGCTCCGCTTGTCTCGGTACTCGCTCTGCCGCAAACAACATACAACTCGGTAAAGAATTTGACGAAGAGCCGCAGTGCAGAGAGGCGCCCGCTCCTACCCCCCAAATACCCCTTCGCCTGAGGGACCTGGGCCCCCACCCAGGGGGTAAATTGGGGGGGGGGTACCCGCCGGATCTCAGTTTCGGCACCTCTCGTTTGAGATCCCAAACAACAGATCATGTACCTTACTACTGGGATCCGGCACCTTTCTGCTGCGATCCACCACTCTGCTGCGTAGAATCCAAGCATCAAACACTATTTAGATGCCATAAAAGCCAAACAGAGTGCCTTGAATGCTCGAAACCCCTGGTCGGCGGTCGGGAACCACACCTCTGCTCTCGGCCCTTCGGGCTCGAGCTTCGGCCCTTCAAGCCTTGCGCCTGTAGGGATCCACCACCTCTTGCTGAGTAATTTATCTACTGCCGCCACCTAATACATTGTTCCTTGGCTCCATGCGAGTCTACATGAGTTCTTGTGCAAATTCGGCGAATACAGATATCAGTCAAACTTTCTGTGCCACCTTCTAGAATAATTTCACAGCAGTACAAAAAATTGTTACAGATGAAGAAGAATCAACGTCGCAGAAAATAATGCAACAGTTATTTACTAATACTAAATTAACGCAATGAATTGCCTTCAGTGCTTTGACGCTGTTGGTTGGGTGGCATCTGCTGGCATGGTTGTCTGTCTGGACCGCTTTGCAGACTTGCATATGTCCCAGTTGATGCCACTGCCACTCATTGTCTCTTGCTTCATTAAAATCCACATTGGTTTTACCTTTTTGGCACCAGTTCACCCGGTAGTCCCGGACAAAGGGCCGTTAAACGGGTGTGTGTGTGTGTGTGTGTTATCACGGGCTGCGCGGTGGCTGTGTTAACGGCTTTGTCAATGGGAGAGGGCAATTTTAGACCCCCATAGAATCTACACCCCTTGACCGATCACAAAAAATTGTTGCTAATAATTACGTCGGCGGCCCTTACGGTTGTGCCAAATTTGGTGCAAATCCGTCCACGGGGGCTTCGACGGATTTTCACGCTTGATTTTTCAAACGACGCGGACTCGCGCAAGGGTGTGCATTTTGGGGGTTTCGTTGATATTGCTCTCCATTTTGGGGGTGAAATTTCCCCGCAAAAAAAATTTTGGGGGCGTGAATAGGCGTTTTCAAGCCAAACGTGAAAAATATTGAAAGTTTCATACTATCGAAACTACTTCATCGATTTCAAGCTAATTTTGCACAATGCACAAAGGGCCGTTAAACGGGTGTGTGTGTGTGTTTGCACAATGATAGAGACCACCAAGTAGTCATCGTGGCTGGTCCGCATACGCGCCCCCAACAAATCCACGATGGCGGACGGCCGCCATTTTGGAAAAACTGTTAAATGGCCGTATCTCCACAACCGCTTGACCGCTTTGATGAAATCTGGCAGGATTCTGCATATTGCCCCCTTACAGCGGACCGACCGTTAAAATTTCGTATTTTTGAAAATCCAAGATGGCGGCGGCCGCCATCTTGAAAATCACAAAAATCGCGATATCTTTGCAACGGTTTGACTGACCTTTACGAAATTTGGTACGACGATGCAAAATAGGTTTCTTCACCGCTCCGACCGTGTAAAATTTAAATTTTCAAAATGCAAGATGGCGGACGGCCGCCATTTTGAAAACCGTTAAATCGCCATATCTCTGCAACCTTTTGACCGATTTTCACGAAATTTGGCACAGTGATGCATATTGGTCCCCAGCGCCTTGTAGATTTCGACAATCTTATGTGTCGGAGAACCGCTATCTTGAGAATCGAGAAAGTGCTTAAATATATTTTGCAATTGCACAATAACACATTACACAATTCTGACAATAAAACAGCAAATATTAATACTAAAAACTGCAGTTTATCCATCGTGCTAACGGCGACGGATCAAAAACCGCAAAAATCATTAAAAAGGTGATATTACTCAGCATCACGTTGACATTCAGGCGATGTGATGGTGGGTAATATTACCTTTTTAATGATTTTGGCGGTTTTTGATCCGTAGCCATTAACACGATGGATAAACTGCAGTTTTTAGTATTAATTGACGAATATAGTCAAACCTGGGCCTTGATGATACTTTCCAGCCACAGTTTTGAGTCTCCGTGGAACGTATAAACCGCTTGCGCCATTTTATATTCGTTGACATATAACAGCATGAAACTGGCTGCAAACGCAAGAACACACAATAGCAAACAGCGTAAAAGTTAAGATTATTTAATAAAACTTACAAATAAATAATCCAAATACAGATAACGAATGCAACACTATGAACCACCAAATCATTACAGAGCGTGTTGTAAAATAAAACATGGCCGTGACTTGACCTGAACTGAACTGAAGTGAAAGCTAAAACTTGTTCGACTTGGAAGACACTGTGAAAATAAACGAAAATTAACCATTACAAATATTAGAGGAATATGTCGCAGGTCTACTACACGGTCTTTTGCGACTTCGATTGAAGACTAGGGATGCGCGAATCATTAAATTTTGAAACCGTACAAACAAATCGTTCCCAGTTTGTAAATCGTTTAAACAAACGTTTATCGAAACTTTCACACTGTAATGACAGACAACGACGCGTAGTCGTTTAAGCGTATTTAGTAGGCCTAAACAGATATTTTCTTACGTTTCCTTTAATTTGCGATTTGTTTATGCTAAAATTTTGCTGTTGTCAAAGCTCCCAAATCCAGTCACATGTCCAGACTCATGTCGGCTTTTGAGCGCACGTTAAAATAGCATCTCGTATCGTATCTTGTACAAACTGTTTTATTTTTGTTTATTTATTTCAACTCACAAAACATAGAAACAAACAAGCAGAACAATTTAATAACAAGTACGCAACTGGAAAGAGTATGAAAAGACTACAACTACTGCGTTTACAATCGTCTGACACAAAGTATGACAGAGTATTAAATAAATACAGTAAATAGTCAATCAAGTGTTCCGACTGAATGACGTAAACAAGACAAAAATTACTCAAAACCACAGTGGTATATTCACAATAGTATCAGTATAGCTATCAACAAAATAAACTACTACTTGATAGCTTACTCTCTCAGCAACATTTTGCCAAAAATTATCAAAATCGGCTGGTGTTATTATTATGCAGCGTTTAACGCGCCGTGTGTCAGTCATAAGTATGATGAATCACAGGCGCAAAAACGAGTCGCAAAATCGAAGCTATAGCGTCCGACATCAGTGTGGGCTTTGGACCACAGTGTATGCTCAAAACTTATTTAGCCAACTTATATCGTGTTTAAACGGCAGTTTTCGTTTAAACGAGACCAGCCTACAAAAAGCCCATCAATCAATCAAATCAATCAATCGATCGATCGATCAATTTATTGACATATGACAGCTCGAAGGCTGGATTACGTCATCATCATCAACATTCGCAGCAGCAGCAGCAGCAGGCGAGCGAACCTGCATCACGAAGGCCGTGGACAACGATTCGGTCGAGTCTCATTGGTGGCTTGATGATCTTGAGTTTGTCGCCGCCGCCGCGTTTAGTCGCCGGCTTCGTCACGAGCAGCATATCGGTGAACAGCATGCAACAAACGTCCAGCTGAAACACACATACCGCAAGTCCGCAACACGCAGTGCTAGGAACGGGTCTACTCGGGTTCCTGCTACCCAAACACGCCAGATAGATAGATAGATAGATAGATAGATAAACTTATTTATATAGCGCCCATACATTCAAAAGAGTCACTAAGTGCTTCGGTCGCCAAATAAATCAGTTTTCAGAGATTGTCTGAAGGAGTCGAAGGTAAGTCCCGGCCACCGTAGTCCAGGTGGAAGGTCGTTCCGCTCAGATACCCGGGTAGAGCTTAATACCCGAGTAAAACTTAGTAAAATTATGAATACACGATAGTTTTGAAGCTAAATTAGACATGTATCATGTTCTCAACAGTCCATTTTGACTTGAACTGAAGTGAAAGTTGAATCTGGTTTGACTTGGAAAACACTTGTACCAGTTGCACTACATGTACATACAGAAATGCATGCAACTGGCATCAAGTTAAACAGACGTTGACGTCTGACCTTAGAGCCCCATGCGGGCTCCGGGGCGTAATGCGCCCTTGATTCAATTTTTGATTTCGGCGCTATATACATACTGTTTGCTTGTTTATATCGTAGGCCTATACTTCCCCACTTTTCCTTACTTATCTCCTCCCTTATCTTTTCTTTTCTTTTGAGAATAGACCCGCTCCGTTTCCAGGTCAGATGTCGTAAAAGGCCTAAAGGACTAAACTTGGCTTTAGTTTTTTTTTATTTTGTGTTATACTATTTACCTTCAGTGCTTTGAAGCTGTTGGTTGGGCGGCAGGAAGGGCATCCGGCCTGTAAAAACTTGAGTGGTGGGGTACTGGCATGGTTACCTGTCTGGAGCGAGATGCAGACTTGCATACTGATGCAACTGCCATTTACTGTCTCTTGCTTCAATAAAATCCAAACGTCAAAAGTAAATAACTTTGTGGTTGTTTTTGATGAAATTTTATTAGTATGTTTAATTCAACCAAATGAAACTTTTCTCAGTAAAATCCAGATTGGTTTTACCTTTCTGGTACCGGCTGACCCGGGTAGTCCCGAAAAAAGGGCCGTTAAACGGGTGTGTGTGTTTGTGTTGTACTACATTTCTTTTGATTGGCGAATGCGTGCCTTTGTTGTGTTAGGCCTAGTTTTTCATACCAAGCCAAGATATTGGCTTGGGAAAACGTCTCCAAAAAGACCTATTTTGTGTCGAGTGGGACGTAAAACTACTACTCAATCAATCAATCAATCAATCAAGTCAGACCTTAGAGTAGGCGTCCTTGAGCTTGAGATTGCCTTCCAGCAACAGAGTCCTCATCTCCTGCTGTTCACAGCCAGGAACTCGACAAGTCAGGTCCAGTCGGCAGTAATCCGCCACCAACTATATCATATATCATATCATGATATCAGAAATTTATAGTGCCCCCATTACTAAGTGGACCTAGACCATAGGTGCATCACAGAAGTCAGCCAAATGCTAAAACACAAAAAAACACAAAAAATCAACAAATATTAAATGCTTGACTAAAATAGTGTGATTTGAGCAGTTTCCAAAACTTGACAGGATCAGCCACGGTGCGGATGTGGTCGGGCAGAGCGTTCCAGGCGGCAGGACCCGCATGTGAGAACGCCCGATGGCGTGGACGAGGCAGCACAGCTTGAACTTTATTCTGTAGCTGACCGGCATCCAGTGCAGCTGGATCGGAGTCGGCGTGACACGACATACACGTCACACCGCTCACTATTACCTACCGACCACTGTGTGGTCCACGTGGAGCAAT
>Ga0126328_10000269_pt1 | contig 11669 bp, 8 predicted proteins | sample InaspJWI13metaG_FD_97003 | JGI IMG/M metagenome (GOLD analysis project Ga0126328, IMG submission 97003) | Marine gutless worms symbiont microbial communities from Oahu, Hawaii - Inanidrilus sp. 1 OAHU.JWI-13 metaG | ecosystem: Host-associated > Annelida > Digestive system > Unclassified | place... | reverse complement strand
GTTTTTGCAAGGCTCATCTGTGTGCCCAACACACAGACAGACACACAGACCACGGAACATGCGACCTCTATAGCAACAGACCGCATCTATATACAATGCATGGGATACGGCCTGAAATGATGACGTAAAACGTCGCCGGTGTATATTGAAGCTAGTGATAAAGGCCGGAACACACGAGCCGACATCGCCAGCCGACATTGTCGACCGTCAGTGTCAGCTGTCGTTTGTGACAGCCGACACTGACGGGCCGTACAGTGGCCCGACAGAGGACGTAAAATAACATATAATATTTTACAGTAATAGCAATAGACAAGTGACAATGAATAATACTCCCTCTTTCGTTCGATTCCTTAGACGGCCGTCAGGTCACCTTGTCGGCCGACAGTGTCGGCTTGTGTGTCTCGGCCTTAAGCAGAACGACACAGGAGGAATTCACGGCGGCGACAATGGCAACACGGTATTACCGGGAACGTGCAGGCATGGGGCCCTCCTCGAAGACTGTCCTCGACCTCGAGGACAACAATCCCAACCCTTGGCCTTGGCCTCGTGCTGTGTTAGCCTTGACGTAGTAGACAGCTTGTTACCTTCCTAACTGGGGTGAATCCATAATGAAGTAGTCACTACAGTATGAGTACAATAATCAAACAGTAACCACACCCTAATCCTAACCTGACTCTAACCTTAAAATTAACCCTAATCACAACCCTACTCACTCTAGTGACCTCGAAAGGCATTGTCCTTAGCCTTGTCCTCAAACACCCTTGGCCTTGGCCTTGACCTCAAGCACCCTTGGTTTTGGCCAAAAACACCTTGGCCTTGTCCTCAAACACCCCTGGCCTTGGCCTTGTTCTCAAACACCCTTAGCCTTGGTCTGGAACATCCTTGGCCCTGGTCTCGTCCTCGAACCCCCCTGGCCTTGGCCTGGAACACCTCGGCCTGGTCCTCAAAACACCATAGCCTTGGCCTCAAACACCACTGGCCTTGGCCTGGAACACCCTTGGCCTTGGCCTCAAACACCCCTGGCCTCGTCTTCGAACAGCCTTGGCCTTGGCCTTGCCTTAAACATCCTTAGCCTTGGTCTTGAATGCTCTTGGTCTCGACGTTGGCCTATGGCATCGGCCTTGAACACCCTTGGCCGTGGCCTCAAACACCCCTGGCCTCGGCCTCAAACACCCCCGGCTTCGTACTTGAACACCCTTGGCCTTGGCCTCAAATATTTCTCGCCTTGGCCTCGTACACCTTGGCCTTGGCCTTGTCCAAACACCCTGGCCTTAGCTTCGGACACCTTGGCCTTGGCCATGGCCTCAAACACCCTTGGCCTTGGCATTGTCCTCAAACACCCTTGGTTTTGGCCTAGAACACCTTGGCCTTGTCCTCAAACACCCTAGCCTTGGCCTTGGCCTCTCAAAACATCCTAGCCTTGTCCTCAAACACCCTGGCCTCGTCCTCGGACACATTGGCCTTGACCTCAAACACCTTTGGCCTTGGCCTCGGTGTTGTCCTGGAACACATGCCTGCGAACACGGTATTAGCGGGCAGGATTTAACGGCCTAAGGTCGTTTCGCCTGCCGTTATCGACGCAGTCCGGCGTGACAAGCGTAATGGACGGACGTGTGCTTTGTATAGCCCAACAGCTGCGATAACCGAGGAAAAATAATGCCCTCGTATCAGTCAGTGCCTTACGACGCGTCTTGTAGGTAGGTAACGCTGAAGACCGGGCTGACGAAGGCGTAAGTTAAAAAGTAAAGTGTGCCGTATACCACATAAAGGACAGTATATTGGCGGGATGCTCATCTCTCTTCCTTAGGTCTTGAGCCCCCATAGGTGGATATATCACTTAAGTCTGTGACGCATGACGAGTGCGAGCCAGACCTACGTAGGCTTACCTTCCCAGCCGTATGGGATCACTACCGTTTAACCGGTACGAACTATTAAGGGTGACAACTTGCCCAAGGTTGTTACCTGAATGCGGAACGGCCGAGAGTCGAACTGGTAAAACTTGCTTTGCGAATGTAACACCGTAGCCATTACAACACTGTTGAGAGGTGCGCCGTCGAAAATGGGGGAAGTCCGTGCTAAGCGTTCAAGCAACACGATATCTGACGTCATCGTCATTTTCACTAAACTAGATTTCGTATAAGTGATGACACATGGTGGTTTACAATTATCAGCCAGCTTAGAAATTGCAGTACGTCTGCCTCTGGATGACAGTCTGGCACACAAAGGTTGACAGTCGATGTAATAAACTGACGACGGTCATCGGTCGAACTTAGCTGACAACACTTTTGCGACGGTCGACGTGCTGTGTCTAAATGTCTCCGGAGAGAAGCACCCATATTTTCGAGAAACCGAATTTCCTTAAAACACAATGTATGATAAGTCGAAGAAAGTCTTTGTGGCAAAAACCAGTTCAATCCGTTTAACCGCTTCTATGAAATACCGATTTATTTTGTCCCAGACAAGGACAGAGGGTCGAGAGCGGAGCAACCGCGCAGCAATAGCGTCGAGAGGGTAAAAAGTCAGTCCGAGTAAAAACATTAAATGGGCCATCGATCAGCAGTCTGTCGTACAATACATGTATCGATCGCGCGCTCGCATGACCACCACCAGCTCCGCGAGTCGAACGACTTGCTTTCCTTTTAGCAATAATCACGTCACGTCCATCGATCTGTTACAACGACCGGCGCCAACAGAACTCTAAAATGACAAACCGAAGTTTGCCACACTGTCAGTGTGAGTTTGTCACCTTGATTGAACTTTGCTTACTTACTTACGTGCAGATTTTAATGAACGTGTATTTTGTGACTAAATTATTAAAGCCATCGATGACGGCTGTGATTTACCGCTAGTCGAAAGAATAGTGGTTTAATTAGTGCTTGATATAGTGTCTAATCCTGTGATTTGCGCAGAAATTTGTGCCAGTGTACTGTGCTCATAACGGCGTTGTGTAATTTCTTAACGCGACTGCTAGCGCAAAGTGCAGGACAACAACCGACAACAGTTCGATCAGTTAATCGGATCAATCAATCAATCAGCAGTAACAGAGGTCTGCCGTAACAGCTGCTGATAATCGCCTCTGGAGACGGACATTTCCTCTGAACGTTCTCGGACATTCAGGACACCGTTGACATCACCCGACTATGTGCGGCAACGTTTTTGTATTGGCTACTGCACTAATCTAATACGGGATATATTATCACCAGAAGCAAAATGTAAGGTTACTATTTGGAAGTTAAAGCAAAAAAGTAAGTAAAAGCTTGAGCAAAACGCTAGGATACCGCATTTGTTCTTTAATAATTATAACATTCATAATTCCGTTATTGACGCTGCCCGCATAGTAGGCCTATGCTTCGTATTTCGGATCCAGCGTAGCAGTTGCACTTCCTGTCGTACGTCGCCGTCTACCGAATGGCACGCGTCCCGATTCTGTGATAGAAGCAAATAAAACCAGCAAAAATTGGTTGCCACGGCAACGTCCCTTGAGAGATCGAAACATTGACAACAGACCGTTCATCGGCAGCCATAGTTCTACCAACCCTGCAAATTTGGTGAAAATTGGTCCGGTAGATGTTGAGATAGTTAGTCTGACAGAAATCGGCAAAAATAAATATGAAACAAGGGCAGAATGGTCGGGTGTTCGTCCGTCTGTCGGTCTGTCTCATCGATCGACAACAGCAACGGCGGCCGGCCGGTTTGCTGCTGAGCGCCAGCGTCTGCAGCAGATATCGATCTACAGCTGCGGGCGCCGTAGTGCAGGCACCAGAAACAAATGCGGGTAGAATACCGACGGAAGAGGCTTCAACACAGACTTGTTTTAAAATTACTATTTTGCTTTCAGCAGTGGCTAGTAACCTATTGCTTAGTAATCTTTTCCTTAACATACGAAAATTACACAAGTACGTAAACTAAACTATGAACAGTATGTGAAATACTCCTAGCTGTTTTTTTTGCATAAGACCAGAGAAAATGGCCAACAGTAGTGTAGGACACATTTATCTGGCTTTCTTGTTGGTCTAGTTATGCGTTCCGACAGCCAATGGCTAGCCATTCCAGATCAGTTGCATCCTAGAAAATTTCTGGGTGTTTCGTGGTGTGACAAATGTTCGGACGCCAGTCAGCAGTAAAGCGTTTACTTGTCCTGATCGATATCCGGCGCTTTAGCGCTGCTGAGTCCGTACAGTTCCCAGAGACGGACTAAAGACTTTCGAATTAGATGTGTGCACGCGAATGGAAATTAATGTGATGCGAATAGGAGTAGCATTTTCACATTCACAATGGCATTCCCATTTTCATTACGTTATTTTTAATTCTCCGTTTTGTGCATCTTCGAAATTTTTGCTGGCGCTTACAAGGAACGAAAACTTACGAAGAAACTGCATACCGTAACTTTTTCAAAGATTCAATATATCTTTTCTTCGTCGTTAGCGAATTTTTATTTCTTTAATTTATTACACATAGGGTGAAGTGACGTCACAGAGTCTACGGTCACGATACGATCGCCATTTTGTGGGTATAACACGACATTATGCGTGGAGTTAAATGGCGAAGATTATCGTGTTATTCAAATAAAATTGAATCAGTTACTTTAAGAAAATGTTCATATGATCACTGACTTACCAACAAAGCGTATTTAAGCGATATTACGGTGACAAACATTTCTCGGAGTTTTACCTACAAGGTAGCGGCAAACATCAACTGGCATGGAACAAAATTACGCCACTGTAATATTCAACCTATATCGACTTTTCACTGAACTGCGTTCTGCTATCGACATCGACTTCGGCCGCATTTGAACGTTTTATCGACTTTGGTCTTTCCTCTTTCGCTCGACATTTGGGTCTTTGTTTCGCCGTCCCTCGTCTCTCTTTGGAGTAATTGAGTAGACTAGGGTCAGTTGTCTGACTGAACTTTACAAAATACTTGAAACGTGCATGGACGTGTTTTTCATAGTTCAAAACGTCCGCGCCATTCATCATTCTGCAGTTGCATTGTTCCTCCGCCCCGATAGTGGAGGGGAGTATTGTGATGAGCGTGTCTGCCTGTGTGTCTGTGTGTTTGTCTGTCCGCGATCATATCTTCGGAACTGCACGTCCGATCTTCACCAATTTTTGTGCATGTTACCCGTGGCTCGGTCCTCCTCTGGCGGAATAATATGTTACGTATTTCCGGTTTTGTGGATGACGCCATGTTTGCACATACCGGTAAGCTGAGCAGGGCTTCCGTTAAGCTTTTGGAATTGGGCGTACGTACGCCAGGGGGTCTTTTCTGGCGTTTTATAATACGCCCGTACTGCCGTTAACGGAACCCCTGAAGCCGAGGCTGCTCGACCGTCGACGTCGCCGCCAGGCTGAGGCAGTGAGGCTCATGTGCAGCCTTGGGCTTGGCGCGTAGAAATACCAGTTACAGGCAGCGGACGCTCGGGACTACTTCTTGCAGTCAGGGCTCACTAGGCCGCAGTGGGCGCGTTGAGTATTTATAACGTCATTTTTACACTTAATGCCCCTACGTAGGCCTATATAGCGACAAGAACATGACGTGAGCTTAAAGTAACTCCAGGTGGCAACACAGGGGGCGGAGTCTGCGGTCTGTGACTGCCTTGTTACCGAAAAGACTGCCCACAGGGCGCCGGCAGTTAAAGTACTCGGAGGTCGAATTTGTTTTTCATGTGGACCTGCTGACTTGTGAAATTGTACCGTGATTGGTTCAGAGATATTTGATTTCTGCATGGGCCACAGAACTATTAACGTGGGTACTTTTTGACAGCAACCACAGCGGCATTTCGATTAACCACGAAGCGTTTGTGGTCGTGAGGAATAATGACAGGACATTCAGACCAATCCATTGATTGAATTCCTATGCGGGATATGTGCACATCCTGCCGGTATTGCAATGACTTGGAGGCGTTGCTCGCTATTTCATTTCTAGTCCGTTTTTCTGTAGGATCCATGATGCGGAGGCGGGAGAAATAGAACGTGAATAATACTAATCTACGATCAATCATACCGGCGGCTGTGGCGGGGTGGGGGTCTGGTGTGGTCAATCGACCGGCGGTGACGGCGTCCACAGCGGCTATATTGGACGTCGGTCGAAGCGCTCTTATACCCGCCCACAATAGCATCAAGTCGACAGTCGGAAAGAGGCGGACAACAGCTGGCACTACATGCCGAGGTCGACTGAATATGCAGGACTGGACGATGAGTTGACGCACCAAGTTGTTCGTTGAACGCTATCGATCGTTTGAACAAACTGACGTCTGACCTTGATTTTTTGCTTGTGTAGGCCCCCCTATGTATTTCTTTGCTCGATTTAGTTTTATTTTGAAACGATTTTCTGGGCGTCTGTTAATGCAGAATGTCTGCCTTGACGCCCAGTCAGACAAAGGTCGCTGATTCTAGCTTTTGTCTATTATTCATTGTTTGTCTGAAAATAACCATAGTCTACTGTATTAGCTTTCGGTAATCAAGATTTTATATTTCATACTGGAACTGTGATTTCTTTAATAAAGTAAGTAAGTAAGTAGGTAGGTACTTTAATACACATATGACAGACGCACGTGCAACATGGAATGAAGTGTAAAAACGAACATAAACTTAGTTATATAAAAGATATCTAAAGAGGAGTAGACAGTGGATACAAAATAACAATAGAACATAAGAACACAGTTAACAGATGTCTCTGAATAACATTCTATATACAAAATTTGTTGGTTCAAGAGATAGAGCGTAAACAGACGGACGGACAGACGGACACAACCAGTAGAGTACGTTCAAGACGGACAACATTTACTGCCTGATTATCATTTGACTATCGCGGTCGGCAAAAATCCGTCCGACATCTACCGGTCCTGTGATTTCAGCGCCGTCCTGCTGTCGACCGAACAGTTCGCGGACGGTCGTCATAAACGTCAGTCGCTGACGCGTCCGTTCGCTCGCTTCTTGGCTCACGCGATGACGACGTGTTCAATAACAGACGGCCAGCTCAGTCCTCCGCAGTCGTCTTTGCTGCCTGAATCCACTCGTCCACCTCCATATCATCATTCACCGTCGTATCAATAACGTAATCGGTCGAGTTTATTATGCCCACGCACTAGGGGGCATTTTGGAATAGCGCGATCCATCCGTCTGTCTGTCCCATGGCGCAGCTGCCTAGGCTATAGGCACGCTGCCTGCCTGCAGCTTAGCCACCGCCGGCCACCAGAGATGTGCGGACTGCGAGCCGATCCGCGGACGGACGTAGATTCGCCGCGATTTTTGGATCGAACTACCATCTGCGGGGGGCATATCGTCTCGCCACCCCCGGAGCGATATCTTGTTTCAAGCAATATCAGCCCGTGAAAAAAAACTGGGATAATAAAGTGCCAACAGGCTAGCTTAAAACTGGGCCATTGGCCGCCCGACAAGCATATAACATATCCTGTCCGAAACTTAGCCTGATGCAAACCGATTTTCAATATCTTTTCAAGCGAGATTGAGCACTAGATTTGAAAAAGAGCCAATATTAAACATCCTAATACGCTCGACCATGTCGTTACACTCCCTTGTGGATTATTTGGCACTTTCTAAAGTTCATTTCGGTTTTTGTGTGCTGTGAACACGGCTTAAGTGTTTTTGTCAGACGAACAAAATTGGCGGCGACTTCAACATCGGTCGTCCGACGGCCGTTATTAGTGAGATACGGCGGATCTATATGCTGCCATGAAGGTTTCCAATTCATCCTGGTATGGGACGATTGGCCAGTTATTGCTGAAGTCAATGACCGGGACGTTGGGACCTTGCGGCTTCTTTTAAAACAAGACAATCACAGACCGACGCCGTTATAGCTAGTCAAAGCTAATAAATTTGAGTAACGGTTTTTGCGATTTGACGTCCGTGCCCGTTCTCGCCATTCGTTCCTGTACGGACTGGAAAAAAACATTACGAGTACCCGTATCATAAACAAGGCTTGAAATAAACGGCGCTGGCGTGCTGCTTCAGCCATGGCCCTTAGCATATTTTTTATAGTTTAGATCATAGACTCCTTTAAAGGAGTCTATGGTTTAGATGGATAAACTACATGGGCTGCACCATCAGGCTGGCTGGCTTTTCCAGTGTTACGCCGGCATCTTTGTAGTGCATATGGCCCACTATGTGCAACATAGATGCATTAAACGTCCAAAAAATAATAATAAACGTTGATAAACGCGTTTATTATGAAAAAATAACAAACGTTAGCAGACGTAGACGTTGATAATGAACGTTGACATTTTTTTCAAACGGTTTGTAAACTTTGTATTGAATATTTTTGCAGTTTGTGCAAAATCGAAATTTCAGTTCGTGCAGCAGTCAGCAAAATTCATTCCCAAACAGTTAGTACAACATAAACCCAAGAGACTGTAAATTTCTGTACGTTTTTTCTACATTTCATGTGACTTATTAAAATAATAAACGTTAACAAAAATAACAAACGCGTTTATTAAAAAAATTGATAGACGTTGCAAACGTTTATTACATCTATGATGTTCAAATATGACGTTATCCAGAAAACCGAAAATGTATAACGTATCGGAACGCAACGCCGCCAGAGGAGGACGGAGTCATACAGACTTTGGATGCAATTAACATGCACCACAATATCGGCATTGGTAGAATCTAGGAAGTGATGCAGATCTGGCAATTTGAGCATTCAAAAGGTAACAGTTCAGTAGTTTATGCTTGCTGCTCGGTGAGCCATCTGTTCTGCGATGATGATTATCCTGGGGTTGGCACACTGATGATGCTATTTACTCAGTAGTCGGAATTGCATTCGGCAAAACGTTTCATAGTGTAGATGAGAAAACTGATGCAGATGGATTTAGTAATGACGCAGCAGACCTCGGAATAATAATGTCCCTCTGTGAACCAGTGTCAACTGAGCCATTCTGTCGCATGCACGGTTGTCGTGTCCCAGTGCGGTCTTGTGCTGCTTGCTGTCGCCTGCAACGTTCTTCATAGGCAGCCTTTGACTCGGCCTTACTGAGATTTCGATAAATATATATGTTGCACATGGTGGAACTGACAGAACAGTTCACAAAACATGACTTCTCCACGAGCTTCGTGGGGACCTCTGATGCGCCGACTGCGACTAGCAGAGGTCGAATACGCCCAGACGCAGAGGACGTGCCCTGTCGATTCACAAGAACAATTTCAGGATCAACTCCTAACTCTGTAACGCACAGGTGGTGGATACTATCCCGATCAGAGATATCGGTATCGGTTGGCAGACCATTAACAATCGCCGTCCTAGAGCGTCGACCTTTATTAAGTTTCTCTCTATAAAATGTTGACCGCACAGCATTACTCAGATTACGTTCTTGGGCGGTTGGAAGCACGATCCTCGATTCGCGGAACACAATGGAAGAGTAACTACTATGCTAACTGCTGACAGTCATACTTAATATTGTTAGTTTTCCACTCACTCTTTCATTTCAGGCTTAAAACTTTCCTTTTCTGCGAATCCTTCCCACCGCAGCCTTTCCTTTTCTTCTTCAGGACTGACTACGTGGATTTCCCGGACTTTCACTGTTACTGCGTAGCATATCCTTTGTTACTTTTTAGTTTTTCTATTTTACACTTTTTAGTTGTCGTTTCCATGCGGTAGATTAAGCTGACTTATGTCGGCTTTCCAGCGCACGTTAAAATATCATCTCGTATCGTATCGCATAGTAACTGTCCACATCCGCTTTGCGAGAGGACAGTCATTTATGCCAGTTATTAATGTACGGCTACTTGATGACTATGACAGAATTAGCATCACTCACATCAGTCTTAGGTTTAGTATCTTGATCAATGTTACATCACGGTGTAACTAGTCTGTTAATTATAGCCTCCTGCTTATCAATCTTCTCTAGCAGAAGATAAATTAATCGAGCTTCTGACTGAACATTTCCACTATGATGGTCGTCCTGTGATGGTGTCATATCGGAGCTCAACTGTGTTACCGATTGAGATAAAGCATCATTATGATGTCGACTTTTCTCCGTCAATGACAGGTTAGCTGGCAGCAGGCTTGACATTGTTTACTAGTACTTTTCTTCGTGAACCGCCACGTGCAGCATTATTCCTACTGTTTGTTGCTGACGATACATCATCCAGTGAGAAACCCGCTCCATTGTTTCTGTTCTGAAATGAAACCGTCAGAAGTAGCTGTTGACGATGAAGATTGAGATAATACGAGTAATATCTGTTGTACTAAAATAAGAGATTTTACCAGGTTTAGAAGTGAAAATAGAATACAGGTGGGAAATGATTAACGTGCACATTAGACATATATCCTCAATTGGAAAGCGACGACAGCAGTTCTATGCAGCGATGCAGTGGTGGGAAAAGCAGGATCGCCAAGTCTGGGCGTCGTCACAGGTTGACTGAAATTGCAGGAGTGGACATGACGGAGTACAAGACAGTGAATTTAAGCTGTTAAGTGTGTAAAAAGCTAAGTCTAATTAAGCGAGAATAATGATTATTCTCACTTATTATTATTCACTGTTCAGTCCTGTACTGTTGCAAAAGTCTTCGCAGGTCTATAGATACGAGACTTGTTGTAAATGGCTTTTATTTATCTGTAAGCTGCTATTGCAAGGTCATTCGCTGACCTGTCTCTTCAGTAGATTATCACTTGACTATCACCCAAAAATAGGCCTACATATACGTTGTGAGGCTGAGCTATCGACGAAACACCCACGCGACGAGCTGTTGAAATCTTGTCAGAAAAATTGTTTTTGAACAGGCTTGTAACAGATCACTGAAGGGCACTGAAAATCATCAGACATGGCGCAATTCTGTAGCCCCTAGCAACTCCATACAGATATCATATGGGTGTGGCGTCGGCCACTGCCATCGGGACTTATGACAGCTGTTGTTTCAGAGGCATGCAGGCGATAACTGCCGACCCTGTTATCGCCTACGTTACCCACGACGACCGCCAAGCCGCCACGGACCGAAAATTTGAATACTCGCTTCAGCCATTCCAGAAATATGAAAGCAGACACAAAATGCAAAACGGCGTTAATTTGGGGCGATTGTCGGCACGCAAGGTCGCCATTCGGTATAGAATTAGTGCAGACGACTTTCCTTTCACATTTCATAGAAAACATGGTCTGTTTTCGAGATATAGCGCGAGAAATTTGTCGAGAGTCGCAAGGTTTCCTACCTCACGCGTATTTGGCACCTCGTTGGGGGGGATCCCGGCTAACATTGTGTGGGCGGTATTTTAAGATTTGGCCTACGACCACCACAGACCACCTGCAGTTGACTTTTCGTCGTGCAGCAAAGATATTTAAAGATACATTTAGTTTCTTCGCATTTAATGTCGTCGTTCAGACTGCTAACGAGCATAGCTCTTCAACGAATTGGACCGTAGAGCCATTACGATAAATAATCGATTGTCGACTAGCCTCCTTACACTACGTCAATGGAGCGTATTTAACAGCTTTTGCCGACGGCTGCACGCCAAATTGTCCACTCTGATGAACATCACCAGTTACTGGCTCATTTCTCTGAAGAAATGATGCGTGAGGAACGTTGATGATAATATTATTTTGTCAACGGCGTGAACGGTCGCTTTTATACGATTTACAGTACTTCTATATAATACGGACGATAATGACGACGTCGACGATGACAATAAAATAATAGTAGTACTAGGCCTACTGGTGG
>Ga0126328_10000266_pt1 | contig 11706 bp, 9 predicted proteins | sample InaspJWI13metaG_FD_97003 | JGI IMG/M metagenome (GOLD analysis project Ga0126328, IMG submission 97003) | Marine gutless worms symbiont microbial communities from Oahu, Hawaii - Inanidrilus sp. 1 OAHU.JWI-13 metaG | ecosystem: Host-associated > Annelida > Digestive system > Unclassified | place... | reverse complement strand
TTTTTCTTGCTTATTTATTGTATTATTTTCAGTTGCCATTTACGGTTTAAGCACACTTGCACTAAATAAATAACACAAACACATCAAATACAGTGATTTTAATTAAAATACACCACAATGCACGCAATTGAAAGCTATACTGTGTAGAACATCGACAAAAAACAGTTACGCAATGCATACTATAAAAATTACTCCTCGTTAATATTTGAATATCAGTGTACAAGCGGAAAATTTATCAGATTGCCGAATCGAATGGAAAAAATCGATTCGGCAGCGAGAATCAAATCGAAACTTTGCCCGAATTGGAATGCTCTAGTTGGCGGCAGCAGATGCCAGTGATCTCGTAGGAATTGGTGTCTGTGTGACTAATGCCTCTATCAGTCAGGCCGGCAGGCAGCAAGCAGCCAGTAATAGTGTAATATGATATTGCCGTCTGGATATTGAGATTATATCCTGATTACACCAATGGATATCTGGATTTAGAAAAAAATCCAGATTTAGCATCTCTACCGTTGACATTGTCGTCGTCGTGCTGACAACATCAGTGTGCCGACGATGTGTTGTGATGCTGACGTCATGCTGAATGCGGACAGCATGCTGACATCGGGTCAACGTCGTCGTGCCGACGATGACGTGGTCATTTTTGTACTTATTATTTGACAGCTGTCCTACTAAAATACAGCACAACTAGGCCTAACAGCTTACGTACAACACTGTAACATGCGCCCAGCCCATTAATATAAATAAACTATGTCCTCGTATACATACGATCACTGACATATGGTAAATTTCCACATTATGCATTTTACCCACCATTCCGCAGCGTCTTTCCGTATTTTGCCTTCTGCATTTTACCAACAGCCGCAAAAGTCAGTCAAAACGAGGAAGGCGACAAAAAAACTGAAGTCAAACTAAACACGACAAAAGCGTGGGTGAAAGTGTTCAAGAACATTGGAAGCTAAACAAACAGACATGCATGCATGAGGCCTATTGACCCTATTCAGGCCCATTGAGGCCTACACCAAATGAAATATATGAATGCCGTGATCAGTTAGCCTCACAAATTTTGATTAAGTAGGTAAGTGACCACGAGGATCTTGTTTTAGTATTTTGTTATTGCTAATGCTAACTGTAACAGCAAAATGCTCAGATTTTAATGCAGCTATAGCACTGCTATGTTTAGTTTAACTTTTGTCGTTCTTTGCCGTCTTTTGCATGGTTGTGTCTGACATTAGCCCATCTTTGGCTGGGCAAAAGACACCAAAGACATCTCGCCTGTCTTTTGCCGATTTTGTCATCTTTTATGTAATTGAATGGACCGGCAGTTGAATAGCAGAAGTTATTTCAGTAGTTCTGTGTGCAACAGTAAAAGAACATGTCACGAGAAGGGAAAGTTTATGTGGGCAATCTGCCTCCAGATGTCAGGCAGCGAGACCTTGAGGACTTGTTCTACAAGTTTGGCAAAATCAGCAACATCAACCTAAAGAATTCTACTCAACAGCCATTTGCATTCCTTGAATTTGATGATCCACGGTATGTGTGACTGACTGTTTAAAGTAATAACACTGTGCTGTTAGTGTCAACAAGAAGCTCAGCTATCGCTGAGATACAGCGCAACGCTCCATGTCAGTTGGAACCATGCGAAATATCACACAAATGTTGGTTGAATTGCATTTGATAAGTCCTGCATTACACGAATGACCTTTAAGGTCATCCAAAGTCATTGGAAGTGGCACGAGTAGATAAGCCATACGATACTTCCTATTAGTGGTGTGTAGGAACCACATGTCTGTCTTGTACCATTTCTTTGATACTACCACTTTTACGATGTTTGCCTTCAGTGCTTTGACGCTGTTGGTTGGGCAGCCGGAAGTGCGTCTGGCCTGTAAAAAAACTGAGTGGTGGGGTGCTGGCGTGGTTGTCTGTCTGGAGCGAGATGCAGACTTGCATATGGCCCATCTGATGCCACTGCCACTCACTGTCTCTTGCTTCAGTAAAATCCAGATTTGTTTACCTGTCGGGTACTGGCTCACCCGGGTAGTCCTGGACAAAGGGCCATTAAACGGGTGTGTGTGTACCACTTTTACGATGTAAGTGACCGATGTAGGGCGCCTGACCTTGAAAAGTATTTTTGGAAAATAGTTGTGATTAAAGACCATAGATACTTTCCCATCCATGTATTCACACAACATAGTTAATGTGTGCCACTCATATTCATTAATGAATAGGATTTAGAAAGGTTTAGAAACAACTGAAGTGACATTCAAAGTCACTCAAGGTCATAGATATTGGTGCCATTCGATAGGACACATGTGATTTCCTACTAGTCTTCCATTGTAACTATATCTCTATCTCTTACCGTTTCTGACAATATCAGCACGTATTTCCCAAAATTTTAAGAGGTCACATGACCTGAATGCACTCCTATACTGCAGAACTTTAATAGGTGTAATGGCAGTACTCTTTACGTTCAGTCGGCAAACCAAATTTGAAATGTCTAGCTTCATTTGCTGCAAAGATATGGCGTGGGTCCCAAAATGTAGAGATGGGTCACATGACCCTGACCGCACTCACTTGGGGATAGGCATCACAAGGCTTAATGCTTCACGTGGCCAACTAGTGTATGAAATTTGAAGATTCTGGCTTTAGCCATTCCAGAGATATTTCACTGGGTGTAAAATTGTAAAATGTGTCACGTGGTTCTGACCATGCTTAGTTGGGGACAGTGAGGCATCACAAAGCTAAAACTTCACGCGGCCAACAACTATACAAAATTTGTCATCTCTAGCTATAGTTGTTGGAGAGATATTACAGGGGGTGTAAAATTCTAAAATATGTCACGTGATCCTGACCACGCCCACTTGGGGGATAGTCAGACATCACAAGGCTAGTACTTCACGTGGCCAACTGGTGTACGAAGTTTGAAGTCTGTAGCTGTTGCCGTTGCAGAGATATTTCAGGGAGTGTAAAGTTCTAAAACGTGTCATGTGACCCCGACCACGCCCCTTTCAAGGATGACTAGTTGTCAGCAGGCTGGGACTTGCTGCCGTTAACCTACACACCAGATTTGAAGTTTCTAACTACAGCCATTACGAAGATATAAAAGCGGATGCAAAATGTACAAATTGGGGCAGTTAGGGGTCACTCAAGGTCATCATCAATGTCACCGTTTAATCGAGTGCATATAACTTCCTATTTGACTTTAGTAGAAACTATGCGTCTATCTTGTACCGTTTTTGAGATATAGCCAGCTATTTGTCGAAAGTCACCCATTTTAACCCACCCCACCTGCATTTGGCGCCCCCGTAGGGGATGACCCTGGTCGAATTTCGTGGAGATTTTTGGTGTCAGACAACTAGAGTCCCTGGGCTATCATGTGGTGTTGCATGCGTGATCCTATGTTTAGCCATATTAGTAGAACTTCGACTTGGGACAGACACAGGGCCATAGCACATATTGTGCTAGCATAGCATCACGTGTTAAAAAGCGATTGTTGATCAGTGGGTCGTGACTGAGTAACTAATCAGAGAAACTTGTGTGATGTGAGAAATTGCATTCATTTATGAGGCATTGTTTTATGTGGCTGCAGTTTTGCATTGTCTGGAGATGTTGGTGGATGTGATTTAGGTTGATACTTTGTAACATGATCTTTTCACTTACATGTTGTTATACATTTGCTTACAGCTTTGTTAAAGGCAAATCAGTGGTAGTTTCATGGTGTGCTTTTAATCAAGGCTATTTTGTTGTTATTGATGTGGTTGTGGGATTAAAATACCACACCACTCTAGGGTATGTGTGCATCATCCATATTCCTACTTCCCTGTAGTTTTTGACAGTATTATACATTCGTAACTAGCGATACTACTGTTAATATATTTTACGTAGGAGAGCTCAAAGAGATCAGGTTAACTGTGTGTGAGTTTGCTACTGTGTATGTCCATGTGCTGGACAGTAGAGAGGCGGTATATGTAATGCTGTTAAGGTGGACTTTAGCGTCTGCTTGAATGCACTGGTTGCCATCAGCTAGGGCATACAGACAGTAAAACTTTGCTCTGATATAATCCTCCATATTTTATTTGGAGGTGCTAGGTAATAGATTGACTTATACTATGGTACTAAAATAGTAGTAGTAATGTTTGTAGTCTTAGTAGTTGTATTATTAGTACTTGTTGTCCATGTGTTTGTTGCACTATGTTCAACTTTATGTTGATTTGGTGTGAATGGCAGTGTTCAGATACCTCACGCACATGTTTTCGTGGCACATTTATTGCTTCTGGAGCAGTGCCGATAGCGTTTTGTATGGCTGGGAACATCTCCTTCACCTGTCAATCATCTTCACTGGCACAGGATTCTGGGATCACCCTGGACGCGTAGGATTTCCCTAATTTCTGGGAGGAGCGAGCTTGCCACAACATCTGGTGATTTGTGCGCAACGGATGACGTGGCTCATAATCTGGGATCATGCAAGCTAGGAGCTCATGACACGGGACCCACCCTCAGAGAACATGGAATCATGTAAACATTGCAGGCTTATAGGAGTGTCATCGTCATTTGTACAGGTAAAGACTTTCATGAGTTTATGCTGTGATCGTTTGGTGTTAGTCATCAACTACTCAACCTGTGTTTCAGTGATGAAGGCTTTTACTGTGTTATAACATTTGTATAGGGCCTATTGTATCTTTTTAATTTTTGCTAATTAATTTTAATTTTTTGTTAGTGATACTGATATTAACTTGGTGTTATTTTATTAGTATTGCATACATAAGGGCAATATTGCAAAATAATGAATACAAGGAGCACCGAAGCAAAACTCTGCTCACATGTAACCACATGTGCTGAAATGGATTTGCTTATTTGCGGTAGCTTTGCCTGGTAGTGGTACTTGGTGTGGCTTTGGTGCGGTTGGAAGTGGCTTTATTGAATTAAAAAGTATTTCTATTTCCTAAGTCATGTTATCAATTACATATGTGGCTCTTTGGTGTCATATTCTTTTTTATACAGTATGTAATTTGTAGTTGATCGTACTTTTCAAGCTGATGCTAGTTTTTGTACTACAGCATTTACATTGGGTATAGCGTTGGGCATTGCATGGTTGCTTAATGGTAGGCATAATTACTAGGTATTTTTGAAGACTGAAATGTATATATTATTTGCCAGATTTGCTTCATGAAATTAGAAATGCTGACATATTTTATAACAGGTCGTTAATTTTTTGAAGGTAGATGTTGAAGGACATTTAATCCCAGGAGCAGCATCATGCACCTTGGGTGGAGGTTCGAAGTTGGGTTTTGGCAAAAAGTACCAAAAATATTACATCTAGGCATGTAGTAGGTCATATGGCAAGAGGAATGTCCTGCTTTAATTTCACTTATTTATTATATTTTATTATTTATAAAATGTTTGGACTGCCATGCATATAGACTACAGGTTTACCATATGCACTGCACTGACAACAATATGATTCTTTGTTAACAGTGAACTTAGGTGCAGTAAATTACTTTGTGTTTTGTCTATGTATCCACTATCCACTGAGAATCATCAATGCTTTCTTTATTTTAATTTACATTACAGTGCTAATAGTTTTTTGTGCTATATTCAAGCTGTGTGTGCAGTTTTGTTCATTTGGCAGTGGTGTTACTTGCAATAAGACAATGAATTTTGCACTTTATGATTTATGGTACCCGCTGACCTGTATGTAATCTACACTATGGTGGTCGAAGAATTATCACCATTTATTTTATAATAACTCAGTCAAAAATAACATTAGTCTGAAAACTCAACCAGAAATTTACATATTTATCTACCTCATCAAAATTGTTACTGCAGTACCTTGAACGTATCAGAAAGTCTTATTTTTGCTAAGTTGTCTTTTGCGTTTTCAACTTCAACTGGCCAAGTTCTCAGAGCATGAAACTTCATTTATAAGCAATTGTTTACTATGGCTGTCATAAGAATTCACATTATGATTAGTATTTATGCCAGTAGCAACTAAGCAGCATGTGCTGTGCATGCATCCCACGAAACTTGATTGTGCCATGCGGCCAGCTTACTCTCTGTTCTGTATCAAAACTTGATTGTGCCATGCTGCCAGCTTACACTCTGACTAAAATCCAGTGTATTACTGTACACCTAATTCAGTGTCATTTTCATGTACACTAAACTTTCCTGCTATGTTATTAACTTTTCACAATGTGCCATGCTGTGAAGTTGATTGTTGATAGTTTCCAAACTGCCTGTTTGACATTTTCATTTTAACGGTACTTATGCCATCATTTAATCAATAACTTCTGGCTTCTGCATCTTTGCCAACATGGTATGCTGCAAGTTACCATGGTTTTAGTGCTGGTTATGGGAAATTCATAATGTAAGATATGCTGCTTGCTGTGTTAGTATGTTAAGATGCTGTCGGTAATAATCTGACTGTTGTTATGTGGATTCAGTGATGCTGAGGATGCTATTGCTGATCGCGACGGCTACAATTATGATGGCTACACTATTCGTGTGGAACGTCCGCGAGGCTCCCGTGGCGGTGGGCGTGGTGGCTACAGTGGCTATGGCGGTGGCGGCTATGGCGGTGGTGGTTATGGTGGTGGAGGAGGCTACTCGGGAGGATATCGAGGCCGTGATGATAGAAGGTCAAGTGGTGGAAGAAGCAGCACATCCCAACAGCAACGACGGACCGATTACAGAATCACTGTGACTGGTATGCTACTTATACATGGGGTGATGTTACGTCATTGAACCTATGGGCACGATATGATCACCATTTTGTGGGTATAACATGGCATGTGTGGAGTTAACAGACGAAGATTTATCAAGCCATTTGAATGAAATTCAGTCTGCTGGTTCAAGATGATGTCGGCATGATCATTAATTTATCAACGAAGCATATTTAAAGCTTAAATACACTTTTATGCAATATCACAGTAGCAGATATTTCTTGCAGTCTTTATCACAAGATGGCATAGTTATTGAATGACTTTATGTCACTGACTCACTGTCACCCTCTGCATTCACAGAAGTAGTTTGTTATGCTTATGCTCATTGTTAGAAATCATGTTCACTGGATCCACGTAAAAATTTGTCAGTAGAAACAACTCAAGAGCTGTATTTATAAAAAGTGAAAATTATGTGTGGTGAAGTGTACTTAAAGGGTGAGGCTGAAATAAATTCTGATTGAAGAGTTGATGCTTGGAGTTGGTTTAATGTTGTTATTTACATGTATTTATGAAAGTCTTTGCCTTCAGTGCTTTGATACTGTTCGTTGCATGTCAGGAAGAGCATCTGGTCTGTAAAAATTGAGTGATGAGGTGTTGGTGTGGTTTTCTGTCTGGAGCAAGGTGTGGATTGTTTGCATCCCAAAACCCCATCATCTCTTGCCTTATTTAAATCCAGACTGGTTTTAGCTTTCTGGTACCAGCTTACCCTGGTTGTCCTGGCGCATGGCGCATTGACCGTCGAAGTTGTGGTCCACAAGCTCGACCTCTGCAAGTTTTGTTGACACACGATCGACTTACCGTTGCGAAATTTTTAAGTCAATAGTTTTGGACAAAGTTCCAAAGGGAAGTACCCTTATTTTTGGAGGTACCCAAATTTCCTTATAACAGTGTAGGGTAGGTGGAAGGAAGCTTGCACAGCAAAACCAGCTCAGTTCGTCCAGATGTTTTAGTACAATACTGGCTTGTGACTGACAGATGGACGAACGACAGACAGACACTATAAACATCATATACGATCCTAGTGTGGCATCATGCAGTAAAAACTGCACCACTTAACTGCAATGTTCTCTTCCAGAACAGCGGAGGGCGTTAGCCAAGGGGGACCAGCTTTCCTGGAAAAAGTCGGTTAACGAAGGCGTTGCTGTATTTTTTTGAATGTACAGGTTTGCCGCTGTCTGGCAGCTGGCAAGACCTGAAGGACCACATGCGTGAAGCAGGTGACGTATGCTATACCGATGTGACAAAGGATGGTCGTGGCATTGTTGAGTTCTTGCACTATGATGATATGAAGTATGCTGTCAGAAAGCTTGACAACACTAAATTTCGTTCTCATGAGGTTTGTTCATGTTGATGTTGCTTCTCTGCAGTGCAGCCTGTCATCAAAAATCTTTGACCACTTGTTCTTTATGAGTAACTCTGGGTTTTTTTAATGCATTGTTCTCGGAAATTTACATTATACTCATGGATAAATGTGCACAAAGATAGGAGGAGCAAGTGAATGTTTTTTTCTGGAACTGACACCCAGCTTGTCCTTGATAAAGGACTATTAAATGGGTTGTTGTCGATATTTTAAAATGTACTGCGACATATTACTGACTGTGACAGGTTGTAACATTGGTACATAAATATTTATGATTTGATTTGAGATTTATGAATTACAAAACACAAGAAAATTGAATGACAACTTTGGCTGAAAGTAGTGTTTCATTATTTCACGCTATACTGAATGAAAACAACACAGACTACTTTGCTGTGACAGTCAGCCTTTTTATACAGTTGACACAAAACTAGACTTGAAACATTTGACAGGTGCTTATGTCACGTGAACAGACAGATCATTCATGTCATTGCCTATAGTTGCCAAAAAATGCCAAGTTTGACAGAATTTGCAGGTTGTTGTGCTGGTGATGTGGACTGCAGGGTGAGACGTCTTACATTTCTGTGAAAAACGACTACAAAGGAACGTCACATTCGCGCAGCAGAAGTTCTTCACCAGCACCAAAAGGTCGCTCAAAGAAGTCTGCTAGCTCATCTCCTGACCACTAGACATGGTTGTGTGCACCACAGTTGCACACTGATGTATTGGGCAACAAACTAACATTGTCTGTGTGATTAGTGTAGTTATAACACTTGCATGTCGTATCAGTGCATGTATCAGTTACTGTGGGCCAGTTGTACACAGAAATATGGTGCGAAGTAACTTGTTTCTTTGACTTCTTGTTGTTGTTATTGGATCGAGTAAACTTATGATTCATTTGGCACAACATATGGCTGTAATTATATTACAGTGACTAATGTTAATATATAGTTTGCAAATTGCCACAGTTTATTGCTGAACATGATGAAATGCTTATTTCATCGTATCTGGCCATAATGATATGTTGTTAACCTAGGTACCAATTGACACATCTGATTTTTCTAGATATAAGAGTAGTAATTGTTGTTTACTTAAGGTCTGTTGTGTTATGTCTGGAGACTAACCTTATGCACTTGGAAAACATATCACAGCAAAATATGGCCAAATTCATGGATGATATTGGAGAAATTCACAGAAATTTCTGAAGCCTTATTTCAATGTTACAACAAGTCTTGGCATGAAAGTTATCAGTAACATATTATATAGCTGTGGTTTCAAACCATTTTTAGCCCATGCACCTTTTCTGCATTGTTGCATTTCTGCTTGTTGCCTTCAGTGCTTTGACGCTGTTGGTTGGGTGGCAGGAAGGGTATCCGGCCTGTAAAAAACAGTATTGAGGTGCTGGCATGGTTATCTGTCTGGAGCGAGGTGCAGATTTGCATGTGGCCCAGCTGATGCCACTGCCACTCACTATCTCTTGCTTCAGTAAAATCCAGATTGGTTTTACCTGTCTGGTACCGGCTCACCTGGGTAGTCCTGGACAAAGGGCTGTTAAACGTGTGTGTGTGTGTGTGTGCGTGCACACCTTTTCTGCATATGTCAAGTTTAATCTCCCTGCTATGCAGGATGGCACGGAGAAAAGTGGAACATATAAACTGCATGCAGATAATTTGCTCAATTGTGGTTTTATCTCTGTAGACACCTGAAAGCAGAGAGTTTATATTCATTGCAATTTTGCTGATACATGTATTAAATATTTTCTTTCTCTTTGACTCCATGACATGTTTAACAAACACGTTACACATCTGATTTATGCACTGTGCATTGACAAATGATGTTAAAAGGTAAAGTGTGCCACATACCCCATACGGAGTGTAGGCACAGTGTTCATCTCCCTTTCTTAGGCCTTGGGGCCACATTTGGATAAACTGCTATGTGTTTGTGACGAATTGCCAGTGCAACACTCCACATACAGTTACCTTCCCAGCCACAGGGCATCACTGCCCCTTGACCTGTACCAAATTACACTGCTTGGTGACAAGAGGCATGTATGTGAACAACTGCCCACAGTTGTTACCTGAAAGCACGCAGTCAGGACAGGAGTCAAACCCGCGACATTCAGAGTCACAAGTACAACACCCTAACAACTATGCCACCAGGCCACGATAAATGATGTGGTGTGAGAAAAAATGACAAACGTAGACGTCAGACTTTCCCCGGTTCATCACTGCCAAATGCCCACTGGTGAGTCAGTGTGATTATACGCTGCGATGTGAAGTCCATGCTGACGTCTGGTGAGTCATATTGAGATACATCCTACTTGTGTTGCCTGTGCAAAAGTGCCCGCTATGGGAAAATAGGACGTCATCCACCATACTGGAAGTACATAACATATTACAACGCGGCACGCCACCAGAGATGGACTAATTGGCCATGGCCATAGGTAATGTACATAAACCTTGATGGTGTGGATGTGTGGTTCCAGAGATATGCAAACTGTGTATGTTCCATTTTTCTCTGCACCACCCTTAGATTGTTTGACCCAAAAGTTCATTACGAATAATATAGCACATTATGCAGTAAAGTGCCATGTTATTTGTAATTAAAGCATGCCATGCTTCATAAATAGAACAAAATTCAACAGTCTCATGTCACTTCAACCTAACTAATTACTGTTTATTTAACATCAGCTGTACAACTACTACTACGCTTGTTGGCCTCTTTTCCAGGACAGCATCCAGTCTGTAGAGTGATGAGGTGTTGGTGTAGTTATCTGTCTGGATCCAGTGAGGTGCAGATTGTTTGTATATGGTCCAGCTGATGCCACTGCCATCCCAAAACCCCATCATCTCTTGCCTCATTTAAATTGAGACTGGTTTTACCGATCTGGTACCGGCTTAGGCAGGCTGTCCTGCCAAATTACACTGCTTGGTGACAGAGGCATGTGTGTGAACAACTTGCCTACGGTTGTTGTCTGAAAGCACGCGGCCGGGGGAAGTATGGTTGCAAGTCCGTTTACACAGATCAGACAGCAGCGAATACAGCTAATTCTACTCAACACTGTATTGCTCGAGCTATACCAGACTTCAAGTGTGAACTCAAAATCACAGGATGCTGAAACATTGGTTTCCAGACTGCAGGATCAACACAGAAGGGAAGACCGCTCATTTCATCAAATGAAAGGTTCGGTACCAATCTGGAGACTGCATTCAGACCGCTAATCCCACCTCCTCGCGGTGGGGGCTGCGAGTAAGTGCAAACCAAAACGATAGCGATGAAATGAACGGGAGGCGGCCAGAGAAAGAAACGGTGGAACCTATCTGTGAACTTGGGCTTAAAGGTGGGGTTTTTGAACCGAACTAACAAGTCCCCACCACGTGACTGGAGATAGGCGCCCAGGAACGTACACACAGTGGTGTATTGGGGGGTATACGGCGTATACCAACCTCCGGGTTGTTTTGACAGCGTATACTCACCTCAGTGATCATAAATAAGCAGGGTACCTTCAGGCCCTTTGCCACGCCCCTTTACGTATACCCACTTCCATTTTTAGCAATACACCACTGCCTACACACTACATCAAACGAAGCCCCAGGGACGCGGTGAAGGGCTTGAGGTACCCACACGCGC
>Ga0126328_10000265_pt1 | contig 11708 bp, 9 predicted proteins | sample InaspJWI13metaG_FD_97003 | JGI IMG/M metagenome (GOLD analysis project Ga0126328, IMG submission 97003) | Marine gutless worms symbiont microbial communities from Oahu, Hawaii - Inanidrilus sp. 1 OAHU.JWI-13 metaG | ecosystem: Host-associated > Annelida > Digestive system > Unclassified | place... | reverse complement strand
TGGAATCGTTTCGTAGCTGGTCGAGCCACTTGTTCCGTGGACAACCAGGTGGGCGACGCCACGTGCGGTCAGGAGGTCGGTTGAGTGATACGTTGATGTGGAGCTGAAGAGCCATGTTTGCCGGTGTGTCGTCGTCAAGTCGAGACACAGCAGAGGCGTTAGCCCGTGCACGAAGCTGCTGCGGTACAAACACGCCGCAGTTGGATCCATGCTATAAAAACATGACGTCGTCCGGAGACCGAAGAGCGTAACATATCGTTACACTGTTACAGGCAAAATGCACAGAAAATTTGGCGAAGTTTGGATGTGTGACTGCTATATGAGATAGTCAGACGCTTATCACAATAGTTCGTTCTGCTTCCTGGGGCGGAGTAACTCTAGACTTATTGAAGAAAGCAGAAAGACGGAGAGCATATATGGACATCAGGATACTGATGCAAAATCACAGAAAAAAAGAAAACAGATTGCATAAAAACACTGAAGACACCAATTTAATAAAGCTGTATAGCTAAACTAAAGTAAACAACACGTAAAAATCCGTATATATATTTGATACAACTAAAATTACAAAATGCGGTGCAACATCATCGGAATATTTGCATGAAAGCTCCGACAAATTGCGTTATACGTATAGCGCACACGTATGTTTGAGTGACATCACATAAGGCTGACGGCTTCTGTCGGTAATCCGGGACGTTCCTTTAATATCAAGCTTGCAGTTATTATAACGCGTTCACACGGCGTGCGTCGACGCGCGAATCAAAGAGAGCGTTCGTTCTTCTCGCGAATGTTAGAAGCCTTGATGGACGGACGGCGAGGCACGGCGATTGTGAGACGTTTCGTACACCTACTTTGATGTCCAGAAGGACGATTCGTATACCAGACAAGGGAGGGTGGAGAGACGTAGGCGGGACTTAAGTCTGCGACACTGCAACCGTGTAGTGGAATTTAGCTATAAGCTGACGAAAATGCCGAATTCAAGTCTTGAATCATTTTATTAGCACAAAGTTTGAATAGTATGCAAATAATGCAATATTGTTGCTGTCTAATTTCCAAGTTCATCGACATATTAAAGTCATGCCCGTGGTTGTACATACACTGGCTCCGCCCGCATCACTGCACACAGAGAATACGAATCGTCTCAACCCAGAGAACAATAGAGGTATACGAAACGTCGGCGCGGCGAAGACATCATCAAACGGATCTTGGTCGTCGATTGTCTTGGCTGCTGACTCGGCGCCTCCAACTCTGCATGCTCGTCGCCGGCGATAATTATCACCGTCACACCCGGCGCTAACCATTAAGGGCGCGTCCTCTGTACGACAACAGGACCGACAAGACAGAAGCCCCGTTGGTTTGTCGTCGTCTTAATTTACTGACTACTGGCCGACTCCAGGCCGCGATATGTCATTCGCTGCAGTCTGATTCTTCACTGTGTAATTTGCGAGGAGCCCACAATGACGCCCGACGTTTCCGGTGTATTTGGTCGCATTCAGCGTTGCCGTTGCGGTAGGCCCTGGTAGGGATGCCGCCGCGACTTAAATGCATCTTTCCTTCAATCAGTCCAACGGACACATCTCTTTTCTGCTACATTCTTCGCACCGAGATTTTGCACCGCGTTGCGCAACACGTCTGCCTTCTTTTCAATTACTCTACTTCACTCAGTCACTAAGAGTACGCTCGTCACACTGTGTTTCATTCATAGACTCCAGTTGAAAAAGTTCACGTTGAGTCTCGTTCCCATCTTGTGACCGGTGTTGTCAGAGTGACAGTGATGGGTATATAGCTATACTAAGGTAGTTTTCATCTACAATAGTAAGACACAAATGATCGAAAACTTAATACACTACATATCATATAAATCAGTAGGGCTACATAAGTGTAGTAGCTGTTTATCCCTGGCAAAAGTTAAGCAATCACAGTAAATATCCACTACCGCCTCTGAAGTATACGTCCTTATGTCAAAATAACGTGTGGGCCAAAATTGGTGATACCGTTTTACATTTTTGTATGTAACAGTGGAATGGCGTAAATAAACTACATAAAAGAACAAATTGTGCAATAGCAAAGTTATCTTAATGAAAGCACAGCACGCTAAAAGCGTTACATATATCAACAAGTCTGTGTTCCGCTTCCTACGTACGCTGGCAACGTGGCACTGCCCGTATTCGCCCGCCGCTGCTGCTGAGCACCGGCCGTGCAACAATCGATCGATATCTCCTGCTCGCCGGGCCCACAGCAGCAAACATGCAGCAGTGGGTTTGCTGCTGTGGGACAGACAGACGGACGGACACCGTACCGATACATAGACCCTGCTGCGCATGCTATGCGGGCAGTGGACACTGCAGCAGACCGGAGCGTCATTGCATACTGCGTGCGCATACAGCGGCGTGAGAATGTCGCTTTCATCTGTCCGCCGGCATGGTTTATGAGTCAAGATCATTGAATTCTATCTGTGCGTTTCATTGCTATGAACAAAAATGTTAGGTCGTCTCGTTAAATCTGGCCCACCCTGTACTGTAGATATTATTTTAAATTCAAATTCAAATTTATTAAACAACAAAGGGCTAAAAGCCATTTACAGGTTGCCAAAACAATGATTGAAACAATAAGTTCTGTTTTTTTGTTTGTTTTTTTGCTGTCACATTTTGTGGTGAAATAAAGCTGTGTAATAAACATACTACTTATAATACGCACTCAGCGAAAACGTTAAAACCGTGGAGGCATCACTCAAAATAAACTGACATGATTTTATGGAAGAACAACCGCTGTACCGTACCCATAAGCAGAACAGAGAAATTATGGCCGGATATCTGGTGACAAAATCAAAGTTTAATGATAGGTTTTACACCACAAATTAACTCTTCGTGGTATGTAGGTGTCGTTAAATGTTGTATTTATTACTTGTACAGTTAAAATGACTGTAAGAGGCTGTAAGAGCAGAATAGAGGACGGACTAGAGCAAGCAGTGGAGCCCAGAATTTTGGGCCACTTCACCCCACTGAGATAAAAAGAGCGGCTTTAGAGAGAACCGTATTGACGACGTCCTGCATTGGAGTCATAAAGTCAGCACGAGAGCACTGTCGGGCGTGCGTTATTGCAGCGAGAAGTTGCAAAGTAGAGACCAAGACGTCTAATTGTTGCCTTCTAGGCACACAGTACTGTACGTTGTTGTTTTGTCTGTGTACAGGATCGCTAGCGGCATCGTCGAGCAGCGGGACTCTGTAACGGACGTGCACGCACAATAGACAGACTCTCTTTGATACCGCTCTAACTCAAGCAGTCGTGCGTCGGACGCTCGACCGCACTTTGTCCTATATGCATATTAATTGTTAGAGCGTTTTGTTGTCGTTCAGTTACTGTAACTATACGGTGCACTCCGAGAGATAAAATACCCAACAAACCCCCAGGCTGCAAGGACATCAAGTGCTTCTGTGAACCCCAGATCAAACTGTGCACTACAGTTAAAATAGCCACGCGCGTCTGCATATCTGTGCTACAAAATCGCCAAACATTCGAGGTATTCAAAAGCAGCCATCGTGTAGATCTGCACGGTCCGTTCTTTTACTAATATAAATCATTCAAAGTCATCACGAATAATGTTACGGGTTCGAACGCAAATTATAGACAAAGCCGCTCTTTTTATCTCACAATTTTGATTTAATCACGGAAAGCAGGACAGCAACTGAAAACTTAGAACTGAACAACAAGTAGACACAAGCCTGTTGGCGGATGCCTGCGCCCGGGCACTCACGCACGTACTCACGCACGCACAGACGGACGGACAACCCGAAAACATATTGCCTCTGGTCCCATATATATAGGATGAGCGTCTGCATAAAAATACAGGGAAAAAGACAATATAAATATTGAATCACCAAGTTAGGCAAAAACAGTAAACATTACGCCACATTTCATTGTAAACAGTAACGAACCAATAAACTGACATGTTGTTTTAATTAATAATAGAACAACACTATAAACTACTCGTACAGTCAAGTATTAGTCTTTAGTTAAACAGCTCCGTCTTATAGCTCTCATTAATGCAGTACTACATTTAATTTCATTGTGCTGTATAGCACAAAATAAGAAACGCGATACGACAAATGCGGATAGCCGCCAGTAAGTGCAGATCACATTGCCGAATCAATAGCGGTCTAACTAAGGACGATCGTAAAGACTTGCTAACCTGACGTGTGCATTTAATGATTTTCGACGTAGCTTATTCATGACAGTCAGTGCGCAGTTCGTTGTACAATGTACTATACGTTCGAGTCGTTGCTCACAAAACCTACTCATTCTCCAATAAACCTGCTGCTCTCCGTGGTTCAAACAATTACCGGTATACTCATTACCTCTGAACATGACTCACATACTTCACCCGGCAACGACTTTGAGTCAAATTGCATCGGAGTTAAATGGCGACGTGTTGGTATCCGCTCAATACCGACTACTTTAGTGGTCCGTGTATAGCAATCGGTGGGGTTGTGTCTGTGTGTTCGGGCAACAACTTTTGAAATAAATCTTATGTATGAGGCATGCTGGTTCATCGTGATACTGTCTTGGACAGCTTCAAAGTTCAAGGTCATAGGTAAAAGTTTAAGGTCACAGGAAAAGAACGAAAGCGCAGTAACTGCTTATAAATGCCAGTGTGACCGACAACGGGCCACGACCAAAAGCAGACCTCGTTTAGAAATAGTGAATAAATGACAACCGCGCGGAAAATTTTTGTGTCCAACATGTTACTTCTGTTACTACGATCGGCTGAAATGCCACTAAAGTGGTCGGTGCAACCTCGAGTAAAGACTTTCGACTCGAGCGTCTGCCCCGCTAGTTGAGATGCGCTGTCGCATATCAAATCAGTACATTACTGAGCATTACTCAGTCCTTTTGAACCACTTTAGATTCTTCATTTTCTGGCCTCTTCATTCAAGTTTTTAGTCCCGCACTTACAGAACCCCTGAGCATCAAAACTAGTAAATTACGAATAAACGCGAAAAAATAACGAACTAATTTGGTTGTAAATAATTAACCCAGTACGGACATATAATGAAGTAATCTTATTCCGACATATACTTTCGTTTTGTTTATATTTATACTTGTATCGCTGTTTTTTTGTGTTGCTACCGTTTGTCCGTGGATAAAGATGTTTTAATATATTTTAAGATGTTAACAAAGTTTAGATCAACTGTTTTACAATGGAAAGTAGCATATAGGCCTAGTATGAAATGATCAAATATTAAACCAAAGTAAAATATTTATTATATTTACAAGACAAGCGTTGCTGCAGTAAACTAAAATATTTCGCAACGTAATTCAACTTGTTTAAATACTACGTGTTACTTGCATTATCACACTTTCGCCAAACGAGCTGCAGAGGTGCCATGAATGACGACATGGTTTAGCGTACAAATTGAAAAATTGGTCGCTACCAATTGCGGCTATTAACGCCGGGGAGTCGCAAAGTCACAAACCGGTAAACACACAACAATGCGGCGACGGCGGTGACGGCGACGGCGGCGAAGATCAAAGGTGCCGTTGCCGGTCGCTGATTGGCTGGGGGCGGCGACACCTGTCGCTCGGCGGTGACGCCGATTGGTCGACGCGGGCGACGACGGCGACAACAAGAGCGGCGCGACAGACGGGACACTTGCACAACTCGCCTAGCGCTCGCACGTGACACAAAAGCGTTCGTTGGACGTGTTTGCGATTAACAAAACGAAGGCGCGCGACGACGACGCTCGACAGACACGTCGTGGTCGACACATTTGACGCGCTCGCCGTCGGCGCGTATCTCCGTTCGTTTCTTTCGCGCACCTGTTCGCAGCGTCTCGACACTTCGTGACCGCGCCAACTCCGATTGACGCCAGCGACAAATTCCACAGATAACGAGCGGCGAGGTGCGGTGAACGGTGACCGGAAGCGGTAAGCTACAGCAGCAGCAGCAGCAGGTTCAGCGGCCGGGCAGGTGGGATGCTGTCGTTTCTGACGCAGTCGACGCCGACGGGGGCGCCGAACGCCGGCGCCGCGGCCGCCGCCGCGTCCGCCATGTTCGACGACGAGTTCTTCGCGCGTGGCACTCGCGCCGCGTTCCCACCGCTCACGCACCACGGCGCCACGCCGCACTTCCCGTTCGGCGGCTTTCCCGTCCACCACGACCCGTTCGGAAGTGAGTTCTGTTTTTTGTGTACGATTACATGCTATTCGTTCGTACGCTTCTAGAACTCGGCCGTCAGGCGTATACACCGGTATGTACCGGCGATCAAAACTGCTTTCAGTCAAATCTTTTATTTTTTGGATTGAATACATCAGGGCGCGTTGCACATGTCTGACCAAACGGTTAGGCGCCTTGAGTACTTTTAGTCAAGGCACCTGACCGCGCGCTAACCATTTGGTCAGACGGGCAACGCGCCCTTAATTTAACTTGATATTTTAGACGTTGTGGGGTTCTAAGCCAACATTGCACGCAGTGCTATTATGCGGGCTGTTGCTACAGATGTCGCACGTTTCGTGGTCTGTGTGTCTGTCTGTATGTGGGCACACGGGTAGCCCTGCAAAACAGATGAACAGATCGAGATGCTGCGTAGGGTGGGGGCAGATTCGGGTAGGCCATATAAACTAATTTATCTGATGAGGGTCCACACGAAGGTGTAGCGTATATTGAGTTGGACTGTGTTATTAGTATATTTCTATCTTTATTTTGTTTATTATTGTTTATATCTATGTTATCTGCCAGTGTACATTCTGGTGAATAAAGCTGTATGTATTGGCGTTATCTAGCGAATACGACATTGATCGTTCCGCACAGCAGCGGCAATGCGGGCTGTTCCACAATTTCTATGGCCACTTGTAAATATTTATTTAATCTTTATTCGTTATTCACCAATAAGGTAGCATAATTTAAATTATAATAAATAAAAGAATGCTTAATATCGTTAATATTTAGTTGCCGCATATACATATATATGACTCAACTGGTTGTTACGATCGCGTTAGCAGGGAAGGCGCGATGCGATCGGTCGTGTCCGTCTGTCCGTCTGTTTCCACTCTATCGTTAAAACTGACCAATTTTGATTTCTTCGCACGTGTGTTGGTCATGACCATGATTCGTCAGGAACTGAAAGTCAAGGTAGAGGTCAAAGGTCAATCGAAAAATGTCAGTATTGAGGCGTCCTGTGAGTATTGATCGACGGTCATAGTACACGGTTTTCATTGTGATGTCACCGCCTTCGAGCTAGCGCGGCCAAGGTCAGCGGCAGCGGCGGAGTCCAGCGCGCGTGGGCATGGTCTGACCTCGATCCTGCATCGACGGCAGCATGTTTTATAGTCGAGAACGTAGCGAGCCAGTAATACATAGTGTACTCGTACAGTACGAGTGTTGATTGTGCTACAGGTCAGAGCAGCCCGTTCAGCGGCGGCTACCACTCTGGTGGCGCGATGACGCCGGGCGTGTCAGGCGCCAGCTACGACGCCAAGCGGCACGTGCTGACGTCGACGCCGGCGGGGGCGGCGGGCCCGCGCGGCGCAGGCGTCGACCAGCGGCCCGACAAGAACATCAAGGTGACGCTCGACAACCGCGACCTGTGGCGCAAGTTCCACTCGCTCGGCACCGAGATGATCATCACCAAGTCCGGCAGGTCGCTCGCTCTACAACGAAACAATCGTAGATAGCAGATTCCGCCCCCAGGCCGGTTCTGCCGTCTGATGGGCCAGTTGGAGTATACGCCTCCGTGTCAAATCCATGCTGCCCCCGGTTGTGTCAATTTGAATACACGGCTTCTAGTGTCGGCTATTCCTGGTCATTACGTGCCAACATGACGTCACCCATAAAACCGGAAGTACATAGCATATTGCAGCGCCGTTAGAAAAAGGACCGAGCCACGGCAATAGGTAGCATGCATAAAAAGTCGGTTAAGACTTGAGATGCCGTTCTGGAGATATGCTCGCGGATCGACAGAAACAAACAGGCAGACAGACATGCTCATCACAATACTCCGCCTCCCCTAAGGGGCGGAGTAATAATAAGTAGTCGAAGTAATTTGACATAACGACGCATCGCCGCCGCGCACGGATTGTTCACTCGTATTCGCCAGGTGGCGCAAATGTGCTGGATTTCTTACATAGGTTCGTTGGCCCCACGCGAGTCTGTTCCCTAAACGTCATGGCGATAGACGCAGTTGTTTTACACAGCACTAAGCATCTCCGAGTCCTTAACTTGCCGGGTTTCTTTACTTTTTGTATCATTTGCGGCATTGTTAAGTTCATGTTGTTATGTTCTCCATCTGTTACGCAACCAGTTCCACTCCTAGACTAACGTTATTAATAATATCTGGATTTCGATTGACCGGGAGCGTCGCGCAATCTCCCTCTGACATTCGAGCCGTTTTTCTAATAGCTATCGTCACTGGATTATTGTCACGTAGTTCAAAAATACCAGCTACAGGTTTTGTTCTTAAAATGCAAATAATAAAATTTTAATTGCATGGTAACTGCTCAGAAAATATTTCATGATACTCAGGGAGTTGTCTAATTTCACCGGATTAGGCTTGTCTGTCGTCATTACGCATAATATTACTTGTACTGCGCGATAGGACTCTGAACGACCAGCTTTCAGTTCAAGTTCTCTATAAGTCTATTAGTTTTCTGTCAGTAAACGCCGTTACTTTACACCACGCGAGCTGACTGCGCTGGCGTGTCGTCGTTGCTAGTGATGGGCGATTCGCTAGAAAAAAACAGCGATTCGATTCGGTACAATCGGCCGTTATTACAGTGTTCTATTTAATTCGCCGTCTTGATGTCTTATTTGATCTTTGTGATCTTGTATGATTGTATTCCCCAGTCGTATGTTACTTAATATTCAAGTGGAACCGGAAAATGCACTGGAAACTGCCAAAATGTAAACAAAATAAAAGCTCGAAGTGAGACGGGCAGGCTAATTTTGTTTTGATAGTCATCGATAAAATATAACTGCCGACTAGAATCGATTCGCATCGTCGTCGAATAACTATTCGCCAACGGCTAATCGACTCGTCAGTTTTCGAGTCGGTGGGGCCAGTGTTGGTACGACAGATACTGTCTCAGTGTTACGACGACGCTGCGTAGTTGATCGGGCAGCAGCAATCTGCCTGTCGTTGTTGTCGTTGTTCGTCGACTGACTTCGTCGTCGCCGCCGGTCATCGTTCACGATTCGTCGTTGTCGGACGAAGCCTCGTTCACACTACATGAACTGAACTGAACAAGTCGATCCAGTTACATTAAGCGTCAGTTGGTCACAGTCCGGCGCTCCAGCGTCACGACCATACTTCGTGTTTGATTGGCTACAGTACAGACGCTGCAGCAAACGCGGTCGCTTAGTTCTAAACACCTCTAGTCCAATCATACTGTTTACACCGGAGTTAAGTTTGGTTCTTCTGCTGTGAACGAGGCTTTAAGATTTGTTCACAGCCCATGAACTGAACTGAACAGTCTAGTTCTGAGCACGTGCATTCCAGTACGAGTGTTCAACAGCATACGAACTGACTGAGCACCAACCGCCCTAGTTTCGCTGCAGCCAGTCCAGTCGTGACGCTGACGCGCGTGACCAATCAACGTGTCGTGTAACTGGGTCGACTTGTTGCAGGTCACTTCAGTTCAGTTCGTGCGCTGTGAACAGCTCCATTCGAAAGCACATGTTCAGAACTCATGTGTAGTTTCATACATGTTCAGTTTCTCGACTTTCATATTTCACAAGGTAGTGTAGCGATATATCTAAGGTGTGGTGGAATATTTACATACGATTTTTTGTTATTGCAAATTTATCAGTGAGTTTGTCAGTAAAAGAATTTTTTAAATCGGTTAACATTTGGAGAAGTTTTGGACAAGAGTTTAATGTCTTGTTTTTTGACTCACGGTGAGGTTAGCAAACTGTAGTTGAGTTGAGTTGATATGCTGTGAACGACGCTCGCTGTAGACGTCGTCGTGGTCGTTGCATAACGACGCCGGTCTGTCGGCTGCGACAGCTGACAGACCGGCTAGCCGGTCCGGTCGCTGATTCCTACCGTGCCTCCAGGCTGTCCTGCCTAGACTCGAATTCATATTGATTTCACGGATGTCTCGTCACGCGACACTGCTCACGTCATTCCATCGAAATTAATTAACCGTCTCGTCTCGCAAGAAATCACGGAGATTATATCATCTGCGTCTTTTAACAAACAGCGAAACTGCTCGTGGAAGCATGGGAATTTGCATGTAGAAGTTGTCACTAAGTCTTGTCGCCCGTGCAGTTTTAACGATATTTTTCATTAGGATCAGCATTTTGTCTACGTGTATTTATCAAGAGCAATAATAAAAGCAAGTGCATTCAATAGATTAATGTGGCAAGATCTGTTGCCTTTTGTCATCATATATTATAATCTGTTGCTTTTTTACAGGAATCTTTCGCATCGGTGTATTGAACATGCAGTTTACCTTGATTAAACATCGCACGTGACCAATGTTCAGAACTCTAGTTGGTAAAGTAGTTGAGTTGTTGAGTTGATATGGCTGTGAACGACGCAGAAAACGAATTGTTGCTCACGCTTCTGGGAAAAGCGACTCAAATTTTTACAGATTTATCGACTTCTCTGCCACTTCTCTACCATAAACCCTGATTTTTAGTGCCTACCGCTTTTACACAAGCAATGCGCCGTTCGCAACCGGAAATAAACATACACCGTGTCGTGTTTAAGGATGTAAGTGATTTTCTGTGTTTTGAACGCCGATAGCGGCCGATATGCCGATGTTGTAGTTAGTTGTTTTTTTGTGTATGCGGACGCAGGCGGATGTTTCCGTCGTTCAAGGTGTCGCTGGAGGGCCTGGACCCGCGCGCCAAGTACATCCTGCTGATGGACGTGATCCCGCTCGACGACTGCCGCTACAAGTATCACAACTCGGAGTGGGTGGCGACCGGCAAGGCCGAGCCGCACATGCCCGGGCGACTCTACATCCACCCGGACTCGCCGGCCAGCGGCGCGCACTGGATGAAACAGTCGCTGTCCTTCCACAAACTCAAGCTCACCAACAACAACCTCGACCAGAACGGACACGTAAGCATCCAGTTTTCTTCACACGAACCAACCGCCAATTATCCACTTTCGTCTCGTCGAGCGGGCATTTTCGCATGCGGGTCCTGCCACCTGGAACGCTCTGTACAACCACATCCACACCGTAGATGATCCTGTCAAGTTTCGGAAACTGATTAAATCACACCATTTTAGTCAAGTTTTTAACATTTGTTGACTTCTGTGTTTTATCATATGGCTGACTTGTGCAATACATCTATGGTCAATGTCCACTTAGTAATAGGCGTACTACACCGTGAGTCAAAAAAACAAGACAAAAAACTCTTGGCCATAACTTTACTAATTATTATCCGATTTTCAATTTTTTTTTCACTAGCCGACTCTGTAGTAAATTTGCAACAAATTCATCTTTAAATATTCTACCACGCTTTAAACATGTCGCTACACTACCTTGTGAAATATGAATGCAGAAAGACGGCATCATTCTGAAATACGTATTGTTATTAATGATGAATCACAAGGTAGTACAGCCAAGACTTTAAGGTGTGATGAGTGACTTTACTACACATTTGTCATTCACTCTGCTGGTGAAAGAATTTTTAAGATTGGTGAACATTTGGCGAAGTTATGGGCAAAATCATTGACTGTGTCATATACCCCATTCGCCAT
>Ga0126328_10000264_pt1 | contig 11719 bp, 15 predicted proteins | sample InaspJWI13metaG_FD_97003 | JGI IMG/M metagenome (GOLD analysis project Ga0126328, IMG submission 97003) | Marine gutless worms symbiont microbial communities from Oahu, Hawaii - Inanidrilus sp. 1 OAHU.JWI-13 metaG | ecosystem: Host-associated > Annelida > Digestive system > Unclassified... | reverse complement strand
TCTTTATGGATTCCAGACTGGTAGGATATTTTGCGCAAATTCGCCTTCTCAGAAAGCCAAAGGGGCATCGTATAACCTGCTGTTGTTGAGAAAAGACTGCCTGTTCTGTCATCAGTCAGAATGTTACAGGGTAGTGCTTAATATGTAGTGGTCGTGTGATGATCTCATCGAAGAAGAATAAACATTTTTTTCAAGCATCTCCATAGCGGTATATCCAATCCATCTTCTTCCAGAATCTTTTTTGATCCACGCGGGCTAATAAAGGTAGCCCGGCATTTCTCCTTGAAAGTTGTCAAGGTTCTTTCTCTGAACCGAAGCATCTTAGGGAACCTCTGATCAAGTCAGGGGTTCCTTAGGCGATTTTTTCATCTGCGAGAATCTGCGTAATCTGCGGATTCAAATCGTGACCGGAAGCCTATTCCGGTTGGCACAGCCCATCCTACGCCGCCTCGGCGACCTCTTCGTCTTCATCCTCCTCGGTCTTCTGGCCGGTGAGGATGATGGCGTTGGATACCAGTTGGTGGACGCTGACGACCTGATCCATCTCCATGCCGTAGAAGGGCAAGACCTTGGAGAATTGGCTCTTGCAAATGGCACAGATGGCGGCCAAGTGGGTTACGCCCTTTTCCTGGATTACATTGTTGAGCGCTTCCATCCGGGGCTTGGCGCCCTTGACCCGAATTTCCATGAGGTCGTCGGTGAGCAGGCCACCGCCCCCGCCGCAACAGAAGGTGCGTTCGCGGATGGTTTCCTCGTCCATGTCGTAGAAGTGGTTGCAGGTGGCCTTGATGATGGCCCGCGGGATGTCGAACTGTCCCCCCGGCCAGTCTCCCATGCGTGAGGCGCGCGCTACATTGCAGGAGTCATGATAGGTCAGGACCAGGTCGTCGTTCTGCGATTTGTCGAATTTGAGTTTGCCCGCCTGGATTAAATCGTAGGTGAACTCGCAGATATGCTGGGGCACGGGATAGTTCGGGTCGAGAAAGTCCCAGGGACCGGCCAGGGTGTTGAGAAAGCTGTAGGCGACGCGCCAGGCATGGCCGCACTCGCCGAAGACGATGCGTTTGACGCCCAGATCCTGGACAGCCTTGCGGATGCGCCGGGAGACGCGCCGCATGTTCTCGTAGGAGCCGATGAACATGCCGAAGTTGGCGGCCTCGGAGGCATGGGAGCTGAGGGTCCAGGATACGCCTGCTTCGTGGAACACTTTGCCGTAGCCGATCAGACCGTCCACGTGGGGCTCGGCGAAGAAGTCCGCGGAGGGTGTGACCAATAGGATTTCCGCTCCCTCCTGGTCCAGGGGATACTTGACCGCCACGCCGGTGTCGTCCTCTACGTCCTCTTCCAGCCCCTCCAGGGTGTCTTCCAATGCCGGACCGGGCAACCCCAGGTTGTTGCCGACCTTGTAGACCTTGCCGATGATTTCGTTACAGTATTTCTGGCCCATTCCAATGCTGTCCATGATCTCGCGCGCGGCCATGGAGATTTCCGCGGTGTCGATGCCGTAGGGACAGAACACGGAGCAGCGGCGGCATTGGGAGCACTGGTGGAAGTAGCTGTACCAGGCGCCCAGTAGATCGCGGGTCAGATCCTGGGCGCCCACCAGCTTGGGGAACCATTTGCCGGCCGGCGTAAAGTAACGGCGGTAGACGGCACGCATCAGGTCCTGACGACCTACAGGCATGTTCTTGGGGTCGTTGGTACCCAGGTAGTAGTGGCACTTGTCGGTGCAGGAGCCGCACTTGACACAGGCATCCAGGTAGACGCGCAGGGAACGATACTTTCCGAGTAGCTCTCCCATCTTGGCGACGGCCTTCTGCTCCCAGTCGTCGACCAAGTCTCCAGGGAAGCCAAGAGGTTCCTGGAACTCAGGCTTGGAAACGAAGGGACTACTGTGCCCCATTACGCCCGGCTCGATGGCCGGTATTTCCGGGTACTGATTGAGCTCGGGTACGTTGAAATCTGCTTTTGCCATGTTCCTATCTCGTCAGCGGATGCCGCAACGCGTACCCACTAGTACAACAGTGGCGAAGTACCGATAACATCGGTTTAGTTCTTCCATTAGGAATTCTTTTTTGCCACAAATGAACGCGAATAAACGCAAATTGGTCGAAATCAACTCACTGCCATCGACGGTTTTTAATCCGATTGCGTTCATCTGCGTTGATTTGCAGCTAAATCTTCCGTGGGGATCCTGCTAACTCGGTAGTGCTTAATATGTAGTGGTCGTGTGATAATCCCATCGAAGAAGAAAAAGGTTCACCAGAGAATTCATCACTACACGTTAAGCACCACCACTAATTCAACGTTATCGTGGTAGTTGAAAGCATATGTATAGTAGGTCCCGGTCACTGCTCAAGGCCCTTGGCCCAGGGCGCGAGATGCCGCCGCTCGCGAGGGTTGTCCACCTGGTTGCGGGTGGGGCTGAAGAACAATCCGGGGGCATGCAACAGCTTGCTGAACGGGAAGACGATCATGAGGGCCGCCACCAACAGCAGGTGCAGGAGCAACAGAGGATCCGCGGGCAGCGGGGAAAAGTCGAAGCTCATGAGACCGCGGAAAAACAGCTTGATGGAGACCACATCGACATGGATGGCGTAGGTCATCGCCAGGCCGGTGAGACCGATGAGGATCAGCAACGCGAGGAGCAGGCGGTCCGACGCCTCGGTGATGTAGTGTACCCGATCGACCAGAACCCGGCGCGCCCACAGACCGGCAAGCCCCACGACCATGGCCATCCCCCCGTAGATGCCGAAGGGCTGGACCAGTTGAATCGGCAGCCAGACCGGTTCGATGAAATAGCGCAGGTGCCGCAGCAATACCAGTAAGAGCCCGAAATGGAAGATCCAGCCGAAGATCCAGATCCACTTGTTGCCTTTGAACAGGCTCTCGAAGAAAACGACCTCCCGCACCAGGCGCAAGCCGACGCCGGTGGTGGTGGTCGGCGCCGGTGTGGTCGGGATCTTCAAGGGTGCCGGCGTGCGTGCGTACTGCACGATCTTCCGAATCAGCGCCCCCACCAGCACGGCGGCGGCGATGTAGAACAGGATGGCATATAGGACCGTCAGTAACGACATGTTCCCACTACCTTAACAGTGGAAAGAGTGGATCCGTCGCAGGACCAGGAGACACGGACACCCCCCTCCCCGCACCACCAGCAGCGCCGTAAGCAAGGTTCGCACAACGCAGGAGCGGGGCAAAAGGCCCACTACCTGGCCCCCATCGGCTGTGTAGGCATCAAGGGAGCCCAGGGGACACGTCCAGTAACCGGCGGCATGCCGTTCAGACGCAGCCCGTCGGTTTGGGAAGGCCGGCATAGCGACAGGCCTGTTTGGCGGGACCATAGGGGAACAGGCCATACAGATATTTGCTGTTGCCCTTGTCCTTGCCCATCTTTTTTCCCACGGCCTTGGTCAGTACCCGCACCGCCGGAGCGATTTGATACTCTTCGTAATACTCGCGCAGGAAGTTGATAATGGCCCGATGCTCTTCCGTCAATTTCAGATCGTCTTCCTCGGCCATGACATCGGCCACTTCCGGAACCCAGTCGTTGATGTTGGCGAGGTAGCCCTCCTCATCGGTTTCCAGGGTCTTATCGCTGACTTCGATAGGCATAATGATTCTCCTCTCGCTTGCAGATTGAAAACTACAACCAGGCCTGGACCTTGTCGTTGTTCGCCACCAATTCCACGAAACCCGCGTAATCTACGACTTTGATCCCCTCGATGATGCGATCTTCGGAGAACCCGCGGGCCGTAAGATCGGGGCCCAGGACATAAATCGATTGCTTAGCGAGCGCGGTCTTGAGCTCTTGCTCCGCACTCGTACCTTTCAGGACCGCGTAGACGCCGTCCTCGAACAGGAGCACGGGGTCGCCCTGCTTGGCAAATTTGAGACAGGATTCCAAGCTATTGCGCTCGAACGGCGATTTGTTGACGGTGTGTAGGATGCTCATCGGATCCCCTCCTTAGAAGCTGAAGATCACATCGGATTCTTCCATGAGCTGGGAGACGCGGGCGGCATCCACCACCTCGACGATGTTCTCGATCTCTTCCTCGGTTTCCCAGTCCTCCCAGGGGATCTGCACCAAGTCGTCTGGGGTCAATCCGCGGGCCGCGAGGGAATCCTTGTCCACGTAGATGTTTTTCACCTCATAGTCGCCTAGGGTACGGTAGGTCGGCGAGAAGTTCTTCATACCGATGCCGGCTGTATCCTGGCCCGTGGTGAGCTGATAAACCCCGTCGTCGGGGAACATCAGCCGCACTTCCTGATTGAAGGCGGCACCGATGAGCACGACTTCCAGGGACTCCCAGGCATAGATGGTGCCGTAGGGGGCCTTTCGGTTGAGGTACAGGAACTTCTTGACGGTTTCGGACATGGTGTACCCCCCTTCAGTCGCCGAACACGACCAGCCGATCCGCCTGGATGGCCGCCTCAACCAATTGCCCCAGGCCGGAAATGCGGAACTTGGGATGGATGTTGGTGGAATCCTTACCGTTACGCTTAGCCTCGCCCTCGTCCACGATCCCGCGGCGCTGGGCAGCGGCGACGCACACCACCAGCTCTGTCTGTACGGTCTCCTTGCCGCCTTCGTCCTTGGTGACCGATTGGATCTTGTTCTGTTCGGCCAGCTCCGCCCACCGCTCGACGATGTTGCGATCATCCTGGGGCGGCGTCGTCAGCCGGGTCCCGTTGTTGACCCCGTCATGGTAGAAGAAGACACGAAAGACTTCGTGTCCCTGCTCCAACGCGGCCTTCGTGAAGAAGTAGGCCGAGTCGGACGCCTGGTGCTGGTAGGGTCCCTCGTTGATCTGGATTGCGAACTTCATAGCAACCTCGATGTGGTTGGTCCCCGCCCCTATCCCGCCCCGAGCGGGGAGCGTAGTGCGGGCTCCCACTCGTGGGTTTTAGAAGCGGATGTAGTTGGACGCATTGAAGCTGGCCCGGGCGCCGCGCCAGGTATCGATATGGTACTTGGTGAAAGGCAGCTCGACCTCCTCGAAGAACCGTGGCCAACCGATGCGCTCGATCCACTCGTTGATCCGTTCCCAAGCCCGAGCATCCTCTTTGTAGGCCTTGAGGATGCGCTTGACGATGGCGGTCGCCTCAGGCCAGCGTGGCGGGTTGTTGGGGATGCCGGCGGCGACCAGTTTCTGGAAGGTGGGCTTACCGCGGGCGTTGGAGTGATTGCCGCCGACCCAGATGGCCAGCTTGGAATGCTCGGCATCGTTGATCTGCATAGGCGGACAAGGCGGGTAGCAGGCGCCGCAGCAGATGCATTTGCGCTCATCGACCTCCAGGGAGGGTTTACCGTTGACCATGGCCGGACGGATGGCTGCTACCGGGCAGCGGGCGACGACCGAGGGCCGCTCACAGACATTGGCCACCAGGTCATGGTTGATCTTGGGCGGCTTGGTGTGCTGCACGTTGATGGCGATGTCCCCTTGGCCACCGCAGTTGATCTGGCAGCAGGAGGTGGTGATATGCACCCGGTTGGGCATGTCGGTGGCTTTGAACTCATCAATGAGTTCATCCATCATGGATTTGACGACCCCGGAGGCATCGGTGCCCGGAATGTCGCAGTGCAGCAGCCCTGGGTATGGGAGATCATGGTCACCGAGTTCTGGGTGCCGCCCACTATGAAGCCGGCGTCCTCGACCGCCTTGATCAGGGGCTCCACCTTGGATTCGTCATCGACCACATACTCGAGATTCGAACGCAGGGTGAAGCGGACAAAGCCGTCGGCGTATTGATCGCCGATGTCACACAATTTGCGCAGGGTGAAGACGTCGAGGATGCGTTGGGTACCGACCTTGACGGTCCAGATCTCGTCACCGGTGTAGGCGACGTGCCGGAGCACCCCCGCGCGCGGGTGCTCGTGATACTTCCACATACCGAAGTTCTTACGCATCACGGGATGCATGTACTGCCACGGATCGGGGCATCCGGACTCGATCGGCTCACGCATGTCAGCCATTCGCCTGTCCTCCAAAACTTATAAAATTCATCGAAATCTCGATCCCGGCCGGACGTGGGGACTCGGCCCCTCGCGCCGGCCGACAGGACTCAGCCGGCGGCGGCCTCCGCCTGCCGCTCGAACCAGGCCTCCGCCGCTTCATCCCAATCATCCATCCGGACGTAGGAGCTCTCGCGCGGGTGGCTCAGCATGTTGGGGTCAGGCTCGATGTCGAGACTGTCGAGGAAATTGGCCAGACCAATGCGCTCGATCATCTCGCCGCAACGCTCGTGTTCTAAGCCGTTCTCGGCCCAGAAGTCGATGACCTCCTCGGCCAGCTCGACCAGGGACTCATAGTCTTCCTCGGTCTCCAGTTTCTTGAAGGGAACGATGACGGTGCCCATCAGATCGCCAATCTTGAGGGTGCGCTTGCCGCCGATGCAGATGGTCACGCCCTTGTCGCCGCCCGGGTGCAGGGCCTTGGGCATGACGTTCAGGCAGTGCATGCAGCGTACGCAGTCGCGGTTGTTGACGACCAGGGTGTCGTCGTCGCCCAGGGACAGAGCCTGGGTGGGGCAGCGGGTAATAACATTGTCGATGATGGACTGGCGGCCGTTGGTCTTGAGGTAGTTCCTGACCTCCTCCTGATCGACCTTCATGTCGTCGCGCCAAGTGCCGATGACGGCAAAATCCGCGCGCTCGATGGCATTCTGGCAGTCATTGCCGCAGCCGGAGACCTTGAACTTGAACTTGTAGGGCAGGGCCGGACGGTGCACATCGTCGGTGAAGTTGTTCACCAGCAGGCGGTGGGCCTTGGGCTCGTTGGTGCAGGACATCTCGCAGCGGGCCGCGCCGACGCAGGACATGGCGGTACGCACGCAGGGACCGGCACCGCCCAGGTCCCAACCATAGTCGTTGATTTCATCGAAGAAGTGCTGGGTATTCTCGGTGTCGGTGCCGATGAACATGATGTTGCCGGTCTGACCATGGAAGGTCACCAGCCCGGAGCCGAACTTCTCCCAGCTGTCGGCCAACTGGCGCAGCATACCGGTGGAATAGTGGTTACCCGCCGGCGGCTGAACTCGCAGGGTGTGGAATTCCTTGGACTCGGGGAAGGCCTTTCCGACCTCCGAGAAGCGAGGAATGATACCACCGCCGTAGCCGTACACCGAGACGGTACCCCCCTTCCAGTAGCCCTTGCGGGTCTCGTAGGAGTGTTCCAACTGGCCCAGCAGGCTGTTGGTCACCTGGTTGATGCGGGGATCCGGGTGCTCGTCACGCAACCGCTTGATACCAGTAACAAAGCTCGGCCACGGGCCGCTTTCCAACTGATCGAGCATCGGTGTGGGGTGCTTATCGGTGGCCATCGTGCTGTCTCTCCTGCATCTTTAAATATCGAATAATAAGGATGGTATCGCTTTATGCGCCACGCTCCCGCGGACATCACCATCCGCGCGCGCAAATCTCATTGAATTCGTTCGAGTTTCGCCGCAAGCGCAGGCAAAATCCATCGTAAGCCCCGTGGCCCCCGCTACGAATGCGCACGGCGGACAGGTTCCTGCAAATTGGGCGGAGATGTTACGCTGTGACGACCCGTTAGTCAATGGATTCTAATATAAGGGAGTCCTCATACGCCAGCCTGACCACCGGGTAAGTGCGTATAAATTTCCTTAATTATCAACAGGGTTAATGCCGGTTCCCAACCACCAGGCAAACATCCGTCAGACCCTCAGGTTGCCGCTGTCAGCATGAAATCCACGTGTACGGCGTCAAAGGGGAAGAGAATTCGACCATCATCCGTACGGTTCAAAATGCCCACATCGAGCAAGGCATGGACGTCGCCCTGCACGCTTTTCAGGTCACGCCCGAGCCGCCGGGCAACTTTACGGATACTCACTGCCCCCTGTCCGGTCCTCACCTTGAGTAGTTCCCAACGCGCACGGGTCATGGTCTGCAAAAGCAGCTCGACCGAGGCAAGGGGATATAGGCACCTTGCCGATGGCCCTCGAAGGCAGCGAGGGCACGGCGTATTACCTCATCACGAGAAGCAACCGAGAGCGTTACGGTAGTCATGTACGCTTCCAATGGTCTACACCGGACCAGAAATCGGCTAGTAAGCGTGTCGGCGTGGTTAAAGAGATACGGCACTTCCACCGTGGTACTCGCCAAATGCGCAGTTCCGCAAAGGCACAGGAATGCCTCGAGGCCATCCGCCTCAGTGTGACCGAGGCCACACGGGTCCTGTGGGTGACCCGGCAAACCCTCAACAACTTCGTGAACGAGAAGGCTGGGGTTTCCACCGAGATGACCGTTCGCCTGGAGAAGGCATTTGGCGGCACGGCGGATACCTGGCTGCGGATGCAATCCGCCTACGATCTGGCCCAGGTCCGTAAGCAGGCGGATGAGATCGAGGTGCGACGCCTCGTCTCTGTGTAGGTCCACCGCGGTACCCTACAGCTTGGCGCCTCTCGTTCTGTGGACACCCCAGGAACCACGAATGCACACGAACGCTTCGGGATGACAATTTCGCGGAAATTCGCGTGATTCGTAGTTTTTTCGGTAGTGCTTAATCAGTGTCCATCTGCGTGAATCCGTGGTTTCCGAGCCGGTTGTTTTCCCACGTTGGCGTCTACATATCTGACGCTGAACTCGGAGTCTTAAAGGGGGCAAACATGCTGAAGCTGAGCGACATCCTGGTGGCCCACAAGGAAGTCGAGTCTTTCGACGCCCTCCTCCCTCTTGTGCAAGAGGTTGCCCGTAGCGGAGAACGCTTTTTCCGTATGGATGTAACACCCCCCTACCCAGACACACCCGAGAATTGGGAAGACCGGCTGGAAGCCGCATTCAGCGGGCTGATCCGCTAGGCCGTGTTGAGAAGCCGTCTGGCCATAAATGAACGCAAATCGCTTGCCGGACCGGCTCACCGATGCGGACTTGATAATATGCAAGAATATGCCCGTACCGAACGTGTCGGGACTGAGCTCCAACGGGAGTTGGCAAAAGTCCTGCGTGACGAGATAAAGGACCCGCGCCTGCAGGCCATCACCCTGCAGGAGGTACGGGTAAGCCGCGACCTGGCCCACGCCAAGATCTACTTCACCTGCTTCCCCAACGACGAGGGCGGTGATGAGCAGGCGCGTCTTCTCAACGGCAGCCTCGTGGGATTTCTACGTCGGACGCTGGCCCGGCGTGTCCGTCTGCGGACCGTGCCCCAGCTCCGTTTCATCCACGACGAATCGATCCCCCGGGGCGAGCATCTTACAAGCCTCATTGAGGAGACGATGACGAAAGTCGAACGCGGGACAGCCATCAGATAGGGGTAATTTTTTAGTAGTGCTTAATATGTAGTGGTCGTGTGATGATCCCATCGAAGAAGAAAAAGGTTCACCAGAGATGTCATCACTACACGTTAAGCACCACCAAATTTTTAAGCTCTGTTCCCCGCGCCTACGGATATGTTAAGAGGCTGTCTAAAAAGACATAAGTTAATAGGAAATCACCCAACGGTCACTTTATAGGGCGTCTGGTTATTACAGATCTGTCGGAGAAGCAAGCGATTTGATGCGAAATAACCCTTATTATACCACCAGAAGATCTGTTTTTTATCATTAAAAATCAATAAGTTAGTTTTTAGGCAGCCTCTAAATGGCAACAGAACCTAATACGTCCTCCGAACAATTCCCAATGCGATGGCCAACCAAACAATCAGGAACGGAAAACTCGTATCCCTCACCTATAGAATTTGCGACCAATCCGGTAGCGTGCTGGAGCAATCCGATCTGCCCGTGAGCTATATCCACGGGGGCCGGACCGAGCTCATCGGCGGCATGGATCGGGCGCTGTTGGGGAAACACGCCGGCGACAGGGTCCGGCTCGAGTTGGGACCGGACCAGGGGGTCGGTCCCTACGACCCAAACCTCACCTTTACCGACGCCATCGAGAATGTTCCGCCCCAGTTCCGTCATGTGGGCGCCGAGGTGCAGATGGAGAGCGAGTCGGGTGAGGTCAAGACCTTTTATGTCACCAGGATCGAGGATGGGCAGCTCACCGTGGATGGTAACTACCCGCTCGCCGGGAAGGATCTGCGAGTCGAGGTAGAGATCAAAGAAGTCCGCGACCCGACGGACCAGGAGCGTATGCAGGACGGCACGGTCCACCCGGCGCCGGGGGAACGCCATTGAACGCGAGTAGCCGGTCAGAGCGGCCAGTCCCGAGGACAGGGGTGCGGATGTCCTGTTCCACGCTGGAGATACCTCCGTCATGAAGCTCGGCGTCGTTGTGCTCGCCGCGGGAAAGGGCAAACGGATGCGCTCGCGGATACCGAAGGTTCTGCATCCACTGGCCGGTAGGCCGCTTCTGGCCCACGTTCTGGATACCGCACAGGCCCTCGGGGCAGCGCGGGTATGCGTCGTCTACGGCCACGGAGGCGAGCTGGTGCCCCGACGGATGGCCGACTATGACTGCGTTTGGGCGGAGCAGGCCGAGCAGCAGGGGACCGGCCATGCCGTCATGCAGGCCATGCCCGACCTGCGGGACATGGAGCGAATCCTGGTCCTCTATGGTGATGTACCCCTGCTGCGGCCGACGACGCTGCGACACCTAGTGGACGCCACAGCGGATACCGCTCTCAGCGTGCTGACCGCAACCTTCGATGACCCCACCGGCTACGGGCGCATCATCCGGGACGAGACCGGGCGGGTCGTGCGCATTGTGGAGCAGCAGGATGCCACGGCGGACGAGCTTGGGATCAACGAGGTCAACACAGGCTTTCTGGTTGCGGACCGGGGCAGACTGGATGATTGGCTTGCGCGCACCGAAAACCGGAACGTCCAGGGTGAATACTACTTGACCGATGTCTTCGCGCTGGCCGTGCAGGAAGGAGTAGAGATCGCCACCAGTCACCCGCACACCCCGAATGAGGTATACGGGGTCAACGACAGGGTCCAGCTTGCAGCCTTGGAGCGTGCTCTCCAGCGTCGACAAGCAGAGGCGCTGATGCGCGACGGGGTGACACTCGCCGACCCAGCCCGGCTCGACATCCGCGGCCGGCTGCAGGTCGGGGAGGATGTCAGCATCGATGTGAATGTGGTCATCGAAGGCGATGTACGACTCGCTGCGGGCGTGTCCATCGGACCCAATTGCCTGCTCCGGGACTGCGAGATCGGTCCCGGCACCCGGGTCTTTGCCAACTGTGTCATCGAGGGTGCCATCGTCGGCGCCGATGCCCGCATCGGTCCCTTCTCCCGGCTCCGTCCGGAGGCAGTGTTGGCGAACGAGGTGCACCTGGGCAACTTCGTCGAGCTCAAAAAATCTCAGGTCGGAGAGGGCAGCAAGGTGAATCACCTGACCTATGTGGGTGACGCCCGGATCGGCCGCGACGTCAATGTCGGCGCCGGGACCATCACCTGCAACTATGACGGCGTCAACAAGCACTTGACCGTGATCGGTGATGACGCCTTCATCGGGTCGAACGCCTCCCTGGTGGCACCGCTGGAGATCGGCGCCGGTGCCACCGTCGGCGCCGGCTCGGTCGTCTGTCATGAGGTGCCTGCGGGCAAGCTCACGGTCACCCGTGCCAGGCAGACCACCGTAAATGGTTGGCAGCGGCCCCGTAAGAATGATGGGTAGAGTGGATGGATTCATCGTAATTGATTAGCGACCCAGGGTCGCCGAAGGGTCAGGCGTGATTAGTGGTTAGTGGGATACGGATGTGATCTTGTCTGACGTATGAGGAGTTGAGGATAACGACTTGAAAAGGCGAAT
>Ga0126328_10000263_pt1 | contig 11726 bp, 4 predicted proteins | sample InaspJWI13metaG_FD_97003 | JGI IMG/M metagenome (GOLD analysis project Ga0126328, IMG submission 97003) | Marine gutless worms symbiont microbial communities from Oahu, Hawaii - Inanidrilus sp. 1 OAHU.JWI-13 metaG | ecosystem: Host-associated > Annelida > Digestive system > Unclassified | place... | reverse complement strand
ACAAATAACAGCAAAAAGCACACAATATGTAAAGACTGATAGTGATCAAAAATTTCTTGTATGTAGTACCCTTAACTTCTACATTTAATTTTAACATATATGTCCTTTTTTCTTGTAAGAAATAATAAACTTCATACCAATAAAAATAACTTAAAATTAACCCTGTCTAACATAAACTACAAATTTGTTAGACCTGACTGAGATGAGTATCTTACCGTAGATAAAAATTAAATTAAACCAATTTTTCACACACAATTAGCACAGAGTCAGCAAATTAAGATTTAATAAGTCTTTTAACACATTAGTTGATATAGGTCAAAGTAGAAGTCATCTTCCTTATCAGTAACAATTATAAATAGACTGTTCATGAAAATAACAGAACTGAAAACCTGATAAATTATATCAAGTATTGTGCATTAGCAATGCTACACAAACTCCGAACAATTACATTACCTCCATGATTTTGCAAAGGTAACAAGCAAAAATGTACAAATTCACGGCACAGTGAGAATAAATTAAACTGTGTAACCTGTAGTATGCAACAATGCCATTGTCCACATGTCGCCGCCAGCCATATGGAACAACAACTGCAGCTTGTTCAGAACCACTGGGTGTAACAGGGCACATGGTGTCACCGGATTCCAATCCTGGCATGATCTTCGGATGAGAAACAGCGTTAATGATACCGGATGAAGAGCACAAACTTTCGAGAGCAGTACATTTAACAGCATCAGTGCATGTCACTACTGCACTGTCACTGCAAGGCTCACCAGTGTCTAATGGATAATTTTTCTTTTTCTTTTTTGTTCTTGTAGTTGCTTTTCGTGAACCACCACGCTTTGGTCCTTTCGATGACTTACACGTGCTTGAAAAAGCACTGGAAGTAACTTGGAGACTGTTTTGTGACTCAGTTTCAGGACGAGGGACAGCAACGTTCTTATCTTGCACAAGCAGTGTGTCATTTGCTGGATGTACTTCGGGATCTTTTGATGGGATCATATGTACAGAAGAAGCTGGCAATGTTACCAAAGAACATGTTGCAGTCACAACAACCTGAGTAACGGCAGTGCAGTTCACAGAAATCGCGACAGAAGAACTTGTCACACGATGTTCTTGCACATGATATGCTGAACCAGAAAGTGGCACATGAGAGCCTGAATTAGAATCAATTGACTGTAAAGGGATGGTCCTTTCTACAAGGACCTTATCTGTATCGCTAAGGTTCTGCTTCTCAACTTTACAGCTTGGCACAGGAGCTGTTGGAGAAAATGCTATGCTAGAGGCATCGACTGCAGCTGTAACACTGGAAGGCTCACAAGAGGTAGTAATGGTAACAGATGTCAATGATTCTTGTTCCAAATGATGCCGACTAGCAGTGTCATCAGGCAATACATTTTTACACTCATGCGAAAAATGTTCAGCAACATGTCCCTGCCACGACATTTGCTCAGCATGAGCCTGATACGGATGTCCACATCTTGACATGGGATAGTGTGGGATGCCAGAATATGGTACACAGGGTCGTGAACCATAGTAGTTGTGTGAATTAACATGTTGGCCTGCATGCTGGTGTTTACTATACTGTGATGCTGCACTGTATGAATAGTACTCCTCACTGCAGGATACTGACCAGGATGTATTCATGTTTGGTCCACGTGCATAATACGAGGGATGGTTAAATGAGGACAGACTAGGAGGGACAGCTGTACCACGTGCACAAGTATTATGTGGCACAGATGCTATTCCTTCAGGTAAATGCTCCAGTGCATGACTAGCAGTTGTGGTAAGCGTCACAACATTATCGTTCTCTGAAGAGACATTTGAAACAGTGGTGCACACAGTAACTGTGCTTATGCTAGTACTGGAAACAACGGAAGAAACATACTCTTGAGAGGCCAGTGTGCCGTCAAGATTTCTGTCTGCTGGCACATGGCAAGTTCCACCAAATTTGTCATCCACACTCACCATACCAGTGTGGACTCCCTGACGTGATGGCGGTCTGTAACAACGCACCAATCCCGGAGAAAATGAATGCGATGGCGACGAATGCTGCCGTGCTCCTCCAAAGTTATCACAGAGCTCTGAGTTCATTCGAGGTTCAGGAGACAAATGATAGCCAGGCATTCGCTGGCCTGGCAACGGACCACCGTATGCAACTGCTACTGGCTGCTGCCATCCTGGTTGGTTACTGTACCTGACTGGAATGCCTGGTCTTATCACCTGAGGTAAACCCGACCAAGAAGGTGACAACTGTTGACTGGCACCGTGAGGAGAATAGTAGACAAACCGGGCATCAGCTGGCATATGGGGGTGATGGTGAGGGCTGTGCATAGAGGGTCTAGCAAACATTATCTGCTGTCCATTAGGGCCAATGCAGTGCTGCTGAGGTGGAAATGTACCTCTAGAGATGCCGCTGTTTAGCTCACCATACAGGGGATGATACTGCTGACAATAAGCTTCACCATACTCTTGACTCAGTGGATAGTGTGGGTGCTGAGCTCGGAATGGCACTGTCATCTGGCTGCTATGTCTCATTTGTGCTCCAGAAACATAGACCTGACCCGGTGCATTACCTTGCCCTGCAGCAGGAATGTACTGTCCGTGACTGTGCCATGACATCTGTCCACTGTTTTGCATGCGCTGAGGTGCTGGATAATAATTCCCATGAGGCACACGCCCATCTCCAGTGGGTATATGGCCTGTAACAATCATGCCTTCTACATTTTGATGCATCACATTTGGACTATGAAACACCTGTCCAGGCATGGACATCACTGGTGCAGTCATATTACCACATGCTGGAGCTGCACCTTCATGTGCACCAATGTGCCTCTGATGAGAGTTTGTTTCTGAGAAAGTCTGTATATTTGGCTGTACAGATGACATTAACTGTCCACGTAAGGAAACATCACCAGTCGATGCTGAACAAACTGGCGGGAGGTCAGCCGGTATCTGCTTTGCCTGTGCTTGACCATGATGGATGTTTGGTTCTGCTGAAATATACTGCTGCTGAGGAACTGCCATATGACTCTGTTGTGGTGGCAAATGGTTATGACTGGAGGGATGACTGAAGTGACCCTGAGATGCTGCATTGTAAATCATCTGCTGGGGCACCTGAGAACAGAGCTGCTCATGGTTGCCTGTTGTCCCCTCACTATGATTAGACGTTGCAGAGGCACAGCGATGTGATTCCATGTTGCTGACACCACAGTGTCAGTCAATCACAAAACCTGCACCAGATCCGACCATGTTAAGGCCACGCCAGTTGACAGCCACAGCCTTGTACTTCATCTCCAAATACTGCTGAAAACAGTCAACACAAAATCTTTCACCAACAACTGTTAAATTATGTTCAATACAGCTACAAACAAAATAAAAAATAACTTTTCAGACTACATATTACTGGAGTGTAACAGTTCTCATGTGACCGACATGACATATTTAAAAAATAAATTAAATCAACTCATACATTCACAAATATGCACTAATGAACATAATCACTATAGCCACACCATGTGGCATGAGAAGTAAAAGAACTACGCAATTGCACTCAAGAAAATTTCTTACTTTGCAAATCACACTGTAACAAACATGGAATACTCATTCCAGTACTGTGGTTCTTATTTTTGTGTAGTATTGCTTAATCTGCAGTTTTTCTTCTTCTTCCAGTGCAGGTGGTGTGCAGTCCATCATCAGTCTGCCTGAATGCCACTGACAACTGCTGAAATACTGCTGATCAGAAAGTAGGAAGCTGCAGATCATCTGGCAGGCTTGCCCAAACCAGTATTTCAACTGTTTGTCACACAGTGTATTTGTGTCACAACTTGCTGCATTACGGTTATTGTGTACTTTTTAGATGACAATGCAGTCAGTGTGTGCAATTACATTCTGCTGTTGAGATAGACACTCCCAAGTCCCAACACGTACGAATATAGACATAGCCACGTGCAAGAGTCATACACAGTGCTTGATGTTTAGACAAATTCTGTACTGCACATGGAACTAAATCCAACTGTAATGTCTTGCGCTGTGTTTTGTGTGCTGATTAATGTAACTGTCTACGTGCATTATTGAAGAAAACACACATCTTTGACTGCAACGTAATCTGTTATTATGGCTTAAGTTTAGTGCTATATGCGGCCTGCTCCAATGATCTGATGCCTGCCATACTGATTTGTGACCTTCCTGGAAGTGACCAGCAGTATTTCAGCAGCTGTCAGCAGTTGACAGCGGTATTCAGGCAGACACGTCCATCATCAGTCATCACAAAAGAGCAATATCCAGTGATATACTTTACAACAGCGATATTACCACAGTAATCCGCAGGAAACCACAGTAACAGGGAAAAATCTTGTGAAATTACTGCTGTGATAACAGGGATGGAGACAGCTCTTACGGGAACACCATGGTAATGGGTACTGTATATATGGTAACGCAGCAGTAACGGGAAAACTGTTAGCAGGACTCCCACGGTGATTTACACAATCACAAAATGAATGCAAACACTGTTAGTATACAAAAACTGCTTACTTACATGCAGAACAGAGCAAAAGATTATTTAGCCATTGAAGAGTATGATTTGGACTTCACAAAAACAATTGCTTGAAAATATGAATTTGTATAATCAGGGTAGAAGTTAGTACGGTGAGTGTGTGGTTATTATTATTATTATTAAGTAGGCATCTAAGAACACTGCAAAGGCACTTTGCACAGTTCAGTTCACTGAGACCCGTCGTTAAGTCAGTTAAGTGTTGTATGAAAAAGGAATGTTTTAAATTGTTGGTGGATGGCGAGGCCCTGATCATTGGTAGAAGGTCGTTCCATGCTCTGGCCGCAGCCAAGTGTCGTGCGCCAAATTGATGGAATGACCAGCGACACTGTGTTGGCCGAGCGGAGGTAACGACGACCGTCGACATCGGCAGCATGGCGTAGACTGCCAGTAAGGTACGACGGTGCCGTGCCGTGAAGGCAGCGAAATGCCAGAACACACAGTCGGAATTGGATTCTCTCCGGAACTCGCAACCAGTGGAGTTCACGGAGTAACAGGCTGTGTTCTGACCTCCGTGACGAGAAGATTAGCCGGGCAGCGGCATTCAGCACGGACTGCAATCTGTCCAAAAGGTGTGCAGAGACGCCGGCCAGGATAGAATTGCAATAATCAAATTTGCTGACACCCAGCGCATGGACTAAAGACAGCGGGGTTTGTCGCATCAGAGAGCGCCGCACACTACGAACCTGACGCAGTGCCGCGAAGCACGATCGGACGATCGCGAAGACGTGAGACCTCATGGTGAGGTCGTTGTCAATATGTCGTTAGAGCTAGCAATAGCCTGTTGTCAGTAACAGCAAAATAACCAATGCAAACACTCTTCTGCCTTTCTGCCTATGTACAGAAACCTCCGTCAGGGGTCTCTGATACATAATGCGATTGACAATAGCAATTAACCCCGTGCTAACCCTGACCCCAGCTGTCCCGAGTCCTCTCGTGTTTTATGAAGACCGTGCATCGCAGACATAGGAGAATACGAAACTTCCAAATGCTTTGTAAACTAGACAGAAGATTATGTGTACAACAGTTGAATAAAACTACTAACATTATACCTTAGTCAGCTTTGTTTACATTTTAATGCTATTTATTGACGCATTAGCCACTCTTTTGCTACTACTGCGCATGCGCATGTACAGTTGCAGAATAGTTAAACCAGTGTTAAATATTCTTGGGGTTTGTTGCCTTTTCTTGGGAAGGGGTTAGTTGGTTGTTCTTAAAAGCGTGAAAGTGACATTTGAATGAATTAAACGCTTAGTAAAATACTATTTCTGTGACATTAGCCGCAATAAAATGTCATCTACGCGTCAGAGTTGCCTATTTGTACTTACTTCAGCGGTAGAAGGTATTAATCAACAACATAACATTTGGGATAAGTGGGCGCAGGCAGCCTTGCCTAGTACCATGCGTAGCAGCAGATACGTTGAACATATGGAGATTATAAGAAACGACAAGACAACATATGCACAATGAAAAACTGAACATCATGGTTATATTGTTTACAGTTTCGTGTGGGTTCGAGGCAAAATTTTACTCACTTGACCTCGAGGCCATTATTTTGGCTTCAGTCGATGTGGAGTCCTGAATGTTGAAGCTGAGAACATAACTAGGCCGAGGCCATTATCTTGACCTTGACGTCAGCTTTGAGGTCAAAATTTTGACTTTGGCCTCATATTGTTGGCCGTGCCTAAGGCCTTGGTCTTAAACCTCTTACCACGACCTTGAGGCGAAAATTTTGGCTTTATCTGATCTTGAGACCAATACTTTTATCTTAAAGACGAGATGAAAATGTTGAGGCCAATCACAGTGCTATGAAGCCAAGATCGCGGCTAAAATTTTGGCCTCAAGACCAAAATTTTGACCTTGGCTCATCCTTGAGGCCAAACTTTTGACCTTGACCAGTGCCGCATCATCTTAAATGTAACTTCACTTTAATCGGCTGTACCATGATTTGGTAGGGAATGACAGCCTTTACAGACATATAGACCCCTTTTATTTACCCCATTTGCAGACGTTTAGTACTCGAGTCTGGACTCGGACTGGAGTGCATTTTTGCTGGAGTCTGACTTGGACTTGCTTTTCAGGGACTTGGACTTGGCCATCCTGCAATTGAATCCTTGTTCAAGTCCATCCATTGTCTGTTCTAGCATCAAGTACACCAGTTGAGCCTGTATTTAGCCGTCATGGCATTTTTCTATGTAACTATATTGTTCCAGGCTGTCATATAAAACATTATCGTTGCTGGTATTTCTGACATGCAACAGTTGCCTAAGTTGTAATGAAATAATGATGTAGCATTGTCATGCACTTTATAGGACACTGAACATTGAACTTGTTGCATTATGATGGCTCAGTCGTGGACAAAACCCAAACTCGGCAGATGCTGGACTCATTGCAAGTCCGCTTATTTGTTAATAAGTCTGTTTCTAAAAAGTATTTGTCAATAACTCGTGGAAACTGCTGCATTAGCTATTTATGTGAATGACCTTGGAACCAATTCTGGAGACAGAAGTGCACTTGCAATGCTCTGACTAAGTTTTATTCTTGTAATGTTTGTGTTACAGGTGTTTCTGCTGAGTCCTTCATCCAGGCATTTGGCTTGGCACAGACAGCTTTTAATGTTCAGTTGGCTTCTCCACAGGTGTGGCCATAGATTGGCATATTATATTAGTGATTTAAGCAATTTGTATGAGCAGATTTGACACCTGAGCATGTCAGTTTGAGCAAATCAGTTTGAGTGATCTCCAAAATGTGTAATGTGACTTTTCATGCCCAGCATTCCACACTTAATCATTGTGGCAGTTTACAACATATTGACAAAAATCGCCAATCAATGGGTATTTTAAACCATGTAGCATGTTTTGCCAGAATTCTGCCATTTTCTCAAATATTTTGAATGTCACAGTATAGTGATTCACTATACTGTGACATACACTGGCACACTTGTTTCCAAAAAAGCACTGCCTTCACTATTAGTGAAGGCACACTATTAGTGAAGGCAGTGCTTTTTTCGAAACAAAAGTGTGCCAGTGTATGTATGCTAGCACTGAAGCCACATGCCTTAAGCCTGCAGCATGAAAGAGTGCCTGTGAGCTGTACTGGCATGTACTATCACAAAAGCACTTGTCTTTAGAGATAGTCCTTCATATCTGCTGATGTTTCAAACAGTGGTGATCCAAAACTATTTTTTTAGGCCAAAGGTTGTCTTCAAGGATTGCATGTTATCGGTACTACACTGTGAATCAATAAAACCAGACACTATACTCCTGGCCGTAACTTCGCCAGATGTTAACTGGTTTTCAAAATTATTTCACTGTTAGACTGAGTAGGAAATTTGTAACAAATTCATGTTTAAACACCCCACCACACCCTAAACGTGTCACTACACTACCTTGTGAAATATCTATGTTCAAAAATCATGATGCTTAAGGAGTAAGTGAAGCAAACTGTTATGCAAGACTTAGCCACTCAAACACTGTTTTAAAATAAATGTCTGGAGAAATAAGCATTATTTTATTCAATAACAAAAAACTGTTTACATTGGCCATATAAAAAATTCCATCACCCACTGTACACAACTGCCACAACAAAGAAAAGCTGTCACAGCAAAATGCTGTACATGATCAGCAGTCGCTCAGTCACTGATGATGCCAGTCTATTGGTCTGTAAGTCAGAACTGGTCTACAGCAGTTTGATATTTGTTTACCATAAACTCACATTAATCTGCCTATTAACATAACAACGATTAGTAATGGTTTCTGTCTGTAATACACAAGTTATTCAATTTATCTGGCAAGATCAGCATCTTTGAGAACAAAAGTGCAAGGCGAATGGGGCACATGAAACAGTCAACCATTTTGCCTGTAACTTCGCCAAATGTTCACCAATTTTATAAATTCTTTCACCAGCAGATTGAATGATAAATGTGTAGCAAAGTAACTCATCACACCTTAAATACTTGGCTATACTACCTTGTGATTTATCATTAATTACAATACATATTTCAGACTGATGCCATTTTTTGACATTCATATTTCACGAGGTAGTGTAGTGATATGTTTAAGGCATGGTGGAATATTTAAACAGAATTTGTTGCAAATTTACTACTAAGTCTGTCAGTAAAAAAAAGTTTGAAAATCGGTTAATATTTATATTTAGCGAAGTTATGGGCAAGAGTTTGGTGTCTTGTTTTTTGACTCACAGTGTATATATGTTACTGTGTTGGTGGTCACCTTCTGGTAGTGTAAAACATGGTATTGCATTCATAAAATATAAATTATGCCAACACACCATATAACTAGAGAGAAACTACTCTCTTGAGAGTACAGATTTCTGCGAAAGCGAACTTCGCACCCAACTGCTTCCGTAATTCTCTGTTGAGTGAGTTGAGAATGTATTACTTATTTACTATGTGTCAAGTGATTTGTTGGTTTGTTTACATTGGAAAAAATCCCCGGTTTATGGCGTTTTTGGACAGTAACCTCCACACCCGGTTAGTGATCGTAACCAGAAACGAACTTGGGCTTGCTTTTCCCCCTAGGAACCTTCCCAAAAAATTTCATCCAGATCCGTCCACGTTTTATTTAGTTATCGTGGTAACAGGCAAACAGACGGACAAACCAACGCCGGTGATTACATAATCCCTCGCGAAAGCTTTTGCAGGGATAAATGTGAGGCAATAGAATTTGCCATTGGACTTAAAATATGCAGTCACTGTTTGTGAAAATTACAAGAGGTCCAAAATATTACAGCCTAACCTGTCAACCACAACCAATCCTAAATTATTGCCGATACTGCATTGCTATCATTGAGTGACGCTATCAATTTCAATTGTGTCTCGTGTCAAAATTTTCTGTTGCCAGTGTCGGATGCCAGTACCACAAACAGCAGCATTGTGAAAGTGGAAATGGCCTGAATATATCTCACTTTGGTGAGTTTTGAAAAAAAAAATCCTGGTAAATGGGTGCTGGACATGCCATGGGTTACATAGGTTAGGAAAATACAGTACATGCATGTATCTTCTGATCACTTACTTTCTCAGTATTTTTTTTAATTATCACTATTGGTTGATTTATGTCAAAGTTATAGTGAAACAAAAGTAGTGACAGTATTTTTGAGGTAACAGAGCAAGTTATTTTGGTACAGTATATGTCTTTCTGTTACTTTGTGTGTACTTCTAATGTAGGGAGGAACAGTGGAGTATGTAAAACAAGATGACAGCTCACGAAAGTGGATGAATGAATTTCGCAGTAAATCTTATGCCAAACCAATCAGTTTTGACGCTGTTGAAGGTTTGTTGATGTTGTGCAGATACTGCCGTTTTGTGTGTTTTTAAGTGGACCTTTGCAGTTAATCAGTACTGTGTTTACTTGTGCCTGGTCTGCCTTCACTGTGTATAAGATTCATTTTGAACAAGGCAGTTGTAGACTGTAGACTCCAGCCCCGATGTTGCCACTTGTGGAGTTACTTTAAGCGCACCTCATTTTCATGTCGCTGTATACACAGGGACAGTATATGCAAATTGATGTCATAAATATTCAACACACGTAATGCTGCCTAGTAGGCTCAGACTGTGGCACGCGAAAGGTAGGCTGTGAATGTGAGTCCATTGGCCCACAATGGGTATTCCTATGTGGCATTTATAGCATAACCAAATCCAAGGTTGCATGTGGGCTGTGCTTTGATCAACTATGCGGCCATGTTGAGCTGCCTTGGCTTATGCATGGTTTATGTGCAAGTATGATGTCATCCATAAAACTGGAAATACATAACTTATCGTGACGCTGCCAGAGGAGGACCGAGCCACGGCCATGGGTAACATGCAGCAAAAATTTGGTAAAGATTGAACATGTATTTCTGGAGATATGCTCGCAGACAGACAAGCACACACAGACAGACATGGTCGTAACAATACTTCGCTCCCCTGTCAGGGGCAGAGTAATGAATGATAAAGGTGATGATGTCCCATATGTTTGTAACATGTGTTACATATTATTTTTGTTTTTGCTGCATATGTTACCTCTGTCTTGTTTTGATTTGCTTTTAGCATTCAGTTTCCTAGTGTCTGGTGTGTGCCTTTAGTGCTTTGACGCTGTTAGTTGGGCGTCAGGAAGGGCATCCGGCCTGTAAAAAACTGAGTGGTGGGGTGCTTTTCTTTGTGGTTATCTCTCTGGAGTGGGTTGGTGGCGTGGCACAGTGGTAGAATGTCGGTCTCTGGCCGGCGACTCTGGAGCGAGGTGCAGACTTGCATATGGCCCAGCTGATGCCACTGCCACTGCCACTCACTGTCTCTTGCTTCAGTAAAATCCGGATTGGTTTTACCTTTCTGGTACCGGCTCACCTGGGTAGTCCCTGAATAAAGGCCGTTAAATGGCTGTGTGTGTGTGTGTGTGTTTCCTAGTGTCTAGGTATATAATATTAATTGCCATCTGTTATCACAATGTTTTTTTGACCTAATGAAAATATGAAGTTTTGCAGACATGATTTAAGCTGTTTTGTACTCATGACAACAACTTGCTAACTGTATCCTGGTTGTGCTTAACTTTTGAGCAAACACTTGCTGCATCAGTAAGTCTACCTAAAATTTGAAACTCATTTGAAACTCACTGTCTGAAATGACCTATAGATTATTTTGTCAAGTGGGTCTCAATCATTCAGTTCTGATAACTACAAATAGGCTGCCTTGTTACTACTTATAAAGTGACTAAAACCAAACTCTTTTATGTGGCGTAATAAGAATAATTCACGTGGTCATAAGTTTATCAAGTTGTTATCAAATCATCTTGAATTGATTGATTGATTGATATGTCATGAACTTTGATGTATTGCTGTTTTGTTGATTCCACAAATATTTTGTTCCTCTGTTCTGTATATACACTGTGAGTCAAAAAAACAAGACACCTAACTCTTGCCTATAACTTCACCAAATATTGACTGATTTTCAAAATTCTTTCACTGTTAGACTCAGTAGGAAATTTGTTACAAAGTCATGTACAGATACCCCACCATACGCTAAATTCGTCACTACACTACCTTGTGAAATATCTGTGTTCAAAAAATCGCCGTTCTTAAGGAGTAAGTGAAGCAAACTGTTATGCAAGACTTAGCCAGTCAAACACTGTTTTAAAATAAATGTCTGGAGAAATAAGCATTATTTAATTCACTAACAAAAAGTTCTTTT
>Ga0126328_10000262_pt1 | contig 11767 bp, 8 predicted proteins | sample InaspJWI13metaG_FD_97003 | JGI IMG/M metagenome (GOLD analysis project Ga0126328, IMG submission 97003) | Marine gutless worms symbiont microbial communities from Oahu, Hawaii - Inanidrilus sp. 1 OAHU.JWI-13 metaG | ecosystem: Host-associated > Annelida > Digestive system > Unclassified | place... | reverse complement strand
GGTAACAGTCTTAGGCAAACTGTTCACACCCATTGTGCCTCTGTTCACCAAGCAGCAAAATTGGTAGCAGCCCTCTTAAGGGTTGTGGGGGTAACTGCAGGCCTGGCGGAAAGTAATGGCAGCTTACCGCCGGTTTATGACTCACCTCACCTGCAGGCTGACAGCCAAGAACCGGGATCAGCTCCGGAATCCTAGGCTCGGGGGCAATCGAGTATGGGCTAGCTTTTACCCATTGTGCTATCACATGATGCCGTCCTCCTGCTTGTACTGGCTCTGTGAAAAAAACAGTGCCATTCAATTCTTTCGACTTTAAATGAACCACGATATGGAGTGAACGGGTGAATGTTTTTTTCTGGTACTGACTGACCTGGAGTACCCTTGATTGAAGACTGTTAACGGTTGTTGTTTGAATGAATCGGCTGCAGTTATTGTTGGTGATAATGATAGTTTTATAGGGCACATGAGTGTGAGTTTGTTAATGTTTTTTTTAGCTGACTGATGCTGGCCTGAAGAACCTCGGTGTCCATTGTCCAAAACTGTGCTTGCTAAACGTCCAGGGCTGCATTGTTAGTCATATTTCTTGTATATTGTTTTTGATTAGAATTCCGTAGTACATTTGCTATTTTTGTAATAAATGTTTGAGGTCAGTGTTGTTACTTTTTGCACAGTTATTAAAGTCTGTGTGTTCATTGGCCTATCAGTGCTATGGTTTTCAAAATCATATGTTGTCACATCATTAAAATTTTAGTTATTTGCAGTCTGTTTACTTCCACAAAGAAGTATTTATAAGTAAGTATTTACTTACTTGTGCATTTACTTATTTACTATTTATTTAATGCCTTCAGTGCTTTGACACTGTTAGTTGGGCGTCAGAAGGAGCATCCGACCTGGAAAAAGTTAGCGATGGGGTTGGCATGGTTATCTTTTTGGAATGAGGTGCTGATTGTTTGCATATGATCCAGCTGATGCTACTGCCATACCAAAACCCCATCATGTCTTGCCTCATTAAAATCCCGACTGGTTTACCTTTCTGGTACCGGCTTACTCCGCTTGTCCTTGAAAAGAGGCCATTAAACAGGTTTACAAGTAGTAGTAATATTTACTTCCAGTTGTGGACAGCAGATTGTTATGGGTTTAGCTTTGGAGTTTGTATAGTTAATAGGGTCAGGGTTGAGTTTAATGTCAAGTTTAGGATTGGTTGTAGATGTTGGGTTGGTTATCAGTGTTTGGCACAACAGCATATTGGCAATGCATTAATTTGCCATGCCCTTTGTGTATGTCATGGCACTGTGCTGCATACTTACGTGCATTTTGCAGGTTGATGTCATAGTTGGAGTGAGGTCCAATTTTTGCTGTTATCACACTGTTAGGTAGAATCTAGGAAATACGCATACTTGGTTGACCGTGCAAGCTTGCTTTTATTGCACATAGGAATATATGAAGCTAGGCTCTTCGAAGTTTGTACTTATATATGCTTCCAGCATCTTGTCCCAGTATTTGCAGTCTCTTTTCAATCTCTCAATTTCTTGTTACAGTATGATTGGTAGTCGCTGCACTGCACTGCCGTTTTGCTGTGGTAGAATGTTACTGATGAGATGATCAAAAGTCTGAGCAGTGGTTGTCGTGAGCTGGAGTCTTTGTGTGTGTCAAAGTGCAGTCGGCTAACAGACGCTTCGCTCATTGCTCTGAGCCAAGGATGCCTCGAACTGAAGTATAATAGTATGCTTTGTGTTGTAGTAGTACATAAAATGTGTAATTACACTTGAACTATGTCACTGTTTAGCTCACCTTTTGTTATATCATCGCTGATCGGAGAGCACTCGGAAGAATTGGAAAGAACTGTGATTGTGTCGTTATAGTGTTTGTGTCAGTGTGATTTTGTTAGTGTCATTTGCCGATCACTAAATTAATTGCTTTGCTGAGTATTATACTCTCAGGTGTCCATTGAATTCTGTTTGTTTGCTGAAAGTATCTTGTTATTCTGGTTGCGGGAAGACTGTCTGATGTGTATTGTAGAACTCTGGAGGTTGCTGGCTGTTCTCAGTTGACTCATTCAGGCTTCCAGGCGCTCATTAAGGTAGGAACAAGATTGCCACCTGCATTTTATGACTGTTTTCCAGGTGAACCTGATTCAACTGGTTGCCCATCAGTTTTCTTCCTTTATTTGTTCCAGTCGAGAACCTTTGAGGTATAGTTAGCACTCAGCCATTAAAGAAAGCTCATAGCACTGACCCTAGTCCGAGAAATAACTTACTGGCCTCATCTTTTCTTCATACTCTACTGCACTTATGAGGAAAGAGCATCGCTGCCTTTAGTTTAGTTTTCTGATACCTGTACCTATACTAGCAAGATTACAGTCATGCTTTCTGTTTACAGATTGTCCAGTTTCAGTAAACTGACTGGTCTGTTATTGAATTTTGCTGAAGAAAGTGATATAGTTGTCGTGTGTGTGTGTGTGTGTGTGTGTTAACAGAATTGTCATTTACTTGAAAGGATGGATCTGGAAGACTGCTTTTTAGTGAGTGTTTTAGAATGCTATATTGTTATCAGTAATGTTTTTTTTAAATGACTGTATGTACTTGTACTGTTTCATGTTATGTTATTATTATAACATTGTCTCTGAGATTTTGTTATTGAGTGAAATTAATAGATAGATAAACAGTTTGAACATTGATGTAATAGGCATATACTGAATTGAGCTAGGAGGACAAAGTTTTGAACTTATAAATTTATAATAAATTTGTACAGAAGAAATGCATTTTTGTTAGCCGACAGAACACCAGAAAATGATGATTGTTGGTCGTATTCTAAGACGAGTTAGTGGAAAAAATGCACTGATAATACTTGAAACGAAAACGCGTTGTAACAAGGCAAACGTGACATAAAGCAACAGACAAGTGTGGATCAGTATACCGGTATCTGGAAATGAAAAGAACAGCCAAAGCTGTAACTTATAGAGAAACACTACATAGAAGATGACACACAGTGATGAAACAGTTGTAAAATTGTTTCCATTTTGCAACCATCCCCGATACATTCCTGAATGTCAGAGCTTTTTTCCTGTTATTTATCCGTGGTAGGGCATCTGGCAGTTGTGGGGTGCATCAGAGTAGAATGTCTTAATGTTTGTTATTTTCATGCAGTTGACTTTGACTGCATAGTCTACGCAGAGGGTTGAAGGATGCTTTGATGGTTATTGATGCATACAGCATGAATCATCAGATAAAACTAACTGCCTGTGTAGGTGCTTTGTAATGTGCAAGTACAGAACTTGAAGGATATTATGTGCTACATTTGAGTGTTGGTAATTCTGAATAATTCCATGGTTTGCGTTTTAGATTACCGATGCAACACTTGGGCTTTTCGCACTGCATTGCCCCCGACTGTCTGTTCTAGTAAGCAAGTCGATTATTATTTTTGTTGGAATGCCCAATCAAGCCATCAGCATAAGGCGGTGCCTGTCCGAAGCCACAATAAGTTTTGAGGGTCGTGGCACAATGGGCATCTGGCAGAAATAGTTGGAATGATAGAGGTGGAGGCTCTTAATGAATGAGTCAGTATTAATCGATTTGATCTGTTGGTTATTTCACTAATTTAGTGTCGTATGCAAAGACTCAAATGAAAGTGTATTTTTCCTTGTTTGTGTTTCATGTAAGTCATATTTGTGTTAGTTGGATTCAGCTGTGGATTAGCGAATTTTTAGACACTTTTTTTTCTCCATCGGGACTGACTTCATGGACTTTTGCCACTACAGTTTCTTCTGATCATACACGGTTTCCTAGGTTTTTATTTGTAGTTTTTCCTTTACTTTTACTGTGTACAGTTTTGTGCACTATACTAAACTGGCTATCAGTCAGTTTTTGAGTGCATGCAAATTAATGTGTTGTGTTGTATTGTCGCTGTAGTCGCTGTCGCACTGTGAGCTGATAACTGACGATGGCATCAGCCAGCTCGGTGGTGGCCTGTGTGCCGCCGAGTCACTCACAGTCTTAGAACTGGACAATTGTCCACTCATCACCGATGCATCGCTGACGCACCTCTCAGGCTGCCAGAGCCTACGGCGCATTGAGCTCTACGACTGTCAGCTTATCACTCGTGCAGGCATTCACAAACTGAAGGTAATTATGCTTTTGCCATTTGTCAGTTTGGTGATGACATTTAAACAAAACAGCATTAAACTGGCTTTATTATTTCACGAGGGCTTTTATTGCCTTTCCTTCCAGCCAGTTAACTGCAACATTTTCCGCAGTGTTTGTAAGCCACCGTCGTGAAGGTTGCTTACTGGACGCTCATTTACTACATAAAGGTAAGGTAAAGGTAGCCCATACTCGATTGCCGAGCATAGGGTTCCGGAGATCCCGGTTCTTGGCAGTGAGCCTGCAGGTGATGTGAGTCATAAACCCAGCAGTAGGCTGCCATTACTTTCCACCAGGCCGGCAGTTACGTTCCTGGCCAATAGGCCAGTACTTTCGCTGCTTGGTGAACAGAGGCATGATGGGTGTGAACAGCTTGCCTAAGACTGTTACCCGACAGCATCGCGGCTGTGATTTGAACCCATGCCCTACTGCACCTGAGTACAGCACGCTAACCACTCGGCTACTGAGCCACCCTATATATTATATATTGTGACATTATCTGGACCATCTTACATCCATACTTGTCAGAGGAGAGTCGTCAGGTAGTTTGGTTAATAGTTTCATAGTGTAGTTTTTCTTGTAAGCTGCATTAAATAGTAAGTCATGATAACATACATCGGCTATCTGAATTATAGATTTGAGGTTGATATTCGAATAGCAGTAATTTTTCACCAAGTTTGTTGAATGTAACAGTTGACTTTTAGGGTGTGCATCGAATAATTCAGTGCATGTGTAGCTAATTGTCAGTGATCAGTGACACTGTGTGAATATGTAAATAATCTGACCGTTGTTTATTTGTGTGACATGTGAACAATGTAGACATACCTGCCAAACATTCGAGTTCATGCATACTTTGCACCGCTGACGCCAACGCCATCTGTTGGCGGTGGTCGACGTCGCTACTGTCGATGCTGTTCCATACTGTGAAGATGTGTTCTAACGATGCTGCACAAGTCTCGGGTTACTTCTTGTGTGCCAAGATCGACGCCAATGCTACACACTGGACTATTGCACTGGAGTTTATTAATATTATGCGAATTGATGATACTGTTTCTGTACAGTTTGTTACTCAGTTGTCGGAACTGTATTGCTAGCAGCATCGTTCCCTGCCAATGCAGATATTAAATGTGCTTTATAGTTTTGTCATGTAAATAAATGTATTTGCTAATATTGACATGAAATATGTGTGTCATGTACTTGTAATTGTATAGGGTAGACACAGTGTGTTTTGCATGTATCATACTTGTGCTGCTGGCAGTTTATTATTATTATTCTCTATGGAAAAATCAGGAAAATTTTTGAAGTCATGGTTATTTTATGTGACTTTTGCTGCTTTTAAATAGAAAATGGAATATTGACATTTATGCTTTCAGACAAAATGAAAAACCTGGGACTAACAAGACTGATAGCACTTATCTGTAAAGAACAGCATTGTGGCTAGTCACTAGTAGCCATAATGCTGTCATAATACTTTATCAGTTTCCCAAAAATACATGCTGAAAGGGTTGCTGGGACCATAGAAAGTAGTGAAACCTGGCAGTACTACAGTTGCATAATATTCAGTTATTTGTAGAATGCAATTCTTGTTTTGCAGTATTAGTCAGATGATGTACATTTAATCGCTGTTTTCCTGGTGGACCTGTGATAAGATTGTTCCTCCTCAAGTGCTCTTGCACCACCTGTTTCGATAGAGAACCTGTGGAGATTAGTGGAAGAGTTTTTATTATATATCCTTTGTGCCATATAACCATCAGTGTCAATAAGCAGTCAAGGAAATATAAAGCACTAACTTTGACCAGCGGCCTCGCATCGTCCTTTTCTCATCCACAGCTGGAATTCTGATGGAAGGGGCATTGCTGTCTGTGTCAGCTGTTTAATACTGGTGTCATATAATTAGTCAAATAAGTGCAATAGAAATGCAGGTATTAGTACAGAGATATTTCATGCTGAACTGGTAAGGGTTTTTTTGCTTTTATGTATAAATAGTTTTCTCTGGGTGAGTTATTCACTACACTTTCGCTGAAACTGACTGCAGTCTGTTAGCAGTGTTTTACATTTGCCCATTGTCTTTCGCTTGTCTTACTGTGAGAGTGTATATTGCACTTGATAATTGTTATGGTTGCTTGCTGAATGCGGAATGTGATGGTCTCTGTAGTGTCTTCTGTGTATTGAGAGTTGATGTCGCATGCTGGTATGATATTGGTATTAAGACTGTTGACAGAATGTGGTGCTTTAAATAATTGTCCTTGCCACCATTATATATATAATATTACGAGTACCTTGTGATACATTATGCAGCCTGAAATTATTGCATTTTATCTTCTCTCTTTGCCTCACAGACACTTGAAGGTTATGAAAGTTGTCATATGCACACCCAGTTGTCCTCAAACTGTCATTATAATGAAAAAAACGAAAATAAATGGATTAAAATATCAGTGAGAGTGGGGTTGTCAGAAGGTAGACATTGTAGACAACTTTAGTCTGTACTTGTCTAATGTAAATAAGTGGAATTTTTGTTAGTTTGACAAATTGTCTGTGGTAGACAAGCAACCAAACCTTACTCTCTGATAGACTACATCTGATCAGTGATGATTATATAGATTATTGAAATTATTGGATCTTTTTGCTGTGCTGTGTTTCATACTACAGCAGCATGTACACACATGAACAATTCTTGCAGTAGACTGTCGGTGTTGGTTGTGTTTTTTTGTGAGTTTTTGCATCCAAGTGGCCAGTTTTTTGTGTGTTAAGATTAATCTGGTTTTTCCTGTGTCTGTATTATTTCTTCTTTGGTCCAGTTTGGGCCCCAGGGTCATAAGAATAGGCCTGCTCCATATTGAGGCCCTGTGTCATACAAGATGACAAATTCTTGGCTTGGTTTTTGATGTTTATTATGTATTATGCTATCCACATGTTGCCAGTTTATGTCTAGTTTTGTTGCATTTCCAGTACACTACTAATCTTGGTGATTTGGCTGCAAAGAAAATCTTTAAAGTGACCTGTGTCAAACGGGACATTAAACCTAAAATCAACAGTCAGGTTTATTGTCTGTCTGTCTTTTTCTGAGTTGGGTTGTCTAGGCCTGTGCAATTTATTACCTGGATGGAGTCATCTCTGCAATGACCTGTTATATATTAAGTGAAATGTTACTCACGAGACAAATATACAACATATGTAGATTTTCTGTAAGACACCTACGTCAGTTGGCTTGTAGCTGTGCTGTTGTAAACACTGCGCTTTTGTTAATGTGTAGTGTATCTAGCATAGTGTTCAGTGTATCATGAATGTTACGCATGCTGATATTGTAATTATAGTCATTTACGTGTATTGCTGTCCAGTTCTGTGGACATCACTTGTGCTAATTCTTTTGTGTTTTACTGGCTACAGTTTTTTTTACAATTTTTATATACGTCAGTTAAATAGTTGTTCATCTGTAACATTTTCTGATAGCAATAGCATGATATTGCAGTAACCTCATGCTGCTTGCACAGTGCTTGTAGTAGATTTCTTTTGTGCTGAGTGAAATTGGTTGCATTGGGTCTTCATCTGCTGTACGCAGAGAAAATTTAAATTTATTTGTTTTTTTTCATTACTGCTGCAATGTAAGTTTTGTGGTAGTTTTTCAGTGTATTGTTTCTAGTCAGTCATTGTTACTAATCTACAGTCAGCGGAGATCAGTGTTAAGCCATAATTTGTTGCTTTAATAATATTCGAGAATAGTTTTATTCTTTTATTCTCTTCCAGTAATTTATCCTTTACTGTTATTTGGTTGTTTCGAGATTTTTGTGATTTTACACATACATGTTTCTGCTGATTGTTTGGATCGCTGTTACTTTTGTGTTGATGGCTCTGGTTGTTAGTATGAAGTGATCTTTTAGTTAGTATGATTAATATTAGTATTAAGAAAACCACGGGCGAGACCTTTGTTGAAAGTATTCACAAAAATGAATGCTGCTGCGCATTGTGTACTGATTCTTCATTAGTGTTTGGGAAATTTTCTAGTTAGAAATCACAACACCAGTGGTTATCAAATGCAAGCCAGATTGTTGAATGAAAAAATCATTAACTCTACAGTTATGTAATTGTGTCACTGTGAAGTTGCATTCATGCCACTGTGCAGTGATGCATGGCTTATTGTGGCTAAAGATGATGCAAATCGTGCATGAGGACAAACTCAAGTGATTTTTATTGGCGCTGCCCGCATAGTATGCAGAGCAGGGTCTATGTAACACTACAGTGTACTGTCTGTCCTTCCATCTGTCTGTCTGTCCCATTCGCCCACTGCAGTGTGTGGCAGATTTGCTGCTGTGGGCCCGGCGATTAGGAGATATTGATCGATTGGCAGCATGGGACTGCAGCACAGCATGCAGCAGCAAGTGCTGGTAGTGCCATGTTGACAGCCAAGTTGATAAGGCTGAACACAGACTTGTTGTAACAGCATACAGTATTCATTTGCATGAACTGTTTAGAAAGATTCACAAACAGTAGACCTGAACAATATTTCGCCAAATAGAACTAAACTAATTTATATCTGTCACTGCTGGTGAACAGCACCAGTCACCATCATTGACTACATTACTATACTGTGAGTCAAAAAAAAAAAACAAGTCACCAAACTCCTGCCCATAGCTTCGCCAAATATTAACCGATTTTCGAACTTTTTTCACTTATGGACTCCATAGTAAATTTGCAACAAATTCATGTTTAAATATTCCACCACGCCTTAAACGTCGCTACACTACCTTGTGAAATATGAATGTCAGAAAAATTGAGTCAAGCTGAAATATGTATTGTAATTAATGATAAATCACAAGGTAGTATAGCCAGACATCTAAGGAATGATGATTTACTTTACTACACATTTATCACTCAATCTGCTGGTGAAAGAATTTTTAAAATTGGTGAACATTTGGCGAAGTTACAGGCAAAATGGTGATTGTTTCCTGCACCCCATTCGCATTGCACTTTTGTCCTGAAAGATGCTGATCTCGCCAGATAAGTTGAATAACTTGTGTGTAACGGACAGAAACTGTTACTAAAATTTTTGTTATGTTAATAGGCAGATTAATGTGAGTTTATTATCAACAAATATCAAACTGCTGTAGACAGTTTTTGACTTACTGACTGACAGTCTGACGCCGTCAGTGACTGACCGACTGCTGATCATGTACGGCATTTTGCTGCGACAGCTTTTCTTTGTTGTGGCAGTTGTGTACAGTGGGTCATGGGATTTTTTATATGGCCAATGTAAACGCATTTTTGTTAGTGAGTTAAATAATGCTTATTTCTCCAGACATTTATTTTAAAACAGTGTTTGAGTGGCTAAGTCTTGCATAACAGTTTGTTTCACTTACTCCTTAAGAATTGCGATTTTTTGAAAACAGATATTTCACAAAGTAGTGTAGCGACATGTTTAGGGTGTGATGGCATATTTAAATATGACTTTGTTACAAATTTCCTAGTGAGTCTAACAGAGAAAGAATTCGAAAGCCGGTTAATATTTGGTGAAGTTATGGGCAAGAGTTTGGTGTCTTGTTTTTTTTGACTCACAGTGTAGATTGTTTTGTTTTAGCCACATTGCGTAGCTAAACCGGATCTTGTTCTTGTTGTGGATTATATGGTTCTACTCGTGCTAATCGCCGACAAGAGGCTATTGTATTGCAGAGAAAGCGCCATGCATCTGGGCCAGAGTCCAGGTCCGGATCTGTGACTGGGTCTGAGTATGTATCCGATTCAACCCGGACGGATCCCGACCCTATACTCATATCCTGACCCCGACCTTGATCTTTACCTCAACCTTGACCTCGACCCAGATCCAGACTCGGACCCAAATGCATGTTGCTTTCTCTGGATTGAACCTTTAACTGACAACAGCTTTTGCAGGAAATTAAAGACATTTCATCACATTTCCAACTTAGTTCTGTGTGGGCCTAAGATCACTATAGAACACTACTAAAACCAGACCCCCAGCGGGAGCTCTGCCCCTTGCACCCCAGCTGGGGGCACAGCCCACATGTGCCCTTCGCCTCTCTCTAGCACCATCTTCTGGATCCGCCACTGTTACCAGTCGATTTTTTTCAAGTTTAACAGCTGAAGCCAAATTGAGTGTTAATGTAATAAGTTGTTGTTTGTATGAACAATGTTGAATGTTCGGAGCCATGGAGGTGGCGTGGCTGTATAGCATCGCAACAAACATATAGGCCTAAACAAAGTCTAGTAGTTTTTAATAGAAAAAAAACAATAGGCCCTACACATTGACCATGTTACATTACAATTACATTCGCCCTGATGGCGGCCGATATTGCATACTGGCCCGCCACGCCAAGGATGAAATAAATGCGGCACGCCATAGCCGAAAGGTTGGACAACCTGGGTGGGAAGGATTTGCAGAAAAGGAAGGTTTTAAACCAGAATGAGTGAGGGGTGATGGATAATGAGGGTGGTGAGTCGATGGAGCCGATGGAGGACGTGCCATTTGAAGGACTGGGTGAGTCAAAATTGGAGAGATTATAGGCCTATTGAGTGCTTAACGGAGATCGAAGCCGGGAGTTGATTCCAGAGACGAGCGGAAGCATAATGGAAGGAATGATGTGGCTGAACTGTGATGAGTTTATGCAGATATGAAGGTTGGGTGGTTGTGAGAACTTTGTATAGTAGGTCCTAGTGAAAGGAGCTAGTATTCAATGCGCTTGGTTATCTTTAACCAGTGCAGAGACCGAAGGATGGGAGTCACATCATGATGTGACTGGATTTGGGAGTTGTGACAGCAACACTTGCAAGAGTATTGTGGATCTATTGGAATCGGGTGATCTGAGACTTGGCCAGGTTGTGATAGAGAGTTGCAGTAGTCGAGCTTGGAGTGAACAATGGAAGTGGCGATCTGCAATCAGCATTTTGGTAACTTCAAACCACTATAACAGTTTCCGAGTGCTGTTTGATAAAAGTGCTTCCACAGTTCCACGGCATAAATAACGAATACAGTACGCCGTTATCTGCCAAGAAAGTGTGACGGATTTTCAAACGGCACAGTGTCGTGTCACTGCCATTTTCAGAATTAGCCAAAATAGAACGCTGTTGTTTTTTTTTGTTTTTAATGCTTATATTGTATGAATACGCAGAAGAAATATAAAGGTAGTTGCTGCGCAGTAAAACTGCAGCAACTCGTCCAGTACTCGACTGGACTTGAGTTATTTCAGATTCCTCATTTCCCGATTGATCGCTGAGTAACGTTGCAACGTCACACTTATGCGCGGTAGCCCAACTACGTAGGCGATTCATATTTCATATCGATATAATTATATGCTGTAGCTGTAGTGCAGTCGTAGGCAGTGCTGGAACCCAATGTTAAAGTCAACCGTGCCCATTTACGAGTAGTTTATGGTGGCTATCATAATGCAGTGATGTTAATCCACATGTCCTTGTCTATATAATGACTTAAGAACTGTGAGTGCCGAGTGCAGATGATAAGGACTGTTTCCGACTATATCAACTTTTATGTTTTCTGTAAACAAAATCTCCTCCTATTCATCCAACCAAGGTGGCAGCTAAGAAGAACATATTTCTTTAACCACTATAATATTTTGTTTTAATGAATTTGCATTCACCGTCCAAGTCAAACACAAAATAAATAG
>Ga0126328_10000260_pt1 | contig 11804 bp, 9 predicted proteins | sample InaspJWI13metaG_FD_97003 | JGI IMG/M metagenome (GOLD analysis project Ga0126328, IMG submission 97003) | Marine gutless worms symbiont microbial communities from Oahu, Hawaii - Inanidrilus sp. 1 OAHU.JWI-13 metaG | ecosystem: Host-associated > Annelida > Digestive system > Unclassified | place... | reverse complement strand
CTTCTTTCCATAGACACTTTCATCGCTGTATGCCATGTACAAGAAGCAGTCTTCCTCATGATGCTCCTGACATATACACATACTCACACTTTGTTACACATGGCTCTGATATGCACTGTACAATGTCAGATTTACAATACTGGCTGAACAACTAACCAAGGGGTTTTGTTGATACTGACTGTAATAGCCTTTTCCATGTCACTGAATGTGAGTCCATTCACACTCGTGGTCATAATCTTAAGACTTTAGAAGGAGCACTGTAAAGTTAACTGCAGTTTGAATACTTCTGTCTGCCGCAACATTAACTAGTTACCAGCTCATGTCATGAACAGCGACAGTGCCGCAGTATTTAAGCAAAGACTGTTATGTGTAAACCTAGTTAATTTTTGCTCTTATGGCACTTATTAGTGTTGTTTAAAAGGCAACCTCTGTGTCATGCATGTTTTTATTTTTATGCAAATAAAATGATGATGATGAAGGTTGCAGGGAGGATGCTTGCACTCAATTTTGGAAAGCAACAGGAAAAACACATAATATTCGATAAACAGCACAGTCATATTGTGGCTACATATTGTGCAAAATGGTAATCTTTCTAACTATACACGCAGAACTGCTTATAGGGCAAGTTACAGTACGATATTGCACTAGCACAGGTCAATTTAGGACATATTGCAGCACTACATAGACATGGCTTATTGCAACAGATGTATCACGGTCTATAGCAATAATAGCAAGCTAGTAATGATCATATAATGTAATCAACAGTAGAACCTGACATATACCTGATACAAAGCTCCCATTGTCGTGCTGGTTGGAGGAATCACATTATTCACAAAGAAGAAGAGAGCATCTTCAGGGCGGAGATGAATTCTCTTGCGGATGAGGAAATAAAACTGGCCAACTGTAAGATCTGACGGCACAAGATACTTCTTCTTATCAAGCTCACTAACTCTTGCCTTTGGCAGTTTCTCCACAATCACCTACAGATTAATCAGTGCAAAAATAATAAAACAATACCACTGTTGTAAAATAACAATGACATATCAAAAACGAGTTACAATGGCAAACAGTACCCAAACATATGAGCAGTATATCAGACCACAGTTAAATCCAGTCACCGCTTAGGGTGATACAAAATGTCTTGATGTGCATCGAGTTCAAGGAGGCCATGCATCGCAACTTCACTGCTATCACTAGATACAATGGCGTGATTAAATAAAGCGTTGTCAATAAATGACAAACGGAACAAGTGCGTCAATTATCACGCAACTGTGGGTCATCTTTCGCTATAGTGACTACCACTACTACGCACTTCCATACCGGAACTCTGTCAGGGTATTTCCTCCTAATTTTTTCTCCTTCACATCGTCTCTTCTCAAAGGTGTTTTCTTCTTTGTACTGCCAACGCATTGTTATGAATACTTTGCAAAATTGCTACAAAAACTGCAATCGTTAGTACTTTATTTACATACGCAGTAAACAAGTACGTCACAACTTAATACTTCCGGTTTTCGTACATATCGTAATGGACCGAATGAAAAATGATGGTATTTTATACAAAGCTGTTTTATATTGTGTTACTTACAAGCATCCTCGCTCAATGTTTTGCTCGTTTAAGTTCTTTTATATCACTAATCAGCAAACAAATCATGCAGTTAACAATCTAAATACTGTTAAGACTAAACTGGAACGAGAACGGGCAAAAAAGATGGGTCTGTCTCGGGATTAATGTCTGCTGGATCTCGAGGCCGTAACGATATTCCGGAGCGGCCATCCTGCAAGTATCCTGCAAGTGAATACGGTAGCCAGTGGTGCCGTTAAATACGTTGTAGGGCGTAAGCTCCGGCATCGTCGTGGTCAAAATTTGTAGAAATCGTTTCAAAATGGCAGCTTGTAGGCTGTAGCTTGGCCTATAGTTACGATGCTCCGCAGACTTCCAATCAGACAGGCTATAGCGTGGGAATTGGCGATGTAGGATTGTAGGCCTACAGCTATAGAAAAGCATGGGAGTATTGCTGGTGCTGGCAGAAGTGACCTGTGAGATTTTCTCAGATCTGATGAGAATAGTTCTGAAATAGTTAGGCCTAATGTTGTAATGGGTGTATATAGTGCAGGTCGCAACCGCGATTGCTGTGGTTAAACGTGACTGCGTATAGCGGTGACGTGGTTTGATCGCCATTGCTGGACAAAAATCACAAAAAAGTCTATTTGTGAAAGGCGCAAAGTATCGGTAAAATAGGGAAAGCCGAATGCGATTTGCTGCAGGCTATGTACGAGCAATTGTATCAATTGAAGTATACGACAGTTACTGTTCGCCCTGTGATTGGCTAGCGGTGAGAGCCGATCATTGTCAGGCCGGTTTTTGTGCGATCAAACGACGTGTATGCCTATATATACATAGGGTGAAATAACGTCACTGTATCAATAGCCACGATACGATCGCCATTTTGTAGGTGTAATTTGGCATAATGTGTGGAGTTAACTGGCGAAGATTTATCGTGTTTTCAAATTAAATTCAATCCGTTGGTTTGTGAAATGTCCGTAAATGATCGATAACTTTCCAACAAAGCGTAGGCCTATCTAGGCGATATCACAGTATGAGAGTTTTACCCACAAGATGGCGGCGAAAACCAGTTCGCATAGATATGAGTCGAAATTACGTCACTGTCACACTATGTATACGCTACGTTGGCTGGCGGTCTTGATCCTTCTGCAGCGAGCGACGGTACGCAATACATAGTTCACGTGACTCGACGAAACTGTTTTGTTCCGTCGCGTCGATGGCGTCGGCGGTGTGAATTGGGTATAACAAATTTGGTCACAGCACATAAACTGAACTAGACTGGAGTTCGCGATCTATGGAGTTCTGGACACGCCTGCTTGCCAATGGGAGTGTTCACGGCGCACGAACTGACTGAGCACCAACCGTCCTAGTTTCGCTGCATGCAGCCAATCAAGTCGTGACGCGGACGCGCGTGACCAGTGAACGCGTCGTTCGACTGGGTCGACTCGTTGAAGGTCAGTGTTCAGTTTATGTCAGTTCGTGTGCTGTGAACGAACCTTAAGCAGACGCAGGTGCGACGCTCAAGCGCTATCGGGCTGTATCATAACGGAGCGTGGTATTTTCCTGGTATTTCCAATTGAGATGCCGTTCTAGGGGGACAGACTCCTTAACGGCGACGGAACCAATCATAACGGAGCGTGGCAGGACGCAGATGCTGCTGCAGCTGCTGATCACATTACGACGTCTCGCCGTCGCCTCGACAGGCGCCTCGCCCGTGCATCACTCGTCAATGCTTGTCACTGCCGTGCCGCCGGTGCCGGGACAGCCACGACTCCCGAATATGAACTACTGCGATTGCGAACTATACATGTAAAAACGTTTTTTTGCGTTTTTTTATTTTGGTCACCTTGTTTACGTTTTTAACGTTTTTTTTTATTTTTCAAACGTTTTTTTATTTTAAAAAACTGGCAAAGTTCAGAGCGGCAAGCACTTGCAGGAATTTGAAATTCAATGGGTTCATAAATAACAGAATACTGTATCCAGTAATTAGAATGTAAGAGACCATGAATAGCACAATACAATGTATTGAAGATTTCACTGCTAGCCTAAAACGACGACAGTTTCTGCAAAACGAAACTAAACGGCATATTCCGAGTTGCCTTGAAGACCATTTCTTCGGCGTCAGGCGTGGAGTTGAACTCGTTGAACTGCGTTGCTACGCGGCGCAGGAGTGGGGTCCTCTGGGATTTTCCTCGGTCCTGAGGACACCTCAAGAACACGAATCTCTGGCCTTGGAAGTAAGTAAGTAACAGGTGTTTAGCAGTTCGCAAAGTTGCCACACCGCTACGGGAACTCACATGCCATATAGGATCACGCAGTGTTACCTGCCTCCCGGCAGAAATGACATGCCCGCTCTTACCCCAGCCGAAACTGGCACTCGATTTAGCGACCCCGGAGGGATGCAAAGCTGAGTTGACCTCGTTGGCTGGTTACATACCGAGATCGTATACCAGCCCGAAGACGGTCACCCATCCCAGTACTAACCGGGCCCGACGTGGGTTAACTTAGTTCATGCGACGAACGCCGCTAACCACTACGCCACGCCGCCAACCTTTGGCCTTGGCCTCGAAGATGTTGTCGTCGAACACAACATCACGTCTCACCAGCGCAGCCCAGCAACGCGCAGCGTACGTGTGAACGGCCTGTAAGCGTCAACGAGCCCGAGACACGAGAGGACGCACCCCCCAAATTCTATGCGTTTCGTACACCCGTCGGAAAACAAGTATGATAGACCTCCCTACAGTCGGACCAACATTTTTCGCGCCCCGCATGTCGCGCGGCAGCAGCAGCTGTCGATGGATATCTGCTGCCCGCGCCCGACCTCAGCAGCAAACCCGCCGGCGGCCGCTGCTGCTGTCGATTGGCGTGACACACAGACGGACGGGCGGACAGATGGACTGTTTCGTAACGTTTACAGCACACTGTGCGGACCGCGTATAACCTCCAGTATTTCGCATTTTTTCTTTTGTGTACCGTATTGTCCGCTGTTCGGTACAGATATCTACGGAGCCCGGGAGAAGACACCCCGCATGTTTTTAACTGTACGTTCGCACGTAGAGACATTCCGCGAAAAAAACAAGATAAAATTAACTCGACGTTCGCACGTAAAACTCCACGTGCGCACGTAGAGTTCTACGTTCGCATGTGGAGTTTTACGTGCGAACGTAGAGTTAAAAAATTGCGGGATGTCCTCTCCCGGGCTCCGTAGATATCAGTAGTTTTGAAAGCAGAAATGCTTTATGAAGCCCCACCGTCAGTAGCTGGCATATGTCACGATTCGCTTTGGTGCGCCCGTGACCTGCGAACGCTCCGTGAGTATTGATTTCTTGCTACTGACAACTTTAGTGGTCCTGGTAGAGCAATCGGTCCGGCGTGTGTGTCCGGATAATAACTTTTATATGAAATGGCCTTTGACCTGGACAGGTAATCGTGCGTCATTGGCTCGGTGGTTCGTCATTAAAGTCAGATAATGAAAAGTGTGTCCTTTTGGCTATGGATGCAGTCATCAGATGAAAAAAGTTGAGTATACCACTACCAGCTGCAGCGCAGTATGGAAAAATTGAGGCGGTAACGACACTGTGCCGATTTCGGTGTGGCGTGGCGTGGCGGGGGTATGCATTCTACACGACAGACAAGCGTAGCTCTATAATTGGTTGTTGTCGGCTTCTTTGTGCTAAAACGGTCGGTGCGACCTTAGGTGAGGTCTTACCTGCTTACATTGTGACTCTTGATTATTGTGCGCTATACAAATACTCTTACTTACTTACTTACTTGCCTGTGATTGACTGATTGAAGCACTTAATACTGTCGCAACATTGATGCTGTTTATTACAAGAGTATGTCAAAAATTGGACCAAAATTTACTCGGCCCGCATGTCGCGGCGCGGCAGCAGTGCAATCGCTGGATATATGCTGCCCGCGCGCCCGACCTGAGCAGCGAGCCCACCGGCCGCCGCCGCTGCTGTCGATCGACGGGACAGACTGAAGGATAGACGGACACACGGACACTCGACCGTTCGATGATGCTTATCGCATTTTACGCGGACCGCGTAATAAGACGATGCCAACGTACGTGTTAGGAATGCTGAAATGGGTTAACAGTCACTAAAGTCACCTGCACATGCGTGGACAGTGGACGGATGCAGGCGCTGTCATTTCGGTTTGGCTCGGACTGCAGAACACTGCGGATAGCGAAGCACGGATTCTGTTTCTACAACAATTTCTGGTCGAAGAGCAATAATTAACAGTCGTCGTCGTCGTGATAACAGCCTAATACATCGAATTGCAGCTAGGGTTAGGGACGGCTTCGGCCGTGGATGCAGTCGACTGATTGAAAAGTGAAAGTGAATTTGGGAAAACCAGTTACAGCGCCGTACAGAGAATGCAGGCGTCGCCTGGCGGTAACGACACTGAGCGGATTTCGGCTCGATAGGCTAGGTTGTCGACTGTCTGGCGAGCTCAATCTGCCGCAGGTCAGCTGCTGAATCGGTCGGCGAGTCGAGGAACGTGACGTCGTCGGGTGACGTCATACTGTGACGTCGTCGGCATGTCGGGCGTTGACGTGGCTATCGTGACGGACGAGTGCAATAGTAGACGCGTCATCAGGTTCCTGCCGGCGTACAGAACCAATCGTCGTCGACGTCGACACGTGCACGACAAGTCAGCGACGTCGGACGACTTGAGTCAGGTGAGGCGACGTCGATTGCACGGCGGCCCTGTCTAAACATCTTAAGAACAAATTCCGAACAGTAGGCACGTGTACAATGTCAGCGCGACTTTGCGTGTCGAATTCTCTCGGTTTTGTGTAAATGCACTGAATGTTTCTAATTTTGTAAAATTCTGTAAAAATTCAAGTCGAAGTTATAATCAGCGAAACGCTGGCTGGCTGCGAATGTTCGTTACGTTTAACACAACAAAGCGCAGTAGCTGTAACAATACAGGCCGGTTTAAACTGGAGAATCAAACTACTTTCGGTAATCTATAACGGAGCCTTCTAGAATGCTTTCGGCGATCATTGTATGGGGTGCGTTGCATGCAGGAGTTGAGCCCGCTGTTGAAAGACGACGCTGATGCGACGCCCGATGCCGGCGAAAAGACAGACTCGCTAGCACCTGTAGCCGACAACGCCACCACCGACCGCCGCCGTACACAACGGGCTCTCCAGCTGCCCGACGCGCTCGACCGGAAACAGCTCGTGACGTCGTCGTCGTCGTCGTCACGTGACCGGCACAGACCGAGTCGGTTCTGGTCGCCGGCGTGCGAGCGGAAGCGGCGACGCGAGAGCGCGCGTCCGACCGCCGCGTCGTCCATGTACGACCTGCGCGTCGACGTCCTCGACGACTTCCGCTCCAAGACCTCGCCGTCCTGCCTGCTCTTCTCAACGGTACTGATGTAGACGTGCATACTGTTGGGCAAATAAAACGACGACGATGACGACGATGATGACGAAGTTCTCGCTGGTCTGATGTCTTCCGGTTCAGTTGTCGCCAGCTCGAGTACTTCCGGTCTAAGTCGGCACAAGTCCCACGGCTTCCGCTCCAAGACGTCGCGAATTCCGTAACTTCCGGATACAAATTGCCGTAAACTCGACAACTTTCGGTCCAAGGCGTCGCTAGATCGGGAACTGAACCGGTTCATAACGTCGCCAGCTCGACGACTTCCGGTCCAATCGTCGCCGTTTCGACAACTTCCCGTACAGTACGTCGCAAACTGGCGACAGTTTCCGGTCCAAGTCGTCGACACAAAATTCGACGACTTCCGGTCCAACTTCTCACAACTTTTGGTTTAAAGACGTCGTCAGCTTCGCGACTTCCGGTCCAATTCGTCGGTCCGGATCGTCGCGAGATCGACTATTTCTGGCCCCAGTCGTCGCGAAGTTTAAAACTGCCGGTCCAAGTCATCGCCAGCTCGACCATTTCCGCTTCAGGTCGTTGCCAGCTCCGCGGCTTTCGGTCCAAGTCGTGGTTGTCTTCGGCGGCGGGAGCGGATTCGCGTCGGTCGAGCGTGGTCGTGGCGGCGGCACAACGTCGCTGCACGCAGCAGCTGTGCCGCGAGTCGCAGCCGCGACGCGTCGACCGTCGCAAGTGCTGTCAACCAGCGGTATCGCGGCAGCTGTGTCGCGAGTACTGCCGCAAGTTCGTCGCGTTCTTCTTCTCGACGCTCGGCTCCTGCTGCCTGATGGTCGTCTACGTCATGCTCGAACTCTTGACGATTCGAACCGGAAGTCGTCGAACTGACGACGACTGGAACCGCAAGCTGTCGATCCGGAGACCAATTTGTGAGCTCAGAACGACGTGCACCGGAAATCGACGAAGTCGCGACGACTCGGAGCGAAATTCGTAAAGATCGGAAGTCGTCGGAGCTGGCAACTGCTTAAACCGAAAGTTGTCAAACTGACGACGACTTGGATCAGAAGTCATCTAGCTCGCGACGACCTAGACCGGATGTCGTCGGACTGGTAACGGCCTGTACCGGAGGTTGTCGAACTCACAACGTATTGGACCCAAAAAATCGCTGAGCTGGATACGATTTGCGCCGGAATTTCGCGAGCTTGCGAAGACTGGGACCGGAAGTCGTCGACGATTTGGACTTCCAGCTCGCGATGACTTAGATCGGAAGTTGTCGATCTCAAAACGACGATTTGTACCGGAAGTAGTCGAGGTCGCTGAAGCGCAACTCGTACGTAAGCGGACACGACGCCGTCGAGCGCGCGCGTCTACGTCATGCTCGGCGGACTGATATTCCGTCGGCTGGAGCGCGGACACCGGCAGGCGGTGGACGCCAGCAGGCGGTGGACGTCGACATACAGCGGTTGAAGGACTGGCACGTGGGTCAAAGAGTGGCACGTGTTTGAAGGACTGGCACGTGGCACGGCTATGACACCGGCAGGCGGTGGACGCCAGCAGGCGGTGGACGTCGACATACAGCGGTTGAAGGACTGGCACGTCGGTCAAAGACTGGCACGCGGTTGAAGGACTGGCACGTGGGTCAAGGAATGGTACGTGGTTGAAGTACTGGCACGTGGGTCAAAGAGTGGCACGTGTTTGAAGGACTGGCACGTGGCACGGCTATGGACGCTGACGGCAGCGATGAACGTGCTGCATCCGCGCAACTGGACCAGCATCGCGCTGCACGTCATCGACAACTACACCGCCGAGGTACTTACCGCTGTATCGACAGCAGATTGCCGGCAAACGATCGATCACATGTGCGACTATCCTATCAGACACTGGTCTCAACCGCGGTGGACAGCCTTTGTTAACTTCTTCTGAAATTCTAAAATGTTAGTTCGGCCAAATTGTGTGGCGTATCCTGACGGGGTCAGGGGGTCGCCTCCAAACCAGTGACGTAATGTGTCTGAACGTTTTAATAACTTTTGAGAATGTGTTTTATGTACTATTACACTATACGATATATAGTTACTGTTAAATTAAAAGCTCTCCAGCAACGGTGCGGCGACTGAGGCGCGAGCATGGAAATCTGCAGCCACATACCATAGCGTCATTATTTCGATGAAATCTCATTGTTTAGCTGTCACTCATTATCCTCAGAGGTGCTGTTTGGAGGACGCAGCCCAACCTGGCGTAACTCCAGTAAAACAAGTTATCGCCCCGGGGGCGGCGAGACGATATGCCCCCGCCGATGGCTGTTCGACTCGCGGCGGATCTCCGTCCGTCCATGGACGGATTTGGACGGGTCCGCAGTCCGCAGATGGCTAAGCTGCAGGCAGCCAGCGTGCCTAGGCTATAGCCTAGGGCAGCTGCGCGCATAGGGCTGGGGCAGCCAGACGGACGGATCGCGGTATCGCTTAGTGTTCCCTCCCTGGCGCGGCCGGGGCATAACAAACTGTTGTCTGTGTTGAGTCCCCTTCAACGTTGTGTGACACTGTCACTTAGATCTCTCTAACTGTAAGATAATATTAACTTCTGATGAGGTATGAGCCGTAGGGTTTCACGTGTGTTTCACGGCCACGGATTTCACTCATGGTGTATGCACTACGTACAGGTGGTGTCGGCAACGAAGAACTACAACTGGGACGGCAAAAATACGCTGGAACAGCAGTGGAGTTTCGCCGGAGCGATGCTCTACTCCATCACCGTCATCACTACCATCGGTTCATTTCTTGCTACTATTATTATTATTATTGTTTAGGCTAGACATACAAAAATTATGGTTGCAACGGCAATTTACTCTGTTACCATGGTGTTGTGGAAAGAAACCACATTTCCTCTTTGCAGAGCCAAGGAAAGGCGTTGGAAAAGGAATGTTGTCTCCCGGGTGTCTTCTGTGATAGTGGTGATACGCCTGCCAATCTCTTGTGTGAGCTTAATGGCTCAATTATTATTATTAGTTTAGTCATTATTATTAGGCAGCATCCCATAAGATGCGGCCTATTGAATCACATGTAGCCTGGTCTGTCACTCTGTCTGTCTGTCTGTCTGTCTGTCTGTCTGTCACTCTGTCTCTCTGTGTGTCTGTGTGTCTGTAGGTCACGAGCGTGAGCCCAATAAAAACGGCTGAACCGATCGAGATGCCGTTTGGACTCGGGTGAAACCAAAGAACCGGATCCCGCTCGGGATGGGGCAATGTTGGGAGACACACAGCTGCATGCACAGCCCACGGCAGCAATCATTTGCTCTGTGATGTGATGAGAGCGGCGCTGAAAAAGCAAGTGCACCGGGTAATTTGGCAACGGACCGCATCGCCGTCGGTCGAGCACTGGCCATGTCAGTGAACACTGCGGTAGGTTATTGAAGCTTCTGAGGCAGTGGTCGGGGTGTGCGGCCAGTATCGACCAATGAGTCCCTTGCTAACATCATCCGAGCTCTCGCCGTCTTCAAGGTCGAATCGACTACTGCTGCTAGCAGCTGGTCGGCGTTTCCGGTCACATCTACAGTGAACGAAAGTGTGCCGATACAGTTGGCACAGTGGTGGTACCCCTGGGCTGACCTTTTCCAATTTTGCTAAAATATAAATACATTTTTCAAATAAAATATACGGAAGCAATTTTATCAGACAGCAATTGGAAACTGTTATGGTTTGAAATTGCCAAAATGCTGATTGCGGTTTAAAAAAATAAATTTATTGTGTTGTTTATTATAATTTTCGGCACACTTTCGTTCCCTACGGACAGACTTCAGTCGGTCCTCAACGCTGCCGCCCGCGCATGCTTCTTCAGAAGTGCTGTGTCCCGCAGGGCGATCTGGGTCCCATCTAACCCGCAGTTCCTTTCACGAGTCTCTGCTCCCAAACAGACTCGCGATCGTTTCGACCATGTAATTTCAGGGAACGTGCTACCGTCTGAAGGAATAGGCTGCAGCTGTGCTGTGCGTGCGAGGCGGCCTAATAATAGTAAGACTATTTCCAATGCGCTGTTATAGCAAATCCATTACACTACTCGACGAAATGGTGTAGACTCGTAATTTCTACAAACCACTGTATTCGATGACCGCGTTGTCATCTTTGGTAACCCCGACACTCTAATCCCATCCCTTGACCTTGACCTATGACCTTGATTTTCAATCTCCGGCGAACTGTGATCATGACCCACATGCATGCAAAAATCAAGCGGTCAGGCGGTTCACAACTTAGAATGGAAACGGACGGGCACGACCAATTTTATCACCTTCCGTGCATGCTCGCTAACGCGGCCTGTAATAACGGGAAATATTAGGGCCTAGCGACAGGTAGCATTATAGTGCCATTTGCGACCGTTGCCAGTCCAGTGGTTTCAGCGTGTAGCGCCAGTAATGTAGTTGTCTCGACTCTGGACTGTAGTTGATCGTAACTATGGTCTGTGTCCGGCGACACGGCCCATCCGCGTGCCATAAGGACATTACATGTATAGCCTACTGAGAATGCACTTAATCAGCGACTGCAGCCATACTCAGGACAATTATTGGTAACATTGGCAGCTGCTGTTTTAAGTCAGTAAGTAAGTAACTTTATTGTGAACGTTACGTCTAAAACGTCGTCACTGCAGTCGCCATGGACGAAACTGCATGAAATCGGACGCTCGTCAAGCTGCAGGGAATTGTTGCGTTCATTTCCAGCATTCTAATTCAGCCTACACTCAGACGCCTTTCTATACGAATCGTTTCGGATTTCCGCTGTAAACTACTTCTGCTAGCGTTGAATTCAATGCACTGTTTTGTGCAATAGAGCCAACTGGCGAAACTTGTGATCAGAACTTTAAATTTTGTAGTAAATCGTTCCCGTACATACCGGACCCGATTCTTGT
>Ga0126328_10000258_pt1 | contig 11854 bp, 9 predicted proteins | sample InaspJWI13metaG_FD_97003 | JGI IMG/M metagenome (GOLD analysis project Ga0126328, IMG submission 97003) | Marine gutless worms symbiont microbial communities from Oahu, Hawaii - Inanidrilus sp. 1 OAHU.JWI-13 metaG | ecosystem: Host-associated > Annelida > Digestive system > Unclassified | place... | reverse complement strand
TTCCTTTATCATCTTTCTCCATTTGCAACGGTCCATGGCATCCTCTTTATTCAACTTACGTGCTTGACAGTCCTCACGTACAACCTCTTTCCAGGTCTTCTTTGGTCTTCCCCTTGGTCTAGGTGCAGACGTGCATATGGCCCAGCTGATGCCTCAATGAGAAACACCTATAAGCATATCTTTAGTTGGTCACTTAAGTACTAAATACTGTCATCAGAATTATGCTATTTGACATGTATCCATTTCTTTGTTATTTATCGTAAAAATCAGTGCCTTCAGTGCTTTGACGCTGTTGCTTGGGTGACAGGAAGGGCATCAGGCCTGTAAAAAACTTAGCGGTGTGGTGCTGGCGTGGTTATCTGTCTGGAGCTAGGTGCAGACGTGCATATGGCCCAGCTGAGGCCATTGCCACTCACTGTCTCTTGCTTCAGTAAAATCCAGATTGGTTTTACCTTTCTGGTACCGGCTCACCCGGGTAGTCCCGGACAAAAGGCTGATAAACAGGTGTGTGTGTGTTATCGTAAAAATCAATGCTCATTGCAACAAACTTGTAACAATTAACAATTCTGTTACTAAATAGTTTAACACGTTCACCATCAATATCCACATCATTATAATCATCAATCTGTATCAGCCTATAAGGCACCACACCCACCCATAGTTCAGAACTGCGACACACGCACGCATGCATGCACGCACGCACGCACACACACACACACAACCGTTAAACGGCCCTTTTTCAGGGAGAACCCAGGTGAGCCGGTACAAGAAAGGTAAAACCAATCTGGATATTACTAAAGCAAGAGACAGTGAGTGGCAGTGGCATCAGCTGGGCCATATGCAAGTCTGCACCTCGCTCCAGACAGACAACCACACCAGCGCCCCACCACTCTGTTTTTTATAGGCCGGATGCCCTTCCTGCCGCCCAACCAAAAGTGTCAAAGCAGTGAAGGCAACTGCGACAATTAGCCCCAAACTTTCACTTCTGGGGACAAGGCCCAATCAGGAGCAAAAAAGTCATGTAAACAAAACTGAAAAAGTAGTAGCAATGATAGCAATCTCTTCATCTTCTTCTCCATAGCTACAGTAACAATAATATAAGTCTCCTAGAATGATGCCTTGGAAGCTACTGGAAAAGCTGACTGGTATTGGTAGCAACACGCAACATTGCAGCTTCCACACTGTATCAGTGTATCTACTTCATAGTTCCTTAGACCCATGCATGTCTGCCCCCAACACCCAAATGGCATCTTAATCAGTCCAGCCATTCTTGCAGGGCTCACGGTCGTAACCAAAACACGTCTGAAGCAAAAGGCCGCATCTTTGTTATGTATGTGAAGTGGCCTAAAACAGGCAAACGGAAGCATTACAAGCAAAATACCGAAGACTGGCAGAGAGTTCTGTTGATGTGGTGAGTCCCACTGGCGCAGAACAGCATCAAGGTCGGTCGTGGTCATGCCGCCGTGAGCCAACAGAGTGTAGAACGACGCACAACTCAGCATCTATCATGCACAGCCAACAGCACAAACCATCCACAGAACCTTCTGTATACCACCGTTCTACGGCCACTATACAGGTCAACCTGTACAGTTCCACTCCTCAATGACACTGTTAGTTGGGAGACAGAAAGAGCATCCAGCCTATAAAAAAACTGAGTGGTGGGGTGCTGGCATGGTTATTTGTCTGGAGCGATGTGCAGATTTGCATACGGCCCAGCTGATGCCACTGCCACTCACTGTCTCTTGCTTCAGTAAAATCCAGATTGGTTTTACCTTTCGGGTACCAGCTCACCTGGGTAGTCCCGGAGAAAGGGCTGTTAAACGGGTGTGTGTGTGTGTGTGTTTATACAGGTCAACCTGCGTTAGCCGGCACCTCCAGTTAAGAACTGGAGGATTTTGTTGGTGCAAAGTTCTGCTGCCTGCATGCCCTTGCTCACAGCAACCAACACATTCGGATTAGGGAGAAGACACTGGAGATCTCCTAAACAGTGTTATCTACACTCTATCTGTACTTCTGTACAGTTTCTATACAGTTTAACACAAAATCATCAGCTGCCGCTACACGTGCTAGCTCTGGAGTAATGACATGAACTAAACTAAGCAAACAGGACACACACACACACACACACCCGTTTAACGGCCCCTTTTCACTGATCAAAGTGGATGTAATATAAACACTGCTGCAATACAAGAATAACTGCATGATTGTCTGACGGACGTTGCACCCATGCAACAGGATTGAACGTCAATAATTGTATCAGAGATAAAAAAATGCAACAAGGTTTAAATATTCTACATACTCTGTACAGTGTTTTTGCACTCTCATCATCTGATGTGAAAACGACACGTTTCTTCATCTGAGAATGAAGAATTAATTGCAGATTGTCAAATCGGTTGCTCGCATTGCACATCACAGCCACCTGACACAATACACACAACAGAATTCGTGTACAGAGAAAAACTATGACATGCTCTCAATAACATCATCATCATCATTTACATGTACACTGTACATGCCTCTTATTACTCTTATGCTGTTCTGCAGATCAGAGAAAATAAGAAAACTTTATATAAACAAACAAGTCAGACTATCAGAATATTTTATTTATAGTAACTGTATCACCGACACAAAAGTCTGACTCACAGTAAGTGAAAACAGAAGCATTGCTGATACTACATGAAACTTAAATATCGTTAGCTAGGACAGGTATATGCACACCGAGAAAGATACCCATGCCAGCACCTCATCACTCAATTTTTTATGCCAAATGCTCTTCCAATGCACAATCATATACAGCACCGAAAGCAACAGACCTCAGCTAACCCTAAACCTTAGATCTTTGTTCCTCCCACGATATGGAACAGGCTGCCAACAGAGCTAAATGTGCTGCAGTCGACCACTACATTTCATCGCCAACTGAAAACATTCCTGTTCCAGTCCGCCAATGGACACCAGGAAACAGACTGATGATTGTTTTGTGATGCACTCTCAGTCTCCCAACAGGGGATGCAATACAAATGACCCTGTCACTGTTACTATACTGATCTGCTGATGTCAATCTCCACTGCTTTGGCCCAAGAGAGACCAATGTTGTTTAAATCACGTCGTACCACATCTCGCCAGTTCTGTCACATCTTCCTCTCTTACATTATGTTTGCCATGGTTCTTACTGTACTGGTATTCTACTGTTGTCGTCCCAAAGATCAGTAGCTGCACTGAGAAACGACTGGTCAAATAACTCTGACAAAAAGCTGCATCGCCCCCGCATTTGTTACCCCCTGCATTGGGCGAGTCCACTCTGAAACTGTGCCTTGGCCATGATGCATTGTCCCTTGCGAACAAGTCTGCAGCCTTGTACTGCCACGGCATTTGCTGTTTACAGTCTAATGCATTTCAACAGGGGAACTACAACCAAAACTGCCTCTTCCCCTGGGGAATCAGGGCCCCAACTAATACATAGGTTGAAATGATGTCACAAAATCTATCGTCACGATAGGTTCGCCATTTTGTGGGTATAACTTGGCGTGATGTGTGGAGTTAATGGGTGAAGATTTACCATGTTATTCGAATAAAATTTAACCAGTTACACATACCATTTAACGGCCCTTTTTCCGGGACTACCCGGGTGAGCCGGTACCAGAAAGGTAAAACCGATCTGGATTTTACTGAAGCAAGAGACAGTGAGTGGCAGTGGCATCAGCTGAGCCATATGCAAGTCTGCACCTCGCTCAAGACAGATAACCACGCCAACACCCCACCGCTCAGTTTTTTTACAGGCCGGATGCCCTTCCTGCCGCCCAACCAACAGCGTCAAAGCACTGAAGGCAAAAATTTAACCAGTTAGTTTAAGAAAAATCTTCACATGATTGTTAATCTACTGGAAAAGCGTATTTAAGTGACAACAGAATAGCAAACACTTCTAAGAGTTTTACCCACAAGATGGCAGCAAAAACCAGCTGGCATAGATGTAGAACGAAATTACGTCACTGTCACTCTATGTACACATGGTTCCTCAGGCCTATCCGAATCTGCATCATAAACGGCATTTCGGTTCAGCCATTTTTGTAGGGCTCATGATTGTGTGCCAAGAGATAGACACATACACAGACCACACTACGTCTGTAGCAACAGGCCAACACCTTTCCACTCCATGCCTGCAACTCGGTCTAAAAATTACCAGTACGTTTGGAGGGTACCTGTCGCACTTTCCCATAGTAGGAGATCTCCATTGGTGACACAATGATGTACATCGGCTCACACATGAACTCCAGCGCAAACTCACGCAGTTTCTCGGACCACCGCTTTGAGAACAGCAATAGCTGCTGTGGACATGCTTTCTCACTCCGCTCCACAAGTACCGCCTTGTACTGCCTCATGATGGCCTCCATCTGCAACAAGGCAATCGCAGATATCAGACTCCGGACCCTAGTTCAGTGTTGCCCACGGTGGGTCAGTTTCTCGGACTACCACAGTGAGAACTGAGAACAGCAATGGATGTTGTAGACAAGTTTTCTCATTCCGCTCCACAAGCACTGCCTTGTACTGCCTAATGATAATAATAATAATAATTACGGACTCCTTCTGTTTCTCTGACAAAGACCCGGACCTCTAGTCACCAGTGATATTTGTTTTTAGCTTCTAGTTTTTAACCCCGGGGATCTATACTACCTGGGGTATAAAAAATAATAACAACTACGACAATGTTTATGGTGCTATCATCATGGCCAAAGTCATTTCGAGCCTCATACATACATACAAACGTTTAACGGCCTTTTTTTCTAGGTCTACCGGGTGAGCCAGTACCAGAAAGGTAAAACCAATCTAGATTTTACTGAAGCAAGAGACAGTGAGTGGCAGTGGCATTAGCTGGGCCATGAGCAAGTTTGCACCTCGCTCCAGGCAGATAACCACGCCAGCACCCCACTGCTCAGTTTTTTACAGGCCGGATGCCCTTCCTGCCGCCCAACCAACTTCGTCAAAGTACTGAAGGCAATACTGCCTCATGATGATAATAATAATAATAATAATAACTACGACAATGTTCATGGTGCTGTCATCATGACCAAAGTCACTGCGAGAGTACACCCAGTTCATCTGATGAATGTAGAGTGACCGCCGGGTGGCTGCCCAGCTAATGCCACTCACTGTCTCCTGCTTCAGTAAAATCAAGATTGGTTTTACCTTTCTGGTACTGGCTCACCTGGGTCATGCTGGAAAAAGGGCTGTTAAACGGGTGTGTGTGTGTGTGTGTGTGCTGTCCCTTTTAATACAGATACAGACAGACAGACACACAGACAAATGTGTTCATCACAATACTACACTCCCTACTGGCGATAAAGTAATAAACATCAACAGACCACTGATACTAGTGTTGAAAGCCGATGCAAAAAAAGCCACACACTTGCTACCAAGAGATGAACAACAAATTAGCACGTAACTAAAAATGTTAATTTCTACAGCACAACAACATGTAACAACAACAGAACAATCAACAAAGCATTAACGTAAGAAAAGCGTGCCAAATACATGGGCATCATTACCTGACTACTGAACTGATCCAGTATTATGTCAGCATCTTCAATGACCTAACCACATCGCAACGAATACAATAAACGATAGCTATTTCTCTTAAACTTGTCGGATCCCAAAGACAGCTGTCAAGTTTTTCATGTAAAAAATTTAAAATGACCATATCAGAAACACTGAGAATCGGCTGTCACACTATCAAGAAGAAAGTAGCTGCTTCACAGATACTTACTCTATTTTACAATCAAAAACAGTGCCCTATGTGCTGGTAGTCTGGAAGGAAAAAAGAGATCAAATCTAACATTCACTGTCTGGAGATAGGTGAAAGTGGACTGGATAACGATGGTATGCAAAATAATTACTGAAAGACCTATGGATGGCTCACAGTGTGGCTTAGCACTGGTCTTGGTGAATTATTAGTATTTCGCAAGTGCTGCAGTCGCTGTAGATTCCAGCCATATGACTGCATCACCATCCGTTTTGTGCAGTAGATTCAGTCCACCTTCAAATTTTGTTAATGGGCACGTGTCGACAACGTGGTTCATGGTCTTAGTGAATGAAATGCAGCAAGTGACAAGTGTCGGAGTGGCAAGCATCAAAGTGCTTCATATGCCCGGACACCAAGTTGAAGGGTGTTCTGCCGCAAATGCACTCGACTGACAATTCCGCTGTTTACTGGGTCATTACGGCTTGTGAACATAATACATAATAGCTGACGATAACTAGCACATTCAGACCACAGAGCAGATGCTAGAGTTCTCAGCAGTGTTAGCTACAGCGTCTCCATTCTCACAGCAACTGAATCACGTACGAAGTGGCAGAGGCGGAACAGATCGGTTGAACGGGCTTCCATCATGCGCAGTAGGCAGTCTGGCGTACTGACTATAACATCACAGCCATTTGCCAGCATCACCTGAAACAGACACCAGACAATATCGATACATACACATCACCCGAGACAACAACAGGACAGGCAATACTACTACTTTTAGTTTTGGTTTATACAGTTCTCTTTTCTGAAATTACTACAACAACAGCCCCCCCCCCAAAAAATAACTTTTGTGGTTAACAGAAAAGTCTTTAATGTTTAACGATCCTTTATCAAGGATGACCTGGCTGAGCCAGTACCAAAAAACATTCATTCGCTCTACCTGCCTTTGTGGTTTCATACAATTATAATTTACTTTCTCTTTTTTTCTATGGTAGGCAAAAGAAAACGGAAAATGTCAAACGAACACTAGATTTCATGCACACATGCATGAGAATGAATCTGGTGACTGAAAGCCTGCATAGTGCCAACGGATAATGTTCTTCACAGTTTACAGTGTTTGACACTGCTGACAATTCTGGATGATGCCGGCACCGGGACATCACAAAAGTCACTGAATCTTTTCCCTCTGCAGTCAGTATGTGAAATAAGACAAGTCCGGGTTAAGCCTCGTCCGACGGCTGTAAACGTGACACTGTCCGCATATGCTGCTGCAGCGCTCCTGCTGCTAGGTGACCGCTGCACACCACAGATGTGGTTGATAGATGAGACAGACAGACACCAGATCACTACACAGACCCTGCTCTGCATACTATGCAGACAGTGCCAAAAACAATGCCTATTTTCTCTAGTGGTCAGTGCTTTGAGACTGTCAAGTAAGTGACAAGGAAAACATCCAGAATGCAAAAAAACAGCCAACTATTAGGAGACCGAGGGCACATCACAAAACAATCATCAGTCTGTTTCCTGGTGTCCATAGGCGGACTGGAACGGGAAAAGTTTTCAGTGGTCGAGGCAGCAGCTTCAGCTCTGTCTGTAAACCTTTCAACCCATTATCCTGCACTAATGTGATGCATCTACAATGTACAATGATGATAATCCTGCTATCGATAGACAAACTAGCTGTGATCCCACTGCGCCATTATAACCATATCAACAGAGGTAGTAAACAAAACAAAAGGCAGCAAGGCAACACTCTCTAAGGTACCTGGGTGCCGTTAAATTTCTCAGCGCTGAGTTCAGTGACAGCAGCAAACCCAGCGCTTAGTAATTTAACGGACAACAGCAAAAGCAGCAGAAAGACTAAACATTGATATTGCATGTAAAGATAAACAAATGCCGTAGGCAGACGTTTTCTGACAATTATTCACAAGAATTTGTGATATATAATGAAACTGTCATTGATATTAGTTTAATAGTGGCATATCATCATAAATTTCATCACCAAAACAAAAAACAACCGTATATCGTCTGCTCATATGTTCGTTTTCGTTGGCATCCATCACTGAGGTAATGTCAATTTTTAGAAGGCAGCAAGGATTTTTTCCGCTGTTTTTGCTGGCTGCAGCGAAGTCAGCGCTTAGAAACTTAACGGTCAAATGTCATGTTTTGCTGACTTCGTTGATCTCAGCGATGAGAAATTTAACACCCTATGGTCCCGGATGAAGAGTCTGAAGGGTTAAGTTCAGGATACACAATACTGTACCACGACGTCGCGGTTGCCACTGGCACCATACATGAGCAGTAGTTTGACATCAAGACCGCCGGTCGATACAATGTCAAAGAGAAGGCTGTATACTTTGCGAGCTGCACTCCATGTTGCACACAGAACTATCATGTATGCCTGAACATTCACAACAGTCTCATTCGCTTCGTGTTATTTTTTTTATTAATTATAAACAGCAATGGGTCAATCGGCCTCTTATGTTGCAACATACAACAATGCATACATGATACAGTGTTTGAATTATGTAAAATTAGCTTTGCAATATTTAGCAGATAACCATTATTCAGTGGTCTACTTAATTTACTGAAACTTGTAAAATCTGTACAAACTAGTAAACTGTTCAATAGATTAACCACTCTGTTACTGAAAAAAAACTTTCTCTAATGCTACTAACACTGTGCTGCTTAACTATGATGACATATTTGTGACCCCACAGATGTGGTGGATTTCTTGACGTGAATAATGTATTACTATTAATGTGTACCAAGCCAAGGATGACCATACAAACCAACAACATGTCAGCTCGTAACCTTCTCACCTCCAGGCTCTGTAAATTTAAAGTCTGTTGCCTTGAATAGTAAGTTAATCCAGACAATCCAGGCATTCTTTTAGTTAATTTTCTTTGAATGGATTCGATTTGGAGGATATTTTTCATAAGCCTGGGAGACCAGACCGGGCTATTTAACTCTAGAATTGGACGAGAATAAGTCTTTAAAGCTGTAATTAGCAAATCGCTGTTTTTCGAGGTAAAGCATCGCTGGATTAAGTTGGCTCTTTGGTGCACGTTACAAGTAACCGTAGCAATATGTTCATTAAAACGTAACTGTAAATCAACCACTACTCCAAGATCTGATACATTTCTGTACAGCAGATCTCGCAGTAGTGGATGATTTACACTTATGTTTTTTACATGTTGAATTTTTGCTCATGGTCAGTTACGGTAAGTTTTCAGGATCAACCTCGGTTTCCAATTTGGTTGTCTTGATAACATATCATACGGTTCAGTATCCTAACAGAAAATAAAACAGAATATTTCAAAAACCAACCAAAGTCAAGTGACTCAATCAGAGGTGCCTAGGTCAGCATCAACAGAACTTTAGTCAGGCCAATCTGTTAATATCTATGGACACAATTAGATAATGCATCTGTGGATGTGTGTGTGTGTGTGTATGGATAAGTCAAAATGGTGTGTTACCATTAATGGCAACATTCGCCAGAATGGACAAAGGAATATACCCGGTGGCCCGAAAAAACGTCCCGAACTTTCGCATGGCGTTATGCAACAGAGTAGGTGAAACGAATCAGCAGAAAAGCATGTATGTAATGAGCAAACATCTTCGAATATGTCTATGAATTTTCACCTAAAATGCTTCTATATTAGCCGTGATACAAGCGAAATAGTATTGCATGTCATAAAACAATGTTTGCAAGCAGTTCGTCATTTACGTTGTTGGTTGTACGCAGGCTACACAGAACGTCAGAGTAATTCGTATCAGTCAGCTGATCAGCAGAAAATGTGCTGAATAGGTCCTCCGTTCTGCTTTGCCACAGCTGCTAAACGCCTTTTCCACTGCAATATAGCTTTTCTGACTGTCTGATCATCAACACCGTGCCATTTGTCTCTGATAACATTCTGAAGATCTTTGAGATTCGCAAATGGTTCAAGCCTTCCTTTGTAGACAAGTTCTTGCAAGACATCCCAAACTGAGTAATCTAGCGGATTCAAATCTGACGAATGCGGTGTCCATTCTTGTGAGCTAATGAAATCGGGCATGCCGTCTCGAAGAAAATTTTGAACTGCTTTGGCGCGGTGTGATGGAGCGCTGTCTTGCATGAAGACGAAATCATTGTCTGGATACTCATTTTACGTCATAATGCGGCATTCAATAATGATGTCACTGAAATTTATAAGTAAGTCATAGTACATACTGATCTACAAATGTGCCAAAGGAAATTTTGCCCCATAAAGTATACGCGCCATTATAGTTATGCAAAGTTCAGGACGTTTTTTTCGGGCCACCCTGTATACCATTTTAGCATACAGAAGAACCAGCAACTGTCAGTTACAGTGTGTGGTGAAGGATGATGGACGGACTCCGAAACGACCTGCCTAGGTTTCAGCACCAGTTTTAGATACCGTAACAACACTACTCACTTTCACTGTAACATTAAGCTTATATTAACATTATATTTACTCACTTACTTACTTACCTCTGGCCTAGAAATGGACAGTGTCTATCATCAGAGCTCTGGAGCCAACATGAGGCCACGATTACAACACACAACAAGTTGCTGAAGTACCGACAGCAAACGGCCGCATCAATGCTGCCAAGTGGCAATAACTTTGGCTCATGTCGGATATTCCCTATACTTCACAATGGGCGGTAAATACCCCCGAAATTGCCCCCTCCTCATGGGGGATCTAAGCCCCCACCAAATGCATGGTTTCTTGGGCACCCTGAGTCCGCACTCCCAAACTGCATCTCAGTTGATTCAGCCACTTTAGCACAGCTCATGGCTGTAACAAACAGACACGCAGACAGACACATGGACCACGAACAGTAAACTACATTTAATAATATTGGCAGCACAGCAACTAAACCAGATGCAGCAGCCCAAAAGACAGCGCAGAACAAGATAAACAAATACTCCAAATTGGCCAGCACACACATCTTCTACCCATTTGCCACAGAAACAGCTGGAACAGGGCATGAGGTGGCCACTGAGTTGAGCTCAAACAAGAGATTGGCAGGCGTATCACCACTATCACAGAAGACACCTGGGAGACAACATTCCTTTTCCAACGCCTTTCCATGTCTCTGCAAAGCGGAAATGCGGTTTCTTTCCACAACACCATGGTAACAGAATAAATAGCCATTGCAACCATAATTTTGTATGTCTAGCCTAATTTTCCCACCTGCGGCTTTGTGCTGGTGGGCTAAAAAAATAATAATGATAATAATAAATAGATTTGTATAGCGGCATAAGGTTGTAACTTCACAGGCGCTCCTGGTATTCAATGCGGCCTAACATCTGTACACACTACATAGAGACAATAAATCTGACCCCCATTCCATATTTCGGCAGGCTGGAGTAGTTGCTTCTGGCGTGCAACATGTTGAGAAGTGGCAGCGCGTAGGACAATGTTTTGCCTTGCTCAGCTACACCAACGACATCGCCCCCTTGCCAGACGGCTGGCCACGCATGCCTCTGCAGTCTGTTCGGACCACGGATCATATGCAGCTTATCACACTGCAACAGCATCCAATTCAGCTCAATACTAACACTTATAACAGATGCATACAGTACTCAGCCAGAGTGCCAAATGCAAAGCATGGTCAGTATCTAGGGGGACAGATAATGACGTCGGCCTAACAGATGGCACGGGAAAGTAGATGTCTCAAAATTCCTCTGAAACACGATGGACTGAGTCGTCAAGGTCGACGGATCCCCTCATAAACATAAACACACGCGCACGCACGCACACACACACACACACACACACACACAACCGTTTAACGGCCCTTTTTCCGGGAGTACCCAGGTGAGCCGGTACCAGAAAGGTAAAACCAATCTGGATTTTATTAAAGCAAGAGTCAGTGAGTGGCAGCGGCATCAGCTGGGCTATATGCAAGTCTGCACCTCGCTCCAGACAGACAACCATGCCAGCACCCAACCACTCAGTTTTTTTACACGCTGTATGCCCTTCCTGAGTGGTGGGGTGCTGGCATGGTTATCTGTCTGGAGCGAGATGCAGACTTGCATATGGCCCAGCTGATGCCACTGCTACTCACTGTCTCTTGCTTCAGTAAAATCCAGATTGGTTTTACCTT
>Ga0126328_10000257_pt1 | contig 11856 bp, 11 predicted proteins | sample InaspJWI13metaG_FD_97003 | JGI IMG/M metagenome (GOLD analysis project Ga0126328, IMG submission 97003) | Marine gutless worms symbiont microbial communities from Oahu, Hawaii - Inanidrilus sp. 1 OAHU.JWI-13 metaG | ecosystem: Host-associated > Annelida > Digestive system > Unclassified... | reverse complement strand
TTTGTCATTATGGGCACAGGCAGTATGGCTGTATGCCTACATCTGTATACATAATATAATAGACAATGCAATCATCTACAGATACCTTCTACTTCTGGTTTCCAAGAGTGTCGTTTGAAATCGTACAAAACTTATTGGTTATACCAAATCTTATCTAAATGCTTCCTGGAACTATGGAAAAGAGTAAAAGAGGTTCACTTAACCAGTGTTTCTGTAATATACTTCTAATATCCTGCTTAACTACTAGGGCTGTACCGAATCGCGGGTCTGTACTATTCGGCCGAATACGAATAGTTGAACTTTGAATCAGTGTAATCGTTACAGGCTACATCATCGTTAACATAATCATCATCATTCTGTCGGGTTCATCATTATCCTTTATAAGTAGGCCTATGTATAAAAGTGAAAATACTAAAACTACTTTAAAACTTAAAATGAAGTCAGTCTTCAGGCCAACGTCAGAAACGAGTTTACAGTTTCACATCAAGTTTCCTTTAAGAAAAACCAAGCATTCAAGATTTTCAGCCAGTAAACAAGTTCGCTTGTCATCAGCAATGTCACCAGCAGAGACGCTCACTAGGCACGCTTATTGCAGGGGCCGGCAAGTAACGTCGAGCGGCGTCACTGAGAAGAGGAAACCTGGCCGTGTTGTCACGCCAAAAGGTGAGTGGATCTGAAGCTCTCAGTTGGCATGGTGCAGCCTAGTACTTGGCCAGCTCAGTTTCGACCTCGTCAGTGAGAGATGGGACATTGGCCAGCTGCCTCTGCTGATGATGTGCATGCATGTTGTCCCATGACGCCCAGAAGTCCACGTCCGCATCTAGTTTCTCCTTTTTACGCGGCGGGGTGCAGGCGTCCCCGTCACTATTTTCGTCTCCAGCGTGGTCGCCATGCAGAGGAGTGGCGCTCGTCAAAGCTGCACTGAGGACGTCAGATTTCGCCTTGATGTTTTGTTAGTCGTCTGCTGTGTACATCAACTTGAAACGTGGATCAAGAGCTGTCGTCACAGTGTACATCGCTTCAGTCGTCAGAGGAGTGAATCGCTGTTTCAGTGCAGCTACAATCTCGTCTACAGTCTTCTTTAGACCAGTGTTGCACGCGTCGTCATGCAGAAACCAAAGAATGGCTTGCACTGCAGGCAGTACGATGGACAAACAGGCATCAGCGCTGCTGGTCTCATGGGTCAGCTGCTCAGACGAACGCAGAAGCTTGACGATGCACGCCAACCCGTGTTACTGCAGGGCCAGTATTCGTATTCGGTCCACTTACAGCAGTACTATTCGGCCGAATACGAATACACTATTCGGCCCACTATTCGGCCCGAATAGAGTACGAATAGAATATTCGGTACAGCCCTATTAACTACATTTTTGCAACTTATACATATTGTCCCATGTTTTTCAGAGACCGTACACAGCTTTGTGTGATGGTTGTAGTTCAAGGACAACGAGCTTGGTATGAGAGCGCCGACGTGGGTGCGTGACCGTGACACTCACATGTGTATGATCTGCTGTGTGGAGTTCACTGCCTGGCGACGACGGCATCACTGCCGCGCCTGTGGCAAGGTCAGCTGCCTTCTCAGCTCAGTGCTGCATGTCTTTATTGGCAGTGCCTGTGTATGCAGAGCAGGGTCTTGCGTCCGTCCATCTGTCCGTCCGTCTGTTCCATCCGGCCGTCAAATGCCGCTGCTGCAAGTTTGCTGCTGGTGGCCCAGTGGGCAGGAAATATCGATTGATTGCTGCATGGCCAGCACACAGCAGCAGCTGTGCCGCAGCAGTGGCATGCGGTGGCCAAACATGGGGAGTGCCACGTTGTCAGCTGACGTAGGAAGCTGAACACCAACTTGTCAGACAAGAATTCAGCATGCAACTGCGCAATGTAAAAAAAATACTATGACTACTACACAACAGCAAAAATGCATGTATTAAATAGAAATATAAATATGATACCAATCACTGTAGCAGGTTGCTGCAGTACAGGTAATCAGAGGCCGCATCACTGCTGCCCCTTGCGAATGAGGTTGTGAATATTGATCGTCGGTAAGTCTATGCATACCCAAGTATTATCCCCAAAAAAGTTCCTCCCCCCCGAGCAGGATTCAGGCCCCACCTAATACCTGATTCTTGTGCCCAGATGAGACCACACCGAAAACAGCATCTCAATCCACTTAGCCTTTTTGCAGGTTTTTCAGTTGTGACTAACAAGACGAACACTCGGACGGACAGAACACAGAACAGACAGACAGACAGAATGATTTCAATGACGAATGAAATTGTACTCAAAAATTGTCATGTCTCACACAGAAAGTTTAAGGTAAAATAGGACTATAGCACTATACACTCACTGACACAAACACCACACATGTATTTTTTTAAATTGGCTGTTGTGATTGCATGCATGTAGCAGTCAGAAGAAGCAGGGTAAGGTGCTTTTTTGAATGTACTGAACATAAAGGAACAAAGGATAATGCACAAATCATGCATTGTACAATGCTGAAGGTGGAAGAAATGAGACCAAGGAAGGTCCACAGAAGACATGGTAGTTATAGATGAGTAAAAAAAAATTTTTCTCTGTCCCAATAGGGTGCATAGGCTATTGAACCAGATTAATAGTGTGAGTCTTTATGTAGGTGGTGTGCGGAAGCTGTTCATCGCAGAAAGCTGCACTGCAGTATGATGAAGACCGCTCTCATCGTGTGTGTGATGCGTGCCACATCATCCTCAGTAAATACAGTGGTGACACGGCCGAAGACGATGAGGATATCTACCGTGTTATTGACAAGCTTCGTGCAGACCGCACCAAAACAAAAGCCATTCTGAAGGTGGATGATTTGTTAGTTCATTCTGGTTTTCATTAGAAAGACTATTCAAGATGATCTGATGCGCTGCTGTGTGGCTTGCACTGGTTGTCAGTGGAGCGCAACGTCATCTACATGATGGCAGTGCTCATATTTGGGGTTTACAACCAGCCAGCCTATCTCAGCCATCTAACTGAGTCTCGAAAAGGTGTCTTACTGACTGATAATTTTTGGCAGTAGTTTTACTCAGAAAGTAAGCACTTACATGATACTTTACATTCCCACAACTGCTGTAGTTATGGAAAGCCGAAAGTGGGACTTGTTTTTGAGATGCAGCATAGATACACAACTGCAGGTGCAACTTGTCCTCATTGCACTTACTTGGTTTCTGTTATTCATCGCCCTCCGTCTGCAACCTAGGACATGTATTGCTTAAAAGTATCTCAGTAACTTTGTTTGAATCTCTGCTCAGTAGTTCCGTTGTTGATTTAGTTTAGCCCAGAGGCCACAGTATTTGACAGTACCTTGCTGCTGCTGCTCCTGAGATCACGACTTTATGGCTGAATACAAATGCATGTATTGTTATTTCTATTATCATTCTCTAACATTAATATTTCTGTCGACCATGTGTTTTTGTTACAATTTTACTGTGTTGTTTTGCTGGTTGCTGCATGTTCTGTTTGTTAGTTTACATACTGCATAGTTAAGTCTGAGAATGATTGTATTATCCATTTCACGAGTGCTGCAGTCGCTGTAGATTCCAGCCATGTGACTGCATCATCATCCGCTTCCTGGAGTACATTCAGTCTGTCTTCAAATTTTGTTAGTGGGCACGTGTCGAGTGTCGACAATGTGGTTCATGGTCTGTCACTGGCCACAATCACAGGAAGATTATTAGGCAAGACTCCATTTTGTGCAAGTTAGCATGACATGGGCCTTGATCTGTCCGGAAACGGTTCATCAGAGACCATGTATGATGAGGGAAATCGAAACCTGGTTGTCAGATAGTAGAGTCGGTAACAGTGGTGTTGTTGACCACTGAAGCCAACGACCAGTCTTCTCTTCACTGTGTAATTATGTCGACAGATGTCATTTCTGACAATATTGGGCAAGATGCAAGCTGTGAAGGTGGATGCTCAAAGACATTAGCATGCGCAGGCCAATTTGGATGGCTTCGATGATTTGAAGCATGTTGTCAGTTGTCACTTTATGATGTAGAGAAGGATGTGAAACATTGTTGAGCACTGGCAGCCATGACAGCTGTGTGGGTTGCAGGCAGGCTGAAATCAGGCGCATTGACCTATGCAGTTGGGTGTGGATGAGATTTGTGTAGCTGGATCTAGCCCACACTGGACAGCAGTATTCTGCGACTGAGTAGCAAAGAGCCAAGGCTGATGTGCAGAGGGTGCTTGCACTGGCACCCCATAAAGTACCAGCGAGTTTTGCGATCAGGTTTTTTCTGCTCTTTAGCTTCACTACACTACGTGACAGGTGTTCCCTGTATGAAAGGTTCCAGTCTAAAGTGACACCAAGATACACTCGGTAGGGGTCGTGCTTCAGATGTTGACCAATAATGTGAACATTAAGTTCATGGTGTGAAAGTGTGCAGGTGGAAAACACTTGTGACAATCTTGGACGTGCTGGGTTTCAGACGCCATAGCTGACAGTATTTTGCAAGATGGGCAAGATCGGCTGTCAAAGTGCACTCTATCTGTGAGAAAGTTTCCGCGTCTAGGGCACAGCAAATGTGTTCAGCATAGATAAACCTGCGGCTATGTGTGACAGGAAGGTCACTGGTATATAGGTTGAACAATGTCGGAACTAGGACAGAGCCCTGGGGCAAACCGTTTGCCTGCCTTTGTCAGGAACTGACATCATCTCCCATATGGACTCGTAAATGGCAGTTTCGTAGCAGCAGTTAAACACACGAGAAAGGCAGGCACTTGGACAGTTTATAAAGGAGGCCAGTGTACTAAATGGTGTCGTATGCAGCAGTTAGGTCCAGCAAGACTGCACCGGTCTTCAGTGTCTTCTCGACCCCATTCTCAAATGATTGTATTGAGGATGATGATCACAGTTGTTGCCTATTGAGCCATACTAGTGCTCACTAGGTGTGTTAATTACCTGTGCACAGGTGAAAGCAAATGCCTCGTCACTCATCAGCTCATACCTGTCTGTGAGTAGTGACTGCAAGAACTGGCACAAGCGCTGGATGACAGTGAGGCCAGACTTTGTCCTGTATTACTTCAAAGCTCATAAGGTACACCAACGTATATAATTATAAGTGAGTATGATTTATAATGGCAAATATGCGCAATGGTCAGCAAAATCCTTATCATACAAGCATTTTATTTTGCCAGTTTCTGTTGGAGTCTAACATTGTAAAATTTGACAGTCTGTTTACATTTGCAGATGTTATGAATGGCATTCTAATATCTATTTTTAGGGCGAACAGTGCAAGTATATTAGGTTATCTCATTGCTGGAAGAATTTGAGACCTTATAGAGCCACTCACCAACCCATTCAGTTAATCGTGGTATTTGTCAGTGTAACGTTTTCTGTATTGTAAACAGACATTCCAGTTGTAAAGTTAGTGTTTGCATATAATTTGATAAAGGTTGTACGAGGTACGTCATTTGTCTATATCCTGTATAGTCTTTTGTGTAACATCATTAGGATTCACTGTTACTATATTTTTATGCCTTTAGTGCTTCAGTTGCCTTCAGTGCTTTGACACTGTTGGTTGGGCGGCAGGAAGGCATCCGCCCTGTAAAAAAACTGAGTGCAGACTTGCATATGGCCCAGCTTATGCCACTGCCACTCAATGTCTCTTGCTTCAGATTGGTTGTACCTTTCTGGTACCAGCCCACCCAGGTAGTCCCGGACAAAGTGCCGTTAAACGGGTGTGTGTGTGTGTATTTTTATTTTGTTCGTTTTAATTTTACAATGAAATTTTTAAAAACACAAAATAATTATACTTTGCAGTCTTACAGTGCAGTTTGTAATATGAATTGGTTAGCTTATGCCATCAGTTGATCACCATTTGGTTGCATCAGGTATTTAGTAACCAACCTAATTCACAGAGAAAAATGCGTGATGCCCAATTTCACGGAAAATTCACGGGCCCCACAGACGTTATTTCGAGTTGCTATGCTTGAAATGACGCGCAGCTGTCTCTTGGAAATAATAAGGAAGCAAGCGGGCTGATCTAGTGTGGTGGAATGTAAGTTAGTAACACATGCCAACTATTTATTGCTCAAGTGTGATACGTAGCAAACAGCAAAATCCGCACAAATGTTGCTGATAAAACTCTGAAACCTTCATAAATGAAAGTAAAAGCGTTAAAATTCACTAAAAAAATCACGGATTTCACAGAAATAAGCGTTTTTCATGGAAGAAGGTCAATTTCACGGAAAATGTCACGGCCGTGAAATCGTGAATTAGGTCGTTCCCTACCGATATTGTATGTTTGTGTTTACAGGATGTCGTTGCATGCAAGTCCTTGCCATTGCCCGGTTACCATGTCTGTTCCATTGGTCACCAGTCAACAACAGCTGGCACTGGCGATGCGGACACGACGATATTCAAAGTATTTCATCCCACGCAGACAGGAGACGTGCATTACTTTCTTGCTGACACCGTCACACGGATGAAAAAGTACGTATGTTTCTGATTCCACAATACTGTCATGGTTGCCTGCACCTGTCTTGAGCTAGAGCATCACACGGTTAGGTTTTGTACGTTTTGTATAAAAAGCATATATCTTAATGTCTATCAACCAACATATTTCAAACTTGTCACAAGTTACACGATGTGACTTTACCCCAAGTAGAAGCTGTTTTTTGTAAAATAAATAAGGGGTACAAACTTTAAATGTTTAAATTAAGTGATTTTTAATGCTGAGCTCTGGCATAATATGCTATGTCATTCGACATGACAAGTGGACATAGAAAATTGAGAACAAGAGTGATAGCCAGTGATTGCATGGTGAGGCTTCGCCGGAGTCCAGGACTGTAAAAAAAAGTCAAAGGATTTCTGTGCCACAGCACCTGGGCCAGATTTTGTTCCAAACATTCATCCAACTTCATCAACCTTTGCTTGGAAGCCAATCGAAATCTATGTCGCAAGATCCTACGTAATCCAGAGCATATGTTGCACCACCTACTTTCGCCAGTTTCAGCCTCTTCCCAGAGTTATTCCCTTAAGCCACGTGCCTACAATAGAGAACTCCCTGATCATCTGTCTCATCTTGTAGGCACACACACAACTGTTTTACGGCCTTTGATCCGGGACTACCCGGGTAAGCCGGTAGCAGAAGAAACATCCACCCACACACCCATCCTCATCATCGGACATCTTTTGTCGACTTCCTCCATTTACTACGATCCATAGCATCCTGTTTGTCTCATCTGGTAGACTGCAATTTTATTACACGCATGTTGTTTTACCAGTCATATTAGCACTTACTGACACTTATCTGCTTACCATCTTTTCAATTCTATTGTTAATTGTGTTTTTATATTTATTTATTATTATTTTGCGAGTGCTGCAGTCAGTGTAGCTTCCAGCCATATGACTGCGTCATTATCCGCTTCGTGGAGTAGATTCAATCTGCCTTCAAATTTTGTTAATTGGCACGTGTCGACAATGTGGTTTATGGTCTGTCACTGGCCACAATCGCTGGAAGGTGATTGGGCAAGACTCCATTTGTGCAAGTTCATCATCATCATCATCATCATCATCATCATCATCATCATCATCATCATCATCATAGACAATTTTAAAGTGGCCTAAACAGTAAAAACTATTGCAAGGACCACTGTTAGCACGACATAAGGCATTGACCTGTCTGGGAACAGTTCATCAGAGACCATGTATGATGAGAGAGATCGAAAGATGGCTGTGTTTTTATATAATGTCTGTGTACTACTTTTGTACGTTGTAACTGCATTTTGTCAGTTACCTCATAAACAGATATGTTATGTTATGTTGTGTTATTATTCCTCTAAGGTATGTAGGCCTATCTTGTGTGTGGTTTTTCGATCAGTGCTTTAAGCCATGTTCATATTTAGGTGGCTGAGTGTTTTGGAACGAGTGGTCAAGTTAGAATTACCATCAGAAGACAATGATGCCACAGATATGTCTACGTCGTTATCATCGTTATCATCCAAACCATCACAGCTGAATGCAGCCAATGTTGAGGCAACATCAGCAGCATCAGCATTACTCCCTGCTGAAACTGGCGACATCTATGAAAACATTTACGAATCTCTTGATTGACTGATTGTTATTGTTATTTTAATCGTTATTGTTCACATTTTTATTCTTCCAAAGATGTGCTTGGGAAGGTTACTTGCAGTATGGCTGTCATCCACCCAGTGTAGTTAGTATTTAGTTGATATATCATAAGCAGCGAGTTGAAGAACTTTATGTCTGTGTCTGGGCACCATTCTTTACTCCCTCGGATGAACCAGAACAGTTCTGTCAATGTTATTGTTGTTTTTATGGACTGCATGCAGGTTGTAGCAAAGAAAACTTGTGCAACTAATATATAATTTGACTCAGTCGACTTAATGCCTCATCGACAGTGCTGATGTCGTTTTACACTAGCAGTTTAAGCATCTGTCTTCCATGAGTCAAGTAACATATACCATGCACTGTTAAGTCCATTGCTTCTCAGTCTTCTTGACGTTGTCCATTCATTTCTTACTTGGTCTTCCTCAGATTCATGATGCATTGGTGCATCCGAACAATGCGATGTTGCAGAATCTTTTAGCTGGCAGACATGACTGAATTACATTAACTATTTCATTAATAGGAGTTTCAGTGACATCATTGTATAGAGTTCCTTAATTATTTCCACATTTCACTTTCAATTTTTTCTTGCAACTAGCAACAACTTTTTGTCATGCTGACATGTCTTACCGGCAATGACAGTAAGGCAGATGTCGTTGACGTTGTGTCTTTCTGCTATGACCCAGATGATGGAACGCTTGGCTGGAGAGAAACCCACCACGTTGAGCTGAAGGATGTGCATGGCTGGGCCAACGGTTAGAAAGTCAATGTCTGGTTTGTGTGCCTCGACCGGGATCCTGCTCATTCTGCTCATGGATTCGGTCAGCAGGTGGCATCATTAGTTCTCTGGTTTGGCAAGGATGATTGGGTGTACGAATGAACTGTCTGTACAAGCGACTGATTTCGACACACTTTTATGTTCTTGTTAATGTGCTTTGACACTTGGTTGGGCGGCAGGAAGGGCATCCGGCCTGTAAAAATCCGAGTGGTGGGGTGCTGGCATGGTTATATGTCTAGAGCGAGGTTCAGACTTGCATATGGCCCAGCTGATGCCACTGCCACTCACTGTCTCTTGCTTCAGTAAAATCCAGATTGGTTTTATCTTTCTGATACCGGCCCACTAGTCCCGGAAAAAAGGGCTGTTAAACGCGCGCGCGCGCGCGCGTGCGTGCCTGCGTGCCTGCGTGTGTGTATGTATGTGTGTGTGTGTGTATGTGTGTGTGTGTATGTAAATGTCTTTCTGCACTGCATGTCTTCTGTAGTTTCCTTGCAATGCTCATTGCTAGTCCATTTCAAAACATTTTGCTCTGCTAGTCTTGCACAGAAAATACTGTTTCTTGTTTGTTTTCTGTCTTTGTTGTTGTTACTGGGATGCAAGACTGCCACAGCAGCATATAGACGTATATAGACGTATAACCATAGTCATGCAAACAGTCACTGCCAAGCTGGTAGACAGCGCAGGATATGTAGAACTGGCATAACATAAACAACAACGACAACAATAAGGTAAAACCAGTCTGGATCATCTCTTCCTGCATTTACATCCAGACTGGTTTTACCTTTCTTTTACCAGCTTACCCAAGTTGTCGTGAAACGGATGTAGTAGTAGTAGTAGTTGTTGTTATTGTCGTTGTTGTCTATGTTATGCCAGCTCCATATAGCCTGCATTATCTACCAGCTTGGCAGAGACTGTTTTCATGACTATGGTGATACGTCTATACATTGATGTGGCAGTCTTGCATCCCAGTGGATGGTGTGCTAGGTCATCCTTCGTCACTAGCTGCATCAACTGGATGCACTTAGCTGCTTTGAACTGGACAGTGAAGCTTTGCTTTCTATGTCCCCGCACTATAAGAAGGGTTTGTCACCAGCCGTGCATGACAGCAGTCTGTCGCTAAACACTTTGTAACAGAAACCGAAAATGCAACGATAAACATCACCCGGTGCCACTCTGGCATTTCTCTGCATTTGCCACAGTGACACGAGTGTCAAGATTTAACTTATGCTTGCATAGTATGTATTATTTTCCAGTTTATAATACTGCATGAAGATCGAGCCTCAAGGCCAGTATTTACCTGCAAGTTGGATGGATGTTAAACTCTGCCAACAAAATATTGTTCATTCATTGTGTGCGTCTGTGTTTGCGCGTGCGTGTGCGTGTGCGTGCATGCAATTTTCTGTACAGACATTCCAGTTGTACAGTAAGTGTTTTGTATATAATTTAATGAAGGTTGTTTATGGTACACTACTGCATGACTGTTTTCTGTGCATATTGTTTCTGTAATCTTATTAATTTTTGTTTCAGATATTAGCATCCACTGTTGATCTATTTTTATAACTTTGTTTTTTAATATAATAAAATTATAGTATATATTGCAGTTTTGCAGTGCCGTCTATGCATTGATTAGTTTATTGTTCAGCCAATCATGCATGTTGTTGCATCAGTTATTGCAGTCTGGTTTCAGCCACTATGGTTTATAGTTCAGGAGACATTTTCGTTTAATATCAACAGTTTGAAAGTGGCCTCTGTTTGCAAGAATAATGCCGTTGTTGTTGGATTGCAGTGTATAACTTGATTGAATTCCCTGTAAACGTGCATGTGAATCACAACCGTGTTCACTAACTCGCTATTGAAATCCTATCAAAAACGAGTAATTTCCACTAACAACGTAATGAGTCGAAGAAACGCAGTGCTAGGCTTGTAGTGGGAACAAACAGTCAGCTGATTTAAAGGAAAATTTGCATTAAATTTAAAGTTCAAATTGCTCAATACTATCGGCAAACAATACATGGTATCCCGTGTTATGCCATCCTGAGGAATTGTGCACTTTGCAACTGCACTTTCGCAGACGAGCCTTGAGTGACGAGTCAATTTCAACTTGAGTCTACTCAAGCAAGTCAGCACTGTAAAAAATACGAACTTGATTACTGCTGTTATGCTGTTTGTTTTCAACTTTTTAACAGTCACTGCAAATGATGAGAAATGTAAATGGCCGGTGCAGAGGGCATTAAAACATCTTCAATGAACAAAAGCCAATACTATTGTCAGCTGATAATATGTAAATGTAATATAATGTAAACTGAAATTATAACACGTCATTTAATGATGATTCATGTCTTTCGTAAATTGGTATTTGGTTGTAAACAAAAGTTAGGCCAAATGAACGATATCTAAACTATTAGACCTATAAATTGCAACTCACGCTAGAAACCCTGTGCAATATGCATAAACATGTATTACTTATTGGTTGCATTATTGACTGAATAATCAACGGCTGGTTTTATTATATTTTTATATTATATTCAATTCCCAGTATTCGTTTATGAATCGAGTACAATTTCTGCAGTGGTGCAGCCCTATTCACATCCATTTCACGGCAAAGCTACGTTTTCAACACTACTTTTTAAGCATTTCCGTTTCAGAAAGCTTTTGAGGGAATTGACAGTGTAATGTTATTGTTGTTGCTCTATTGTTTTTATCATCTTTGAGTAACATTTACGTATTTTTGTTGAACGGTAAACAGTTTTGTTATGCTACATTTAAGTATAGGCTTTTACGCTGGGATATGATAGAAATTTTCAAAATGGTACATGAGTATTATGTCGTCAGTGCTGCGGTAAAACTTACTTTTAATACGCTCAGCACTAGTCAAGGCCGTAACTAGGATTTATTTTCAGGGTGTTGGGGACAGCCAGCGGTGTAATGGTAATTTTTTATTTGTGGGAACGCGCACATGGCGAGCCCTCTCTCTCCTCCCCTATCC
>Ga0126328_10000256_pt1 | contig 11861 bp, 6 predicted proteins | sample InaspJWI13metaG_FD_97003 | JGI IMG/M metagenome (GOLD analysis project Ga0126328, IMG submission 97003) | Marine gutless worms symbiont microbial communities from Oahu, Hawaii - Inanidrilus sp. 1 OAHU.JWI-13 metaG | ecosystem: Host-associated > Annelida > Digestive system > Unclassified | place... | reverse complement strand
AGGCGGCTGGGCCACAGTAGGAGAAACCTCGTTCCCCAAATCTAGTTCTTGTTCTTGGCAGAACGTAATCAGCTGAGCCAGTCGACCTCAGCTGGTATCTGCCACTGAGTGAGGAAACTGTGTTACATACCGAGATAATATACCCGCCCGAAGACGGTCACCCATCCAGGTACTAACTGGGTCCGACGTGCGTTAACTTCGTTCGTTCGACGAACGCCGCTAACCACTACGCCATGCCGCCAACGTGCTGTATTACTACTATTTACATATACTAGCTGGTTCTTTCACTAATGGCTGACCTGTCTGAGCATTTTGTTTGTTTATGTGTGTCGTTTTAGGTTTGCGTTTGTATTTGTGCATCCATTGTGAAATGGGAAATATAACAGTGAACATTTGTTTTATTGTGCAAAATTGCTGATGTTGTGACACTGCTTTGTTGAATTTGGTGTTTTTGTTTGCTAATAAATCACCATGTACGTTTGTAAGATCTGCCACCAAGCACATACTACAAGTTTCGCATTCAGTTGGCAAGTCGTCCTCAAGATAAGGATGAGCTGTCGTGGGCAGGACTCCCTACTGTCAACTGGACCCGCACTCCTTGTGCTGGTACGTCGATATATTTTCTGTTTGTTGCATTTTCATTGTAGTCTCATTTTTGACTTTTTCTAAAACTTTTCTGAATGTGATGTTTTGATTTGTTTCTAATGCTGAAGTCCTTTGCTTAGCTAAGACAGAGCAAACCCCCACTGATTTTACGGAGTCACTTACTATTGAATGTAGTCAGACTGTGAACACTGAATTGCAATATGTGTTTATATTAGATACCAGAGAGAAGTGGCAGGTTTGATTATAATTACATTTACTTTTTATCTATGAGAGTTCTTGAAGCATAGAATAAAATGGAACTGACCAGAGCAGAGACATGGTGAAAGTGTCGTTGATTGGAAGAATAAAGATGAATATGTGTTACTTCTGCATTTTTATGCATAGAAGAATTTTTTTCTTTCTGCTGTTGTATAGTGCCAGCTGATGCTCCATCAGATCTGGCTGTATATGATGATTTCATCAATGATGCTGTCAGAGTCGTCTGGTCCCTTCCGGTGCGACTGTTTTCGTTGTATTGTCACTTAATGTTTCTGGTTGATTGGTATTATCCATGTTTTATTAGTTATGTGTAAGAAATGTGTTAGTAGTAACCCTTATATTATTATTTTGTCATACTTAGCACCATTTGTTTTAATTAAACCAGTATATCAGGAAGGCACATTGGAAAGACATACATTGGAAAGTATCAAAAAGTGATCATGCAGACAGGCAGGCTGTGAGCAATGAAGAGTGTGGAAGGTGATGTTGGCTGTTGTCAAGCTGATGCGTTGATGAGTGGGAAGCCACTGGAGCTGTCTTAGAATAGTATCAAATGCAGGACTTTGATGCTCTCCTGACGTCTGCCCAGACACCTACTACCTCTCACTGAAAACTGCCATTGCCGACATCTGCCGTCAGACCTAACTGTAAAGTTAAACCATAACCGCGGGAACAGGTACCTGGAGTCGGATGTCTGAGGTCACTAGAGTGTGGTTGGGGCTGCGTGTGTGTGCAGACTGTGAGTGAGTGTATCGTGGAGCATGCGGTGACGCTGAGTGTCGGCTCATGTGACGAGCTGACTGTGTCGGTGCCGTGGCCTGCCAACAGCGCCTCACTCAGACGTCCCTCGTCCACGACGCCGGCGTGTCAGCCGTCAGCAGCTGGCAGTGTCAGCGTCCACGCCGTCAACGACGCTGGTCTCCCGGGTCCCGTCGCCAGCCGCCCTCTACCCGCCATCTCTCATAGTCCAGTTCATACATGTAAAACGTTTTTACGTTTGTTGACGCTGCCCACATAGTATGCAGTGCAGGGTCTATGTAACAGTAGAATCTCTGTCTGTCCGTTCATCCATTCATCTGTCCGCATGTCTGTTTTCCCGTCGATCATCAGCAGCAGCAGCGTGCGGATGATTTGCTGCTGAGTGTGAGGGTGGGCTGCAGATATCCATCGATAGCTGCGGGCGCCACATACCAGTTGTTGAGTGATATCTGCTGCTTGGCAGCAAATGTGGGTAGCGTCATTTTGAGAGCCGTAGGACGAGGCCCAACACAGACGTGTTATTCTTGTCACGTTTTAACAGTTTTTTAGATGTTAAAAATATTTTGAACGTTTTTTGTTGCAAAAATGTTAGTATAAATGTTGCTCAAATTGGCATTTTAATGATATCATTTATCATTTGCTGTGTTGCTTTGCCTTTTAATCACACTTTTAAAACAGGTAGGCCGATGTTTGACTCTGAGGCTTCGAGTTTTAAATTTGACTTAGTGACAATTATAGTATTTATATGCCTACTTCAGCTGTAAACTGTGCTGCTGTCATTGAAACATGATTACCGTGTAACGATTTTTATCACGTTTTAAATGTTTTTTAAATTTCCCATAAAAGAAAAGTAGCAGTTGTTACCTGCTTCTAGGTTATGGCCTGACTAACGAGTTAACTAACTTTACTTTCCTGGTTAATGTTCTATTCCATTAAATTTTAAAAATATGTATTTTGTGTAATTGCAATGGCTTGGATTAGGGTATGAAATAAGTTGCCAGAAGTACAGTACACTGAGTCCTCTGCTTTCAGTATTAGTTTATTGTTGATATCACATGTGGCAATATTTAGTTATCTTCTCTGTGCTTTGTTATCTTGTGACAGCTGTGCCAATTCTCTACAATAATAATAATAGTCCGACTATTTCTAACGCGCCGTAACACGACAAAGACATTACAAGGGCGCGCGTCAACCATACGGTTGACGACTGTCACACTGTCTCGGCAGCAGTAAGTATTCAGTCACGAGCAGTCAAACAGGTAAGTCTTCAGTGCAGCTTTGAAGGAGTCGATCGACTGGAGGGTGCGGATGTGATGCGGCAGCCAGTTCCACTCCAACGGAGCGGCGACAGCGAATGACCGAGCACCGAACTTCATGCAGGTCCTGTCGATGACGAGATCATCGCGTGCCGCGGATCGGAGTCTCTGTCTGGCGTGGACAAGCCTCCAGCTGTTGACATATCTTCTAATTTTTTCTAAATTTCCCACGTTGTCAACGTTTTAAAACGTTATTTCCAATGTTGTTTTACATCTGTGGTTCAGTTGCTCCCAACACTTCCAATGAGACAGCGGAGTGGGGCTGCATGGAGGAGGATGTGGCCGCCGCGCGACTCTGTCCTCTGAGTTCACTGAACAGTCACTTGTGTTCGCTCTACAAGCCTGATGACGGTGGTCGTGTTGTTATCATGAACCGGACTGAGACAGACATTGCAGTCCAACTGATAAACAGCAACGACGACACTCCAGTGCACTTCAGACACACTTTTGTACGTACTTGTACAGGCTGTCGTGTTTTGTTTGTCAGCTACACTAAGCAACTACTACTACTACTACTACACCTGTTTAATGGCCTCTTTTCCAAAACCTGGGTAAACCGGTACCAGAAAGGTAAAACCAGCCTGGATTTAAATGAGGCAAGAGATGATGGAGTTTGGGGAAACAGTGGCATCAGCTGGACCATATGGAAATAATCTGCATGTCATTCCAGACAGATAACCACACCTACAGCTCATCACGCAATTTTTGCATGCCAGAGGCACTTCCTGACGCCCAACCAACAGTGTCAAATCACTGTACACTACACTAAGGAACTAAGTACCAACAGATCTGTTCCTCGGATCGCAATGTAAGTTGCTGGCTGCTGCTGTCGTCTGGCAACTAACTTTGAGTATACACTGTGTAACTTGAGCGACTGCATTAACATTACGTTACAAAAATATGCACTGACAGACGGATGGACAGACTCCAACCTGACTCATAGACGTTTGACGTGGCCAGCATCAATAAATGGTTTGCATAATTCAGTAGTCAAATATTGAATGCGTCATCTTGTTCATAATATAAATCCTTATTAACCGGTATCGTCAGTATATTTTATGCCGTGTTTAGTACTTGGCTAACTGTGATACCAATTACCTAGATTGCCATGTTGACAAGACCTCTTAGGTAATGAAGAAGACTGAGGACAAAAGACCAGCGCACTGTGACTCTTGATTATTGTTTGCTATACAAATACTCTTACTTAATTACTTGCTTACCAAAACCAAAGTGTCAAGACTCAGAATGAAGACCTAGACTGAAAAATCGACCTTAAGACCAAGACCAAATCTTAGCACCACTACAGGATGGTGCACATACTGACTGAGTTACCTGCTGCAGAACGTCCTGGTGTCATGGTCTACCTAAACTGGGCATCAAAACAAGCAAACTCATCAAGCACACACTTCAAGTTTCACATTCTGCTGACAAGTCGTCCTTGAGATATGTTCTACCATCAGGTGGCCACCAATCTAAAAAAAATATGGAAAAGTCTGGGAATTTTATGTGGTATTGAAAGTGGCTACCATGGACAGCGCAACACAGTGATTATAGTTCTGATAGCGAGTTTTAAATAAGAGGGTGACTGTGAGAACAGTGAGATGGCCGACTGTGGTTGTTGTAGATATTGCTGGAGAGTCTGGCTGACTGTGATGAGGCGTTTGGCATCATTTGACTGTTAATATTTCTAGTAGTATCTCATAGGTAAAGACCGAGAATGAAGAACACAAGACCAAAACCACAAGTGGCAAGACTCGAGGCCCAGACTTTATGTCACTGCTTGTCACTGTAAATGTCAAGGCAAGCACACTGCGGTCACTCATGTGAGGGTTTTGACTGTAAGTGAGAGGGCGATCAGTAGGTGGCTGACTGTGGTTGTTTGTAGATATCGCTGGAGACTGTGGCTGACTGCGGCGCTGCGTTCGGCGTCGTCAGTCTGGTCGACGACGTCGTTCATTTCTCGTCGCTGGCTCAGGCCTGCCTCTACCGCATCAACTTCACACTTGTCCTGCCACACGATCGTCATGATGATGTGGATACTGCTGATGGTGATGGTGTTAGTGACGGCGACGTTCGCCAGGTGCCGTTCAACTTGTGATTAGTATGTCCGACGTATTGTCCGTCTGTGTGCTTGTTTTATGTGTGTCTGTCCGCTAGCATTTCTCCAGAAAGACATGTCTGATTTCCCCCCAGATTTTGTGCATGTTGCCCGTGGCTGTGATTTGGTCCTTGCGATATGTTATGTACTTCTGGTGCTGTGGATGACGTCGTATTTGCATGCACATACCAGTAATGGTACTGGCTTACCCAGGTTGTCCTGGAAAAGACGCCGTTAAACGGGTGTAATAGTAGTGGTAGTAGTTCTGGTTTTATGGATGACATCGTGTTTGTACGCACGTAATGGGCTATATGGAGGCTTGTTGATAAAATTGATACCCTGTTGCATCGTAGGCTATTGGTTGCGTCGTGTCCTGGATCATGACGGGCGCAGAATATATAGACGAGTCCATCGTGCAAGGTGTTGCTGGTGGCGGAGCCTGCAATGCACCATTGCCATGTTACTAACTATACCTGTATGACTGGCGTTGGTCAGTTGTCGTCGCGGCGGTGCGTGAACGCCTCCGTGACCGTGTCGACGGCGCCAGCAATGCCGGCCGCTCCGCCGCCGCCCTCCCACATCCACGACTACCGCAACGGGTCGCTGCTGGTCGGGCTGCGGTCGACCGACGTCGCGGTCTATCGACGTCGACGCGACACCGACGTCGTCTCGTCGCGGCTGATCGTCGTGGAGTACGCGGACGAGGACGAGGCCGCCGCGGCGCCGGCGCTGTCACGGCTCGCCGTGCGCGGACTCACCGACACCTTCGACCGGCGCGCCGCCAACACGTATATATACACACACACATCCGTTTAACGGCCCTTTGTCCGTGACTACCCGGGTGAGCCGGTACCAGAAGGTAAAACCAATCTGGATTTTACTGAAGCAAGAGACAGTGAGTGGCAGTTGCATCAGCTGGGCCATGTGCAAGTCTGCACCTTGCTCCAGACAGATAACCACGCCAACACCCCACCACTCAATTTTTTACAGGCCGGATGCCCTTCCTGCCGCCCAACCAACAGCGTCAATGCACTGAAGGCCAACACGTATATACATCACCAGTTATTCGTCCGACGTCGTCTTTTTAACTGTGTCTGGCTGTTTAAGCTCTCAGTAGTCAGTTTGCACCACTGCATTCAGAGGCGTCGATTTCCAGCCGGACCTTGGGTCCGGCCGAACCAAACCCGACCATTTTTTAGGTCTGTTGGGTCCAACCCATTAGTGGACCTGGCCAAGTTTTGTCGTGGTCGTACAGCGCTACCCAGACTCCCTAGCTGGATTTTGGGGGAGGTGAGGAGAAAGGAGGTGAGAGAAAGAGGGGGTGGGTGGAAAGGGTGAGAAGAAGGGCTGGAGGAATGGGACTCGACCAAGTTTGGGGGAAAATCGATGCCCCCAAGGCGTTATGTTTTCGACTTTTCCGTCCATGCGTGCGTGCGTGCTTGCGTCATGCGTGCGTCCGTGCGACTGTGTGCTTGCCCGAGCCTAGGTATTACTGACTGGCTTTCTTCGACTTCTAGTCTGTTCTGTTTCGTGTTTCTAGTCACTTTTGATTACTTTTTTTCCGATAAACTGCTCGTATAGGTTTGATATATGTTTTAACAATAACTGGAAGGGAATGTAACAGCGGCGGCGGCGGCGACGACGACCCGCTGGTGGGCTATGACGCGGCGCTGCGACGCAACCTGACCTACTACGTGACTGGCGAGGTCGGACCGGGCGTCACGGAGTTCATGGTCGGCAGCGGCACATCGCCGCCGGGCGGCTACTCCAACCCGCTCGTCGACGTCGCGCGCCCGCTGTGGGTCTACGTGGTGCAGCAGAGCACGCTGGACGGCATCAGTCGGCGCGCGGTCAGCGAGCACGTGCTGGTCCACGCCGCCGGCCGCCGTGTGGCCGCCGCCGCCGCCGTCGTACCGTGGTGGTGGTCGCTGCTTATCGTCCTACTAGTTCTCGCGTTTGTCGTCGTCGTCGTCGTCGTCGCCGTTGTCCTCTGTTGGCTGGCCCGCCGGCACCGCGCCGCCGCCAAGGAGCCGCCGCCCACCGTGAAGGTCTACGCTGCCGAGGGCGGCTCGCCGGGCGCCGTCAGCCCGCTGGCCGTCAGCTACATGGACGCGCTAGCCGAGGACCGTCGAAGCCGGCGCGGCGGTACGGTCTCGACGAGCCCCGGCCTGGACTCGTACTCGGACACCGACGGTGAGTGGAGCTTCCCGGAGCCGCGCCCGGTCTACGGGGGGTCGCGGTCGCCGCAGCGGTGCAGCAGGTGCGTGCCGGTGGGCGAGCTGCGCGCGCACTGCGAGGGCCGGCTGTGGGCGGACGGTGGACGCTCACTCGCCGCCGAGTTCGCACTGCTGCCGCCCGGCTTCACGGGCCCCGTCAGCGCCGCCACGCGGCCGTCCATCGCGCCGCTAAACCGGTCGCCTGACGCCGTCCCGTACGACCACAACCGCGTCCGCCTCGCGTCGGGCCGCTACGTCAACGCGAGCGTCGTGCGCACGATCGGCCGTCGCCAGTTCGTCGTCACACAGTACCCGACCGACGCGACGCTGCGCGAGTTCTGGCAGCTGGTCTGGGAGCGCGGCGTCGACGTGATCGTGGCGCTGGCGGCCGCCGACGCGCCCGACTGTCGGCCGTACTGGCCGGCCGAGCTGAACCGCCGTGCACCTGCCGGTGGCGACGTGGGCGGGCTGGGCGTGGAGCTGGTCGGTGCCGGCGTGCTGGCGCACTTCGCTGTGCGCGAGCTGGTGCTCGAGCGACGCGGCGAGGCGGGCCGACGTCGCGTCGCGCACTGGCAGTACACGTGGTGGTGCGAGGCAGACGGCGTCCCGTGTCACCCGGCCGACTTTGTCGACTTTGTCCGCCGCGTGCGCGACGACGACGACTACACGGCGGCGACCGGCGTCCTGGTCCACGGCGGCGGCGGGGCGGGCGGTGCCGAGGGCCTCTACCTGGCCGTGGACGCGCTGCTCGACCAGGGCGTCGCGACGGGCGTCGTCGACGTGCTGAAGTGCGTCTCGGTCCTGCGAGCCGAGCGCGCCGGGCTCGTCCGCTCGCTGCCGCAGTACAACTTCATCTACCAGTGCTTGTGCGAGCACTTCGACCACCCACAGACGCGCCTCGCCGCCCCGGCCGTCGCCGCGCAGCCGTCTCCGGGCGAGTTCCAGCTCGTCTTTGCGCCCGCCTACTTCGACCATGTGCGACCGCTCACCGAGCCTGCCAAGCCGCCGCTGCGGGTGCGTCTGGCGAGCTCGCTGCGGATCAAGTCAGCGGCGGCGGCGGGCGACAGTGCCGACGAGACGGACGACCTGCACCCGGCCGTGACGCTCGACAGCTTCGTGCGTCGCGCGGCGTTCGTCGTGGCGCAGTGTCCGCGCCCGCTCAACGCCGACGAGTTCTGGGCGCTCGTCGACGAGTCGTCGGCGTCGTGTATCGTGTCACTGGGCGTCGTCTCTGACCTGCTCGGCCACGAGCTGGTCATTCCACAGCAGTGCGGCGCCAGCGTCAACACACACCGCCACCTCGTCGAGTGCCGGTCAGACTGCGCCGATAACATTAACATAGTTCTGCTTCAGAAGAAATATTCTGCTTTTGTTGTCATTCTGTTCCGGACAGATTAACTGCCATTTCATTTCAGTTTCAGTTCTCAGTTGTACTATAATTTTACTTAAACTCCAATTTTAGTTAATTTTCTGTCCTCATCAACTCTATACTTCAATTAGTCAGTAGCCACATTCAGTGATAAAACCTCGTGGTGTGTGAACAACTGCACATGCATACTATTTGAATAATAGAAGCCGATCTGTTAGGGATATAGGTATGATTAGTTTTGATAACCCATGCAGTGATGACATGCTTCCGTTAAGGCTTGAAAATAATTTTTATTTTTATTTCGTTTTGGAACAGTAATGTCAGTTTCATTTGTTTCATTGTCCTTAAAATAATCGTGTTAGGCCACATCATATGTGCAGCATGCGAACGCGGGATGCGCCTATTTCTACGGACAGAGAAGCGTGATTGGTCTGTCAGTAGGTTTGTTGGACACGATGGTGAGCCGCAAAAAGCGGCTGAACCGATCACGATGTCGTTTTGGAGTTTGGACTCTGGAGCCCAAGGAACCATGTGGAGGCTTGGCTTGCATCCCCTGTGGGAATGGGCACTTTTGGGGGGGTCATTCTTGTGCATGCCCAAACTTGTCCGCCGTTGATATTCTAAACGTTATTCGCAGGGGAGTCAGCAGCGATGCGGCCTCTGGCTTCCAATGCTGTTGCCACTTGTTTCAGTTTCAGTCATTGTTAGCAGATACTCATCGTTGTGCCGCTGTACGGCAGGTCGGTGGAGAAGAGTGCTGGCTGTGTGTACGTGGTGGTGGAGTTGGACGTGTCCGTCTGCGAGGGCGTGCGTGTGCTGCCGGAGTCACGTCGGTCCGTGCGGATGTTCGAGCTCGTGTCGTGGCCGCATGACCGGCGCGTGCCGCCCGTCAACGAGCTGCTCCAGTTTACCAGCGTCGTCCGCTGCCACCACCGCCGCCACCCCGCCGCTCCGCTGCTGGTGTTCGGCACGGCCGAGCCGGCGGTCGGACGGCGGGACAGGTCCCGGGCGGCCGTCTTCACGGCACTGTGGCGGCTCATGGAACAGGCGGAACTAGACGCAGTGGTCGACGTCTTCGCCGCCGTCCGTCTCACCTGCCTCCTCCTGCCGTCCGCACTCATCAACGAGGTTATTATCCACGCGATACAGAGTGTCTAGTGTACCTCGCCCGACCACAAACAGAATAACAAACTGCTGCAGGACTGACGGCAAAAGGCCGCATCGCTGCTGCCACCTACCAAATAAGATTGAGAATATCGGCCGCATGCCAGATATTCTGTGTACTTTACAGTGTAGCTTTGCAGTTGACAAAGTTATGATTAAAGAAACTTACTATGACGACGACGACGACGCCGCCGCCGCCGACGCCGACGCCGACGACTGGGTTGGAAGATGCTTCCCCCAAATTGCCCCTTTCGTGGATCCTCTGAGTTTTTAATTTTACTTACTGACATTTGTAGTCTCTGTAGGTCTATTCAAGCTGTAAACCGTGCTGCTTTGTTGACACGTGATGAACGTTTTTATTGCGCTTTTTTCATTTTCTTGACGTTTTACCGCTTTTTAATCTTAATAATTTTTTCCGACGTTGTTACGTATGTGGCCGGACGTGAGTCATGTATTAGTGGATGGTTCGTTGTGCGGTATTGTGTCGTATGTCAGGACCAGTATGGTCTGCTGTACGAGGCGATGAGCGAGTATCTCGGTCGACCTGGTGCCTACGAACTCGGTCCGAGCGACTGCCGCGCCTTCCCGCCCACGTCGCCTCAGAGCGGCGCACCGGCGGTCACGTGGGCCGTGACGTCACCGCCCGCTAGTCACGGCAACAGGCAGGTGCGCGTCTCGGGGCCGTGGCGCACGCCCGACCCGCTCGGGACGCCGCCCGACCGCGCCGCCTGGTACCGTCCGGCGGCGGCAGCGGGTCCGGCGGTGACGGGCGGCCGCCGTGAGACGCCTGCAGGGAGCAGCTTCTGGGCGGCTCCGTGGCGCCAGAGCGACGATGCCGCCGAGTTGAATGTGTCGATGAACAGGGCAGCGTCGGATGGTGAGCCAGCCACGACGAACGACGACAAACAGCATCTGATGTCATCACCGTCAGCAGCAGCAGCAGCGGCGGTGGCGGCGGCGGCAGTTGAGAGTCAGTCATCATTCGTCAACTCAACACCACTCACAGCAGCCGATAAGCACGCGGTCCTCGCTGGCGAACAGACGCGTGGGACCGTCGACGACCGTCGTACGACCGTCGCTGTGACGTCGTCGGCGGGTCTTCGTGAGGCGCAGTCGTCGTGCGTCCAGAGACCGGGCAGAGAGACGGTGTCGCCGCTGCTGACTAGCACGCCGCTGGACCATAACAGCGCACCTGTCGTCACGTGATCAGCTCACCTAATGCTGCATCGCCCGCTGTGATAACTTACCGGTCCACCACTGCTATCACTGTGATGACTCCATCCGACCCGACCCGGTCGTTAAACGTTCTGCACATGAAAGTCTCCCATGCCGCAAGTTCCGAGTGATAGCGTAATACAGCAGCTGCAAATTGCAAATAACAGAACATTCACAGCGTGTACAGTTCTCAACTACTGACAGGAAAATAAAATTTTTTTGCTGTAAGTTGCTGGTGTATTTGAGCTATTCAGTGCTGATATTATTGCGATAAATTCGTGTGTTGAAACTCAAAAAACTGGGTCAAACACAGGTCTGACATTGATCCATGACCCTGTCAGGAATCAAGTGTGACCCGATGGCTGATTCAGTTTCGTCTGTTGCACGGGCGACGGACGCACGATGGTGTGACTTCAAGAATTAACGCGTGATGATTTTATGAACCTTCATGGGGCATGCCAACGTTGGTACAATGTAGTTGTCATGTCTGCTGAAGGCTTTTATTCTGGCAATGAGTTGTGTCTTGATATCACTGCTACTGCGTTGTTGATGACAGTTTTAAGAACTCACTGAATTGTAAATGCGTTTGTTTTTTTATCTACAAGACTGTTACGGTGAGTTAATTTATCTGCTTGTAGCAGACTTTGCTGTTGCCTTGCAGTATGTGCAAATTGTGGTGTATGATGAACTTATTCATTTGTTGATTTGCGTTTGCATAAAACACGTTGAAAGCAGTGGTTAAAGTGGTAATGTGTAGCAGGGGGGGCTCAGCCTCTGAGGTCGAGACGCACAAAAATATCGATTCAGTGTTGCACACAAAAACTACATTTCAAGCTCACAGCAAATTTTCCGTTAGCATT
>Ga0126328_10000255_pt1 | contig 11862 bp, 7 predicted proteins | sample InaspJWI13metaG_FD_97003 | JGI IMG/M metagenome (GOLD analysis project Ga0126328, IMG submission 97003) | Marine gutless worms symbiont microbial communities from Oahu, Hawaii - Inanidrilus sp. 1 OAHU.JWI-13 metaG | ecosystem: Host-associated > Annelida > Digestive system > Unclassified | place... | reverse complement strand
GCTCACACCCATTGTGCCTCTGTTCACCAAGCAGCAAAATTGGTAGCAGCCCTCTTAAGGGTTGCGGGGGTAACTGCAGGCCTGGCGGAAAGTAATGGCAGCCTACCACCGGGTTCATGATTCACGTCACCTGCAGGCTGACTGCCAAGACCCGGGATCAGCTCCGGAAACCTACGCTCGCTAATCGACTATGGGCTACCTTTTAGAGACTTAGGCTTAATGACGACTTTTGTCGAGCTTTTAGCTCCCGATAATCGTCCGTCACTTTGAGTCGTTCAGCAGCAGCAGCCCGTTGCTAGGCAAGCTATCGGCTCTTGTAACAGTCTGAGAACAATGGCATCGCTCTACTGGGTGGTGATTGGCGGAACCGTGCTCGCGAGGCGACGTCATCCCTCCGGCTGACGTCGTCCGTCGCTTCAACTAGGCCTACGATGTTGGAGGTGGCGAAGCCAGGCTGCCTCCAACAGGTGCGATGTGAACGGGCGTTCAGCTGTTCATCCAGTTTGTGCTGGTCCACGACTCGTGTGGCCTGTCAGTGTCGAGTGTGCTATGGTGTTGAACTCGCGACTCAAGACGTCGCCGGTTCGACTCCCGGCCTTGCACTTCCAGCTAACAACCTTGAACAAGTACTGTTGTTCACACTATCACGCACACGCATATCTCTCTGTCACCAAGCAGTATAATTTGGTTCAATGGCTTAACTAAGGGGGGGGGGCAATTAGCAACTAGCCTCACCGCTACGGGAACTCACGAGCCATATCGGATCACACAGTGCTACCTGCAACTCGGCAGAGGTGACATTCCCTACAGAGGGAAGCAGTTGACCCAGAGCGGAGCAGGCGAGGGGCGCAAAAAATAACCTCACCAAAACATTTGATGTCTATATAACACAAAAGTGTGTGTGTGTGTGTGTGTGTGCGTGCGTGCGTGCGTGTGCGTGTGCGTGTGCGTGTGCGTGTGCGTGTGCGTGCGCGTGCGCGTGCGCGTGCGCGTGCGCGTGCGCGTGCGCGTGCGCGTGCGCGTGCGCGTGCGCGTGCGCAGTGCGCGTGCGCGTGCGCGCGTGTGCGTGTGTGTGTGTAATTTGGAATCTGCTGTTGTTTGTTGTGCAGGTGCCAGAGCTTTCTAATCAAGTCTTACTGCATGACCTTCTGCTGGATGACAGCAGTATTATGTCTTTGTCGAGCCTCCAGAATGCTTGGCTTCCTTCTCTTGTTAACCTTTCAGTTGCACATAACAGGTTGTTTATAGTGATGCTGTAGTATTTTATTGTTGAAAGCATTTGATAAGTAACTTACCTTGTATATATAGCCATGACTGATTATTCAAATTATGACCATAAAGGTGCAATATAACATTAATTATGTAGAAATGCCATTAAATCCTAACCATGCCCTTTATTTCACGTTAAATATGTCACGTTGGCGACGTGTTTGAGAGTTATTCGTAAATTGCAAATTGTTATTTGAAATTTTATCATTTTGTCGAACCAGATCTTCTATGGAGTTTATATTAGTACTGTGTTATATGGTCTGCACTGCCAGTTATATCTATCCTGTGACTGCCCACAGATGCCCATTGTCGTGTTTGTAGTTAATGTCTATCGTTAGTGTTACTGGATGAGTGTTGTGTGCTGTAGTCTTTCGTCTGTAGATGATTTACAGTGCCTCATATGTCTTCAGTCGCTTGATCTACGAAGCAACCAGATTACTGGTACATTGTCGCTGCATGCAGTTTACCTGCTGTTTAAATATTTGATAAATTATGTCTGTGAGTACACATCTGATATCTGGCAGCCTTAGTTCAGTATAAGTCAGCTATGTAATGAGCAATTAGATAAATATTTGTATTCGATGTCATTTTTTGGCAGAATACAAATAAATACTCTTTGCTGTTCTTGAGCCAAACAGAATACAAATAGAAGCTAAGATTGCTGTTAACTCACTGATCACTGTGTAACACTTTTTACTTGTAAGCATGATGCATATCAGTTGCTATTTTTATATGACTGCCCATCGTTGGCTGTTTTTGGTACTGTGGTGAATTACTATTGATGTATGCTGGCTTCAGATGTGTCAGCTTTATCAACATGCCCAAGTTTGGAGTGTTTACATTTAGCACACAATCCCATAGTAGAAGACCCATCATACAGGTAAGTCTTAGTACATCTGCAGTTATAACACATCAAGCATAAAGCTAGGGTCGAAAGTTGCTCAGTATTGATTTGGATATATATTTTCCTTTTGTTATGAAATAAAGGTGGAAACATGTTTGGTGTTCTTTAAACTATGCTGCCTATACTATTATAGGTAAATGTTTTGTGGATTTTAACTTATAAACTGAACATACTTTGCATTGTTACCCAATTAACCAATATAGTTTTATTAATATGTCATTGTTAGGTCTACCGGCCTACCCAGGTTGTCCCGGATCAAAGGCCGTTAAACGGTCGTTGTTGTTGTTAGGTCTACCAGATTACGACACAATCATTCCATATCTGTATACCAATTCACTAAACTGACAGACATGATGGTAGCAGACACTTAATGAACAAAACTGGCAAACATGCACTTTCTAGTTTACAAAACTTCAGCATGTAACATGCTGAAGTTTTGTAAACTAGAAAGCTCTCACTTGAGATCACACCAACCAACTTTTTGCTAAATTTTTTCTCTGACTATGAACTTTGAGCTGTGACCTTTATATTTCAATATGACCCACATAGTGTCCAGATAAACCAGGATGCCAAATATCTAGATCATGGGTCATTTGGCACAAAAATTATTGTCTGGACATAGACACACACACATCAGACCAGTTGCTGTATCTGGACCACTAAAGCATGTATTGTTGAATGTGTGATGCAGGGAGTTGGTCACTGGTAAACTGAGTAATCTCAAGTCACTTGATGGTGCTTTAGTTGACAGAGCAGATTGTTCACATCAGAGTCCTAGCAACTTTTTGTGGAGACAGATTTGTCAGAGTCAGATAAAAGCAACTCAGAATCTGCGGATGGCTTATCTTAGTGACATCAAGTGAGTTTGTTATATTGCAGCCCATTTGTGATGGCTGAATATATGTATATAATAGTTTTATGTTTTGTTAATTAGTAGCGTCTATGGAGACAGTATAGATAACACTGTTGAAAAGAATTCCAGTGTCTTATCCCTAGCCTGAATGTGCTGGTTGCCGTCATCAAGGGCATGCAGGCAGTAAAACTTTGCATCAACAAAATCCTCCAATTTTTAACTAGAGGTGCCGACTAATGCAGGTTGACCTGTATAATGGCTGTAAAAAAGTGGTTGTTGTTGTTGTGTAGTAGTGTCTGCTTTCATTGAAAAGATTTTAGCTTTTGTGGCAGCTTCTGACTTAGTTTGTAGTTTTGATGTTATACTGTTATTTACAAGAGCATACTAGCTAATGACTAGATATTCAACTTACTTTATGTTTATAATGACAGTGCAAATGCCTAATGGAACACATACGAGCATAGCATATGCCACCATTAAAGCTTTAAAAATAGTGAGTGGATTGCTCATACCGATGTAAATAATAACATGTTGCTGATGTTTGAAACTGGAAACAGCTTTTTAACAGTATATATATATATAAGCGTAACATAAATTACATCAAGGCTCTGTCCTTGGTCCACTGCTCTTCGTCATGTACATTACTCCTCTCAGCACCCTCATTTCCTCTTGTTCCCTAAACCACCACCTCTATGCAGATGACACTCAGCTCTTTCTATCCTTCCTTCCGACTCACTTTGACTCCAGGATAGATCACCTTCACAATGCTCTAGATCAAACTTCGTCCTGGGTGACTGCAAATCTTCTTACACTGAGCTCCTCCAAGACTGAATTTCTGCTCATTGGTTTCAGTAAACAACTTGCCAAAATCAACAACTCCTCGCTAACTCTGCTCGAAACCTTGGCTTCATATTTGATAAACACCTCACTTTTTCTGACAAGATCTCATCTGTCTCCATATCTTGCTATTACCATATTCGCCAGCTTCGCTGTATCCATCCGTACCTCGATACCATAACAGCTTCCACCATCGCCACTTCCATTGTTCACTCCAAGCTTGACTACTGCAACTCTCTTTATCACAACCTGTCCAAGTCTCAGATCACCCGGCTGCAACAGATCCAGAACTCTCTTGCACGTGCTGTTGTCAAAGCTCCCAAATCCAGTCACATCACTCCCATCCTGCGGTCTCTGCACTGGTTAAAGATAACTGAGCGCATAGCATACAAGCTCCTCTCACTTACCTACAAAGTTCTCACAACCACCCAACCTTCATGTCTGCATAACCTCATCATAGTTCAGCCTCCTCGCAGCACTCGCTCTTCATCTTTGGTCACACTCGCTCGTCCATCCACACCATCTTCTCTATGAATAACAGATCTCGTTCCTTCCAGTATGCTTCCCCTCGTCTCTGGAACCAACTCTCGGCTTCCCTTCGTCAACCACGCACTAATCTCTCCACTTTTGCATCACCCAGTTTTTTGAGTGGCACTTCCTCCATCAGTTCCGTCAACTCACCACTTTCGTCATCCGTTACCCCTTCACTCTTCCACTCCAGGCTTAAAACTTTCCTTTTCTGCAAATCCTTCCCACCATAGCCTACTTTTTTACTTCCAGACTGACTTTACGGATTCCTTGGATTGTTCACCGATACTTCCGAGCATATCCGTTTTTACTCTGTGGTCTTTTTACTTTGTAGTCTTCCTGTTCTCCACTGTTGTTGTTCCACGCTGTAGATTAATCTGGCTCATGTAGGCTTTGATCGCACTCAGAATATCATCTCTTTTCGTTATCATATAGGCTTCTTTAGTTGAATGCTATAGTAATCACACAGCAACACGAATTAGAATCCAGACCGCTGGATTAGCGTTCGTCGTATCGTATCGTATCATTGTTTGAAGGCCAATCTTTGTGCTTTTAAGTGTTTGTTGTTGCATCATGCAGATACAGTAGAGTATATGTTGTTTCTGTAGGTCACTTGAACTGAGCTGCTCTACTGATGCACTGTCTCAGATTTGCCAACGACATATACGATATTTTGACCAGAGTTTTCGCCTGGCCGTTGAGCATCGCCTTGTCCATGAGCATGATGGAAAGCCTTCAGTACAGCCTGTGATGAAGCCAAAGGCAGTTCTCACTGAGTATTCTCACAGATCTGAATCTGTTGCAAGTACTAACAGTGGTGTTCACATGGAGAGCCGAGTGGCAGGTGGAGAGAGCAGGCAGCATCCGCAGCAGACCAGCAGATCCACAGCCACGTCAGCAGTGGCAGATGCTCGCAGCAAGTTTGAGCAGGTGCTACAGGCCAGCAAGCAGGCTGCTGCTGCTGGTGGTGGTGGTGGTGGCGATGCTGCTGTAGCAGTGATGTCTGCATCTGCTGACACACACTGTCATAAGAAACCATTGACAACTGCGGCTGATGTTGCTGCTCCTCACTGCCAAAAGCCCGAGAATGGATTGATGTCTCGGTTACTCTATAATCAGTCAGTATTTACCACTTATCCAAACATCATGTTGCTGTTTTAAAAATCGGTAGTGGCAACATGTCGTACATGTCGGATTTTATGTATTAATAATGTAGACTATCATGTGACATTTATTGGATGTACATGTATTATTTTGCTGAATATTTTCTGAGATAGTTTTGCATGTCATCAGAATGGTTTATTGGTGATAAATTGCATTAATTGTCAAGGGCTTTTTCCTAAAATCATATATTTGTATTAGATATGAAGTGCTAGTTTTAGGTGCATGCACATGTGAATAACGTCACACACGTGTGGAACCTTTGGTCAAGTTTTGTTTATGCAGAAAAAAATAACTGAATAACTGATTGTTTTTGTTACCAATAGCTGAAGGTTTATAGACTGTAAGTAGTGAGTTGTGTTAACGTGATTTTCACGTTTTTATAACTCGTGCTTGTTGATGTCTAAATGTGACATGCATGTGTGAGAGTCTTCACCTAATGAATTGTATTATTGCTACAGGCATCTTGGTGGAGGTGATTCTGTTGCAGTCGGTAATGGACTTCATCGAATACAAAATTACACCAGTGAAGTTTTAGTGAAAAGCGAACAATGTTATACAACTGATCTGAAACGCCTGAACAAAGCTGCTGTAGTTATTCAGGTTTGTTTATCTAGCAGTCTTTTGCCATAAATTATTCCGTTTTTACCTAGCAGTTCTTTTGTATGGAAATTGATCGAGTGTGTTTTTTTGTGGTTTGGCACACATTTCTTACCTAATCTGTGTTGAGCTAGTCAAAGAAATATAGTTGGTTATGTTAATAATAGTATTTTAATGCCTTAAGATTACATTGAATGTGTCATTGCTAGAAGTCGAGCTGAACATGCTGACAGTCACTAATCTGTGTGTTGTTAAATAGTCGGCATGGAGAGGCTACAGCCTTCGTCGACAACTGGAATATGCACTCAAGTTTGTCCAAATTGCAGCCGATGTGGATCTTTCACTCCCAAACTTTGATGTTGATGCTTTTCTCAGCAAGGCACGTCGTTTTTATTCATCCATCTGTGTTTTGTCATCAAATACTTTCTCTGGTACTGGAGACGTTATTTATTTGTTTATTTATTGGCCAAAATGTGAGGTCGACAATATTCAGAGTAAGTTTCACTGTGCAACAGGCAGGACAGACAGGTGGATGTACCACACTTATGTCTTCCCTTAAACCTAGACTGACATACAAAGTTAAAGCATAAAACCAAAACAAACTAAACATAGGCCTAGCAGTTGAGACATTACAGTTATGTGGTACTGCCAAGAAACAATACAACCATTATGTGCTCGTTTTGTGTCTTCATATGCCTGTTCAGTTGTACACATTGTCAGTGTGTATTATTGTTATGTAGAGTCCATTTGATCGTAAATGTTTTGGTGACTCGGTGTTTGCACATTTTTAGTTAAGTAGTGTAACTACACGCAACTCACCACTTTCATCATCCATTACCCCTTCACTCTTCCACTCCAGGCTTAAAACTTTCCTTTTCTGCAAATCCTTCTTAAATCTTAAGAAATGGAAACGTTACTTGTTTTGTACAGGCTGAACAGATTGGTGATTGGACATTGCCAGAAACACCACGATCAGTCCGAGGGTAAGTTTTCATCATACTAACTATAAATATCATAATATTGCAACACAGCTTGATCTAATCTCAATACTTACCTGTTCGTACAGTAGCTACGCAGTGCCATTTCCACAAAATGAACCGACTGCTAGCCCTATCAAATTTGACACATGTAAGCTATGTTACATGATACATCTTTGGGCCTTTTTCGAGATTATTGCAGTATTCAGACTTTCTTTGAGTTGATTACAAGTGACTGTCGTTCGTATTATTTATTTTTGCATGTTATCATTATTGACACTGTCGTTATTATCATTTCTCGATCATCACTTGTAATCCTACTTGTCAGTTTATGTGATGATGACAGTTGTGTGTAACATATGACACCTTGTTTGTGCTTATGGAGAGTTATTTGTTGAAGCAGTTTGGCAGATAGAACAATGAGCAGAACTCGACATTATCTAATGGTGTTGTTGGCTCTGTTTTGCAGAGTGCCAAGTGCCGACAGTGTGAGAGTGGACCGCACAAGCTTGGTGAACTGTGCAACATCATACAGTGCTGGAACTGAGCGCGATGCCACTGCTGAACACGCTGACTTTAATGTTGAACGTCACCAACAGGCATGGACCAATACCGGCGGTTTGTCGTCTGGTTGTGCACCGATGTTTCCAGCGGGAAAGCCACCACTTCCACCTGTGTTACGTGGATCAAACTTTTCCGACACTTCTTCTCCGCAGCACATGCTTAGTAAGAAAGAGGAAGACCTATCAGAAGAATGGTTTGTCGATTTAACTTGCGGTTATTACGTAATAGCTGAACTTTTTGTGCTAGTGAATATTTCGTATTAATTTGTTTCATATACTTGATTCATCTGTTTGCTTCCCTCTTCCCAATGATTGTGATCATTTTGTGTGAATGTGCAGTTTACTGACGTTCATATTGTCTTCAAACATCTTTTTATTTATTTCAAATTTTTTTCAGCTTTGCATTCAGTGTTGAGGACTCTTTGCACGTTATTTTTTCAAGTGATGTTTGTGTTACAGAATGTTCCATTTTAAATTAAATTATTTTTGTGCATGTAATTTCAGTCAGAATGTCATTGTTCATTATTACTGGATACTGTGACGTTTATGGGAGTTTAGTTGTGTCTTGCCTGTGATTTTATTATTAATGTTTCAATATAAGGCTGCTTATGCTTCTGTTTATTTACGGCTGACTTCATGATAACAACATTGTACCGGTACCAGCAACATGGTCATATTGAGTAACTTGCAAGTGATGTTTGCAGGGGCTTCAGAGATGCACGAACAGTCGAGTTGCTTCTACAGAGAGCCCAGAAACTTGAACATAACGCTGTACAGAAGCAAAAATTCACTCAGTTAGGTCAGTTCTGTTCTTGTTGTTACTGCAGTTTCACTGATGCTTTTGTTATGAACTTAGTCGTAAAAGCTTTTAATACCTGATTAAAAACTTTGTAATCGATTTCATTTTTAAGTAATTTTGGCTCACGTGTATCTCTGTGCAGAAAACATTATGATGCATGTGTGTTTCAGACCCAAAGCAGAGGTTAGCAATGTTTCGGAAACTTGAGGAAATGTCCAGAGTTAGGCCTGTTGCTCTTCAGCCAAAACAACGACGAGCTCGTCTTGATTGTCATAAAGGTAAGAAACTTGTGTAGTTCTCATAATCGTACATTTTCTTACTCCTATTGTTATTTTGCAATTATTTTATGATGATGCATATGAGCTTAAAGGATTAACATGAAAATATATTAACAGATGTGGACACTGAGGTGGAAAATGTTAAAATGAAAACATACTGGATACAAAAAAAATATTTATTTATAGTCCTTATATCTGGACAACCTGGTTTGACATAGACAGGTGTGAGCCCACAAAGTGGAGCCAGCCTTATTTTAAGAACAAGGCATCGTTTCTTTGATGCTAGTAAACTTATGTTTAAAGAATTTAAAATTAAAAAGATTGCTATTTGACTGTGGACAGGAGTGCCTGTACAAGATGAGGGCCGACTACAGCAGCAAGCGTTGCTTGATCGTCAGCAGCGAGAAGGCTACACTTACGAATGGCTTCACACACAAGTACAGCACGTCACTGAGTCTCCAACATCAAGCAACCGCAGGTCAGGCACACACGGCAGCAGCATTGGTGTCTCAACTGATGATACTTCTTTGTGTCTGTTTGCTGTATTGTTTGTGTCTAAGAGAGCAGTGAGTGTTTATATAACGATACAGTGTCCGTCCATTCATTGGTCTGTCTGTCCATCCATCTGTCTGTCCCCCGTCGATCAACAGCAGCAGTGATGTGCAACTGGTTTGCTGCAGCTCTTGCACAGGCAGCAGATATCAGTGGATAGCTGTTGGCGTCCCGTGCCGGCTGTCGATCGATATCTGCCGGCAGCAGAGCTGAGCAGCGGGCAGTGACATGCTGTGGTCCAAGGGATGAGGGTCGATGCAGAGTTATTTGAAAAAATACGAACAATTTGCTGCAGGATTTTATTTGTGTCAGCTGATGATTTTGTTTAGAAATTAAGTACTACACCCGTTTAACGGCCTCTTTTCCAGGACAACCTGGGTCAACTGGCACCAGATGGGTAAAACCAGTCTGGATTTAAATGAGGTAAGAGATGACCGGGATGGCAGTGGCATCAGCTGGACCATATGCAAACAATCTGCACCTCGCTCCAGACAGATAACCACACCTACACCTCTTCACTCAATTTTTACAGGCCAGATGCTCTTCGTGATGCCCAACCAACAGTGTCAAAGCACTGAAGGCAGTATAAGAAACTTAGATAAATTCAGGAAATATTTAGACATATACTTTTTGTGCACTGATCGATGGTTTGTTCTTAGCATGTGCTTTGTGAAACGTGGGTCCAGTGACAGCAATCTTCCACACATCAACATCGGCTTCCAGCCTCGGCATGCAATGGTATGTACAGAGACTGTGCTGGTTCTCACACTTTTTTTATCAATGATAACTTTCAGCATTTAATGTGAGTTATGCCTTTTGTCATGTTTTGTCATAAAATAAAATCGACTAATTGATGCTCGAAGCCAGAATTTTATTTCTTATTTTTGTTGCCTTTCAAACATTTTTGACGACTGTTTCAACTTAGCCTAGATACGAAGCCATTTGACTGTACAGTATAAGCTCTGATGACTGATGAATTGTGTTCCTTCAGACAAATGCGATGGCAGCTCTAGAAGTTGAGTCACTTGATAGCGTCAGTATCAGCAGCTCTACAAGGCCTCGAAGACGGTCGTCGCTGCATGGTCAGTTTCACTGTTTACAAGTCCTGTACACTGTATGTGCTGCATGGGATGATGTCAAGACAGTAATATTGCTGTTTGGACCTCTGGCTCATAATGCATACTAGCATGCAGCACTAATATTATTTATGTAGAAAGGTAAAACAATCCAGTAAGTGGAAGCACAGTGTGGATGATGTTACGAATGCTGTGTGCATTTGTACTTTGTGCAGGTGAAAAGCTGCCGCCGTTGAGTCCAATGAAAGTGAATGCCTCACCTCAGCCGGCCGCTCAGAGAGAAAAGATCTCATGGCGAAGTCCACAGGTCGACCGCAGCTGTGGCTGGGGCAGCGGCAAAAAACGCTCCTTGCACAAATGAACTGCGAGAGAATTGTGTCATCATTTTATCTAGTTTTGTTTCCGTTTGCTATTATAGCCTGGGTTTCAGTGACAGTTGTCACAATGTAGTTCGACTCCGCAGATGTTAAAACTTATTACTTTTAAATGTTGTTGACGAATTTTTGGTGAAGTTTTTGGAAGGGGTTCGCTTTCGTACACAGAACAGTCCAAACTCAAGGTGACCACTTGTTGGGAAAATCTGTCAAGAAATTGTTAGACAATTTTACAGTGTCTACAGTGTGGCCACTTTGTGATCTACATATGGATACGCATTTGCTAGGTGCCGCCTTTGTAGAATTTTAATCTGTTTTTGAGTTCTCTGTAGGCCTACTTTAGAACTTGCATGATTGCTTCATATTTAACATTATTATTGTAGCCATGTAGCCTACTATGTGTATATGTTAAGTTTGGACATGTATGCCTAAACTTGTGTTGACTTATGTTTAATTTATTGTTATAGTGAGTATTATTTAATGCAGTATTTAAGACTACTATACGTAGTAGTTTACTATATTACTATTTTTTAAAATTTATTATTGTGATATAGAAACTATGTATGTAACTCTAGCGTCTTCTCTTTAATTAGAACGTGCTAGTTGCCATCATTAGGAACGTGCGAACAGTAACACTTTCTCCAGCAAAAATACAAAATCCTCCATTTCTTATCTGTGGGTGCCAGCGGGTTCAAGTTGGCTGTAAATAATGGCGGTAAAATGCCGGTGTGTGTATTTTTATATTTTGATAGTTAATTATTACTACTACTAATAAAAAGTTGGTGGCGTGGCTCAGTGGTAGAACGTCGGTCTCTTGGCCGGCGAACTTTCCCTGTCCTGCACTCGACCTGCAGCTGATGGGTGACCACTAATGTGGGTAAGCCATCCGCTACAGGTCAGCCAACTAGGCCAACTCAGCCTTTCTTCCTTTCGGGGTCGATAAAATGAGTAGTAAGCTGGGATCAGATGTGTGCTGCCGTTTACAGGTAGCGCCATCTGGTGAGAGCTACGAAGGTAAACGCAGGCCTGGCAGAAAGCAACGGCAGACTACTGCTGGGTATATGGCCTGATTCACTTCACGTCACCTGCGG
>Ga0126328_10000254_pt1 | contig 11879 bp, 10 predicted proteins | sample InaspJWI13metaG_FD_97003 | JGI IMG/M metagenome (GOLD analysis project Ga0126328, IMG submission 97003) | Marine gutless worms symbiont microbial communities from Oahu, Hawaii - Inanidrilus sp. 1 OAHU.JWI-13 metaG | ecosystem: Host-associated > Annelida > Digestive system > Unclassified... | reverse complement strand
TTCAGGCAGTTGGTGCCACTGCTTACCAATAAGGACGTGTCTTTGATTATGAGAGGAAGGTTGTACAGTAGTTGTGTGCGAAGCAGCATGTTGCATGGAAGTGAGACCTGGCCTGTAAGGAAACAAAATGCGGTGGCACTTCAGCGAGCAGAGATGAGAATGGTCAGGTGGATGTGTAGCATTAAGCCAAAAGACAGACTCCCAAGTACGGAGCTGAGAGAGAGACTAGGTGTAGATAACATAGCATTGATATTGCAGCGGAACAGGCTGCGCTGGTATGGGCATGTGCTGCAAAAAGATGATGATGATTGGATGAAGAAATGCATTGAGTATGAAGTTGAGGGTTCAAGACCAAGGGATAGACCAAAGAGGACCTGGAAAGAGGTTGTTTGAGAAAACTGTCAAGCATGTAAGCTGAATAAAGAGGATGCTGTGGACCGTTGCAAATGAAGAAAGGTGATAAAGGAAGTACATTGACCAGGATGGGTGTGAGCGGGTGAATGTTTCTTCTGGTACCGGCCTACCCGGGTTGTCCCGGACAAACGGCCGTTAAATGGTTGTTGTTATTGTTGTTGTAAGCACTAAGTGGTTGGCGGAGTGGCGTAGTGGTTAGCGGAGTTCGTCGTATGAACGTAGTTAATGCACATCGGGCCCTGTTAGTACCTGGATGGGCGACCGTCTTCGGGCGGGTATACCATCTCGGTATGTAACAAGCCAACTAGGTCAACTCAGCCTTGCATCCCTCAGGGGTCGCTTAATCGAGTACCAGCTTTGGCTGGGGTAAGGGTGGGAATGTCACCTCTGTCGGGTGGCAGGTAACACTGTGTGATCCCATGTGGCACGTGAGTTCCCGTTGTGGTGTGGCAACCTTGCGAACTGCTATACGCTTGTTACTTACTTACTTACTTACGCAGCTGGTATACTGACCTGAACGATAAATGTTTTGCCTCCGAAACCAGGAGTGATGCCGACAGTTCCCATATACTCGGCACTGTTGATGAACATCTCCAGGCCGTGAAACACGCCCTGTACATATACAAAATAGGCCTATAGCAAAGCACTGTTTAGTATCCATCACAGTGGATGACTTCACACCAGTTAGCAGTTATCACTGAAACATGCCACACAAAGTGAAATTTGGATCCAGTGAACTACATTTTTTATTTTTTAACAACTGGACATATTCATAAACAGGTTACCATACTTTTGAGCCTGTGACACACAAAACTTTACATAATACAAGCAAGTCTGTGATCAGCTTCCTATGTATGCTGACAATGTGGCACTACCTGCATTTGCCCACCGCTACTGCTTCAAGCCAGGCAGCAATCAATTGATATCTCCTGCTTGCAGGGCTTAAAGCAGCAAACGTGCAGCAGTGGTTTGCTGCTGTGGACTGCAGGTCTGCTGCTGTGGGCCGATTCCGGGACAGACAGACAGACAGACAGAAGGACACTGTACTGTTACATAGATCCTGCTCCACATACTACAGTGTATGAGGGCAGTGCCAAAAAGATAAATGTACAACTGCACAGCATAAACCACACACAGACTGACTGGCTGATGGCTAAGTTGACAGTAAGATGAACTTACACGGCCAGTTGCGGATATACGTCCGTGAATGCCACCCTGTGAGATGGGTTTGCCCGTCACACATGCATGTGCATTCATATCATAATGACCTGTTACAACACAAAATCATTTCACTCCTTCAGTTATATAATCGTACAAATGTGCTATAGCAAAACAGGGTACAGGCTACTAACAAACAGAAACTGCATCTCTCGTTGAATCTATCAGTGGCGATGACAATCATACATTTAGCATAAAGAATAATAACCATTGCTCCGTTTAGACGATCATGTTTCTTGGTGAACTACAGTTAGCTAGATGCCCCTCAGTTTTCTTCTTCCACTGGTTCTGGATGCAAACCTCTGGCAGTAAGTGGCACAGGTTTTTAATGCCAACAGGCCATTTACGTCATCAAATCAGCAGAGTCAAAGCACTTAGGGGAAGTCAAAGCACTGACTTAAACAAAAAAAATCACCAACTGGAACTTTCTTCATACACACATGTAAACATGACAAAACAAAACTGCTCCCATTAGAACGGCTTATGCAAAGTTCTTGCATGTTCATTCATTTACTATATAAATAGTGTTTTTCCTATGTCGCTTTCCACGTCTAACATTTCTTTATTATCTTCTACACGACTTACTATATGAATGAAGTCAAAAAATGAATGAATAAAATATACATTATTTCGGAAATGGTATTTATGGTGCAGTCATCGAGGTACAGCCATTGCAAGAGTTCAGTCAGTTAATAAGATGAATGCAGAAACATTACAAAATGTGGCTCCAGAATGCAGTTACCTCAGGCTAAGCCTATTCATCTGGTCTGGCCCTGAGAGGACATGTGCATGTTACTAATGACAACTAATGCCAAGAACATCAAAACTGTAGAAAACTCAGCAGAACATAAGCTTCACAACGGACCTAATGTTTGGTGATATGTATCGGCAATCCAGCTCATCTCCCGCGGCCCAGTCCCCATGTCTGGCGCTGGCACATCGATACCAGGACCTAAATATAACGCGCACACACGTCATCAGTAGAGCATACTTTTAGTACATAATCATTATCATCGTTATTTGAACTAAATACTTTTTTTAAACACAAAATTTTCCAATATAAACTAGAAGTCGATGGCAAGCCAGTCGGAGAATGCATCCATGTAACTGTCTACCTGCTGAGCACTCAGCAGGTAGACAGTTACATACACACAGACAGACAGGCAGGTCAAAAACATAATGCTTCTGGTGGCCCACACAATGAGTGATGGAGGCATAAAGATATGTGGATTACATCCTCTTAAATATCATAGTGCCTCACATCAACACGAATAAATAGTTTCATCACATGCTTGCGGTTTGCACTGTAGGCCCTACCGGTAGCTACTTATCTGGGCTAAACTAGCTGCGTAAATACAGGCTTCCACAAAGTAAACTACAGTTCATACCAAGATATCCTTTCTTGGCAAGTTCAATGGTAAATCGGCGTGTAATCTTTTCCAGTTCAAAGTCTGAGTACTCCTTTGGATTAATCTTGATGCCACCCTTGGCACCACCGAATGGAACGTTCACGCATGCACACTTAAACGTCATCAGCGATGCAAGTGCCTTCACTTCATCGGCGTTTACATCAAATGAATAACGAATACCTGCACAGCATTACATCAAAACTATTCAGGAAAACTGAAACCTACGTACCTAAATGCCTACTTTGACCAAGGAAGATCTCTGTCTTCAGGTAGGCTGTTTTAATGGTCATTCACATGCAGTCACCAAATCACAGAAGAAATTCAACAGAAATACAATAGTTGCTAACCACTTTAATGCCAGTGCAAAGAGGTCGGTCAGCTGTTTGTGTGTGACTGTTTGTACACTTGTAAACAAAATAACCTTTGGCCTAAACATCAAGCATGGTGATTCAACTTTACCATATCTAGGTCAAGGTTGTCGACAACAGTTATACACCGTGAGTCCAAAAAGATACTAAACTCTTGCCCATAACTTCCCCAAATATTAACCGATTTTCAAAATTCTTTCACTGACAGATTCAGTGGTAAATTTGCAACAAATTCATAATCAAACATCCCACCGCACCTTAAATATGTTGCTACACTACCTTGTGAAATATGAATGCCAGAAAACTGGCGGCAATCTGAAATATGTATTGTGATTAATGATAAATCACAAGGTAGTATAGCCAAGCATTTAAGTTGTGATGAGATGTGATACTTCATTACAAATATATCATTCAATTTGCTGGTGAAAGAGTTTTTAAAAGCGGTCAACATTTGGCAAAGTTACAGGCAAAATGGTTGATTGTGTCATATACCCCATTCGCCTTAGACATTTGTCCTCAGACGCAGAGCTCGCCAGATAAGTACAAGAAGCTCAGCTATCGCCGAGTGACCGCGCGATGCGTCTCGTCAGTAGTAATCTTGCCAATTGCCAAGCAACAGTGCAGAAACTACTTATACGACAAGTCCTGACCAAACTGATGGTATCAAGTTGGAGTTTAGTCAGAGGCAATGTGCCATGAACAATGTGCACTCAACAATGACGCGACGAGTCGGCTCCCATTGTCTCAGGTGTCATAAACAAACCGATGACGGCCGAATTGTGTATATCACCTGAATACCGACGACTTGCTGTGGCGAAATTTTCTAAGTCCACAAAGTAGAAATTGCTCACGTGACCCTGACCACGCCCACTTAGGGAGCACTCACTCATCACAAGACTAACACTTCACACGGCCGACCCGTGTACAAAATCTGAAGTCTCTAGCGTTAGCCATTGCGGAGATATTACATGGGGTGCAAAATTCTAAAACGGGTTATTTGACCCTGATCACGCCCCTTTGGGAAGATTTTTCTTCGGCAGGGTGGGACTTGCTATGGTAAGTTAATGTACCAAATACGAAGTCTCTAGGTTCACCCGTTACGAAGCTGTGATTGTCCAGGGTAGTCCTGGACAAAGGGCCGTTAAACGGCTGTGTGTGTGCGTGGTGGGATATTTAAATGTGAGTTTGTTGCAAATTTACCATTGAGTCTGCTAGTGAAAGAATTTTGAAATCAGTTAACATTTGGGGAAGTTATAGGAAGAGTTTCGTGTCGTTTTTTGGACTCACAGTGTAGGTCAAAGTACAAGGTCACAGACGGTAACTAGAAGTCGACTGCCAGCTGGTCAGAGAACTCCTCCACCAAGGCACGCATGTACATGCAAGTATGCACGCACAGACAGACGGACAACACGAAAATATAACGCCTCCGGCTCCCATCTGTAGCATGGGCGGAGACATAAACATTTCAAGGAGGAAAAACAAAGCCGTCTGCAGTGCGTACGATACGATACGAGATGCTATTTTAACGTGCGCTGCAATGGCTGCTGCGTATACAACGGACAACAGTGGACGACGCTGGGAGCTCAATCTGTGCTGGTGGCACAGTTCTGAAGGCATATAATGATAACTTGTCGACCACCAGTCTACTTGATGTCCAGCTGTCACGCCATGCTACTATCAGTAACCGTTCATTTGCCCATTTGGAACAGACTTCCTTAAGCTGTCACATCTACTAGAACATTACTGACAGAAACGGAAAGCAAATTTATTTTGACAATCTTGCCCAGGCATTATTTCGTAACTATCTGTCATTTACCACAGTGGACCTTACAGATTTTTTTACACTAGGCAACTATAAACGTTTAGAATGTAATGTAAACACAAAGTAGTTATAGGCGGCGACTATTGGTGACTGTCCCTATCCTATCCCTGACCGTTACCCCGGTTGCCATTATTGAATGCTTCCCTGAAAGGTCACAGCCAGTCACTTAGACTGGAACATGCTTCCAGTAAACAGTTCTGATACGAGCGCTGTGTTGGTGAGTGCGGTGGACCGGGAGGTGAGATGCAGCCATTGCAGCGACGGCGGACAGCAGCCGCCATCCACAACTGAGTGGAGGCCCAGGCAGACCGGCCAGCCACGGCTACCCTTATGAACCAAAGACGGCCATGACACGGCCTCGACGGCCGGACGTGGTCCAGCAAGACGAGACAGTGGCAGTGTGAAGCCCGGGTCAACTACGCGGCGTGGCGTAGTGGTTAGCGGAGTGGAGTTCGTCAATGAACCAAGTTAACGCACGTTGGACCCGGTTACAACTGGGATGGGTGACCGTCTTCGGGCGGGTATACCATCTCGGGCTGTAACCAGCCAACTAGGTCTACTCAGCCTTGCATCTCTCTGGGGTCGCTTAATCGAGTACCAGCTTCGGCTGGGGTAAAGGCGGGAATGTCACCTCTGCCGGGTAGCAGGTAATACTGTGTGATCCCATATGGCACGTGAGTTCCCGCAGCGGTGAGGCAAGTGTCCTGCGAACTTAGCTATATCCGTATACTTCACTTTACGCGATGAAGATACATGATGTCTGGGGCCTATGCCTCTGATACAACGAAAACCACGGTTATCCCTATATAACCATCATGGCATCATTCGTTCAACAAGTTGCTACAGTGGAGCAGACTGGTAGCCAGAGGCCGCAGCCGCATCCTCTTAGCAAATAACGTTTCGAATACTGATCGCGGGCAAGTCACGGCACGCGCAAGTGTGAACCACTCAAAGGGATCCGGGACCCCACCTAACACAGTCATGGTTGCCTGGGTCCCCATGAGTCCACAACCATACGGCATCTTGATCAGTTCAGGCGTTTTAGCACAGCGCACGCTCGTGACCCACAGACAGACCACGCTACATGCAGCAACAACAACAACAGGCCGCACCTTATGATACGCGTCGCGACGCCGCCTGAGAAGCCAACTGGTATGTAAGGCACATAGCCGCAAGACATCAACGGGTCATACACAGGCACGAAGGGAAGGCACGCAGTACACAACACACGCAGCAAGCTGAACAGCTGTCAAAATCGGCTGAAAAAGAACACAGCAACAGACAACAGAAACTAGAAAACTGCCCTCGATCGAGGATCAAGGTCGCATCGACCGTGTTACACATCACCATCCTTAACATCCAATAACCCTAACACTTGACCTTGACCTTGATTTTCAATCCCAGGATAGCTACGTTCATGACCCATATACATGCAAGAAAGCAAGGTCAGACGTCAGTCGGTTCATAAACGGACGGACAGAAGTGATTCACTATACCTTCGTCGCTAACACCGTCGCGGTAACTGTCACAGGCTGGTAGTTACCTCCTTTGCTGGGCACTTTGTGGTCCGAGTGCTGTGCGCGCCACGCCTCAATCATCTCGAACTCGCCGCTGTCGCGTTTGATCGGGAACGTGAACGCCATCACGCGGTTGCACGGCTTGATCATCGACAGAATCCCGCGCACCCGCTTCTGACGCTCCTCCAGTGGCCCCGGCAGCCCCTTCTCCAGGTTTCCTGTCATCATCTCCGCCGCCCGGTCGTAGTAAAGCTCCACCATCTCAAAGAAACTGGCGCTGTCCTTCGGGTCGTTGGGGTCGATCGGAAACGGAGTGGCCGAGAACGCACGGCTGTTGACCAGGAGGCGCGCGGCCGCCGGCTGCTGCCGGGTGGAGATGCATGCTCCTCGCAGAAATAATTTAGTGAACATTTTCTTCTATTCAGTTAAACGGCGGCCACAAAACATGAATCCTGTACAACGCAACAAAAGCAGCATTTCGAAATCTGTCCTGCTGCTACAACCAAGTATACCGGTAGTATACAAACTGCCCTCAATCAAGGATCGAGGTCACACCGACCGTGTTACCATCCTTGCTAACCCCAATCCAAACCCTAATCGTTGACCTATGACCTTGATTTTCAATGCCAGCGATCTATGGCCATGACTCACACATGCAAAATATCAAGGTCAAAGGTCAGGCGGTTCAAAAGCAAGAATGGAAACGGATGACAGACGGACGTATACGACTGATCAGTGACTGATCGCTTTACATTGTCCGCTAACACGGCCGGTAATGATACGTTAGGCATTCTCTGGACTGGCATGAATTCTAATACATCAAACCTTCTTGTTGGAGGATCACATCAACGGAGCAGTGCTTGCGGCTTCCTGAATCCCAAGGCGCTTTGGACAGTCTGTAGTATAGAGCTTCCTCAAAAATTAGGACCACATAATACCAGGTAACTATAGAAAGCCTTCACTCGAGGTCGCACCGACCACTCGCAAAAAAAGACTTGACAAACACAGAAAATACTTGTCCATGTTGCAAAATTATTACAGTTTCAAATTCAGATCCTCTTTTTCAGCCGACCCCGCCATTTTAGCCGCCAGTGCATCCTAACTGGTTTTCCCAATTTCACTTCCACTCGGGCACACACACACAATCACTGCCATGTACATTACGGCCAAGTTCACAGGTGCAAAAGCGTTTTGTGCTTATTATTCTTATCACATTATCTACGTTTTAAACGTTTTTTTATTTTTTCTCCAACGTTTTACATCTACGGCCAAGTCCACATACATACCTGCAGGCTGCTGCAACAGAACGTGATGCAATGTTGCATGCAATGCCGAAGTGGACTAGCTAATACTGCTCTGGCAACCTGGCACTACCTACAGTACAGTGAAGAGACACTCCCAATGCCAAGCAGGATATCAAATAAACAGACAGCAGCTGAGCGGCCAGAAAAGGCCACAAATAATGACCCAGGCAGTCAACAAGCCTACACCGGAGGTTGCACCCTCCCCTTCTCTCCCCAGCTGTCGCCTGCCCCGTTACCACATAATGTCTGAATGTGTCCTCAGCGCCCAGTAAACAACATCATCATAAAACGGCCTCTGTCACACATGGCCTGTTATTGTCATGTGACTGTCAATCATCAGTTGGTCTGCACTGGTTGCAAGCTCCATCATAGCTCCGGCAAATTGAAAACAAACTGCCCTCGATCAACGATCAAGGTCAAGCCGACCGCGTTATCATCCATGCTGATCGTTGACCCATAACTCTGATTTTCAATTCCCAGCAAGCTATAGTCCTGACCGATATACATGCAAGAAATCGAAGTCAAAGGTCAGTTGGTTCAAAAGCTGGGGTGGATGGATCGCATTACCTTGCTAACACGGTCGGCAATAATTCATCCAGTGTGTCCCAGGTCTTCCATATAAACAGATATTTCTGAGGCATACCCCCACTTGCTTCAACGAGGCTGTGGTAACGCTCGGAAATGATGCATAAACTTGGACTACGGTTTTAAGCTTAAATTAATAAATTAATCATTAAAAATTTAGTCAATCAAAAAATTCTGTGATTATATCTGTGGCACAAATATATGCAGTACCCAAACGCCAGATAGTGTGTACAAGACTACAAGCAATATTCAAATACTGTCAAAACCGATTTTACTCGATTAATTAACTGAAGCCTAGCTGAAGCCTATTATAAACCGTGTTAGTCTGCTAGCATAACAAGCCATGAATCCTCTAAACGAGATTCAAAGTCGCAAATGTTACACTGGCAGACTCCGTGTAAACCTTGTTCAGCAGACAGCATAAAGTGGAGGCAACTTGACCGTGAGCTGATTAAAAACAACTCAGACGTTAGGGAAATGCATTCTGCCCCACCCCTCTCCTGCTACTTCACAGCCATACAGCACTGTCAACAGCACCTGCAGGCTGACACAACGCAAATAACAGGTCAGCCATTCATCACCCGTGAAGCATGACGCATGACGCATACTCAACGCCCCAATGTTTGTCTGTCACTAACTAAAAGGTTGAACCAATTATCAAGCAATAACTGCTGCATAGAAGTCCAGTTACTGACACCAAAGACCCTGATGAAATTCTAATGGGATCAACCATCAGGCAGGAAACATTGCACTTTTTGACCAATATCCTGATACAGTGCAACGACATAACATTACGCCGATATACATAATGCTGATATTTTTTCAGCGTTGCATACAGGATAGCAATTTCATACAGACTCTTGTTATAACAGTCAAAAACTTTCAGCCAACATGTTGAGCGTCGTGTGATCCCTCTGCAACAGCTGAGCCTCTAGTAACTTTCTGTGTTATCTGTGTTTCAGACGCTGACGCTGCCCAGCGCAGTGCCTGCATAGTATGCAGAGCAGGGTGTACGCAATAGCCGGGCGTCCGTCTGTCTGTCCCATCAATCGACAGCAGCAACGGCGGCCAGAGGGTTTGCTGCTGAGCGACCTGGAGGCAGGAGGTATCAATGATAGCTGCGGGCGCGCAGCGAGCGCCGTGGTGGAGGCGCCGGCGCTCAGCAACAAATGCGGGCAGCGTCACGTTGAGAGTCGACGGAGGAGGCAACAGAGAATTACTCAGCTGTTTTATGCGAAATAAATGACCAGACAAATCAGACTATAAACTGCTCTTTCTGAGAGAGACAGCGGGGCTGTCATACTGGGTGTTATGGTCAGCCTTGCAACGCTTCAGCGACCCTGAAAGAGAAGCCAGAGACATGGTTAGGGTACATCTTCAGTCAAACGATGTAGGCCACAGTGCACAGACTGGTGCCTTGCGGCTGCACAATCTCCCTGCAAGGTCTATCAGACTCAATTTCTCCCAAGACTCCCATTCGACTGGCAGAAATGTCCAGCAGTAATTCCAATTCCAACAACATCTAGCCAGCTTGAGCTTAGTACTCAAATGGGTTACTGTTCACATACGTACCAATACTGTCATCACATATAAGTTATAACCAACCATCTAGACTCTATCTTCATTCTTCAGCCAGAGCGGAAATGTACCAGAAAATGCTCTTTAACCAGCAAGGTAACCCAACATGAAGGTCTGCCGTCACACTAGATATGCCCCACAGGGTGAACTTATGACATCCACATATGGACTCAACGGCCTATGACAGGGAGATGAGCACCCTGATTGCAGTTCTCTATAGGCATGCTGTCCTTTACCTCAAATTACTTGAAAGCCACTTATGCTCAATGCCAGGGATTCCACCTACCAACCTCTTTGCAGTAGCAGCTGCAGATCGTCCTGCAGCATCTACAGTGCAAGCCACTAACAAGGATATACCCATCATACTCAGACAGCACAGACATTAAATTATTAACTAACACAACACATAACTATATAGAAGTGTTAGCAGCGTCTATGCAGCGGCAATTAAGCCACATGTCTGTCAACAAACTGAATGTGGTTAACCAAACAACAACAGCAACTGTGATCCTGTGACATACATGAGTTTGCACAAAGGTTTATCTCAGTGCAGGAAGCATATTGTGACTATATAGGTAGAGCTCGAAGAAAATCACAGTTAAAAATCTGCAAAATCATGACAGCTTGTTGGAAAAATTGGAAAGATAATAGTAAAATCACGGCATACAATATTCACTGTATTTTTGCCTCCGGGGGCACTATTTGGTTACGCCATAAATGCACATCAGTAAAAGTAGTGTAAAACAGTCTTGCCATGCCAGCTGTATTAAAAGCCATTTTAAAACAAGAAAAGTTCGTCATTCAGCAAAAAAAAAATTCTCATAAAATCATGTCAAGTAATAAATTAATCTCAGTCTAAGCCAATTCCGTCATTAACTGGAGAGCCAAGTTGGCGCCACAGAAGCTCCAATGCACTGATTTTGTACACAATCTGCAGATAATCACTGCTGAGATGCAAAATCATGGCAATGGCAAAAAATCACAACACACACCGAAAATCGCGATATTCATGGTGATCACGATTTTATTCCAGCCGTACTTATAGGGTATGCTGATATGGTCCACAGTTTAGACAGATAGTGTGGGTGTAAATTCATTACAGAGAATGACTCACATCTCACCAATAATAACTCTGGACTCACTCAGCTGATATACAGAATGTGCCATTTCCATGCCAGTTAATGGCATATGAACTACAAATAATGAAGTATACCTCTGCAGAAATGACCTATGTGATATCAAACATGGCACATCTACTGTAATGCCTGCATGCTGTTTAATATACCGGAGGAGGAATAAGATACACACATATACTTCTAACATGCACAGTGTCGAACACAATGCCTAAATCAGCAATTCAGACATCACACAGTATACAAATTACAAAATTTTCACCACAGAAAATTCTTCAGTGTGATGCATTGCACATGCAACACACAAGTATAGTGCATGTTCATCTGTCTTAAATATGTTAAATGTCAATACTGTATGGACCACGTTTACCACCAAACAGTCAATGCCTAATGGTAGCCAAGGATACTAGTTGATTCACGGACACTTAATCGCGGGACAGTTAATCGCGGGACAATTAATCGCGGACAGTTAATCGCTGGACAATTAATAGCGTGGACAAATAATCGTTCGGACAATTAATCGCGTGTCAC
>Ga0126328_10000252_pt1 | contig 11935 bp, 11 predicted proteins | sample InaspJWI13metaG_FD_97003 | JGI IMG/M metagenome (GOLD analysis project Ga0126328, IMG submission 97003) | Marine gutless worms symbiont microbial communities from Oahu, Hawaii - Inanidrilus sp. 1 OAHU.JWI-13 metaG | ecosystem: Host-associated > Annelida > Digestive system > Unclassified... | reverse complement strand
TAATAGCATAATTTGTAAGCATTTTTTAATTGGTGCAAGTTAATCGTTCAGCACAATATGAAATTTTCATAGAAGATAAACTTAAACTTATTCATTACTCACTTACTTACTATTTTCATTTTCATGGTGAATACAGACTATAATTTCACGTTAACGAACTGATGTTTATTTGATAATTTCCACGCTGACATTCATGGCGAATGTAATAGAACTGTCAAGTTAACTGTCTGCAAGATAATATACTAGCACAGTGTTAACAATGGCGCTGATTTATTACACTACAGTGCATACCTTGATAGAATGTTGATAGTTGCTGTTGACGGTCGCTGTGGGTGGCCGTGTTGACCCTGCAGTGAGGTCCATAGACATCTGCAATGTATCTCGCTGCTGTCACCGATCTGCGTAACTCATCACGCCATGAAGCCATCGACCACGGCTGTTGTGTGCGCACAGCGGCTGACCAACAGTCTGAAACAATCGCAAGCACTGTGCAATTAGCAATAACACCCAGCACTGTTGATGTAGCCGAGAAACAAACAAGAAACGCAGCAACCAGTGGCGTGTTTAGAATCCGAGAAAAGGGGGCCGCCCACGACAAGTTGGTTGGCTTGGTCTGTTGGGTTGGCGACCACATCGAATGAACCGGCTGAACTTTTGCAAAGGCTATGCCATTATAAAAGCAACAACGATGTTATTGATATTATTATATACGACAACAATATCGTCGTTTCGGTACACCGGAAGCTAGCTTACGGCTCTTTCGTGGACCGACTACGCACTCTTGCGCAACTCTACCTATTATTAGACAGTCTGTCCGACGCAACCAACACTGTCAGGGAATTAAGAACCACGTCGCTCCTCCATCGCTAAGCAATATTTAAGTCATTTGACTTATTCTACTTTCGGTTTTAATTAAAGTTGACACTTACAGTCATAGCTTCAGTCAACCAGAGTAAAAATCACCAATTTTAGCACAGGCGCCCTCCAATAATTTTGCCGCTATAGGTTCGTAAGGCTAGCGAACCCACTCAGTATTTTGGTCAATTAAAGTTTTCTATTGATCCTTTAAATTGCATTTAAACATTTAAGAAAATTCAGCCTTCTCGTACCGGACAGTCTCCATGTGCTACTCTTTTAGTCTAGACAGAGTCTGACTCCGAACCCAATCTACTCCCCTTCCATGCCCACCCAAACACGGCCTTTGGCTGTGTGCGGGGTTGTACCCAAGATGCTCTGACTCGGGGCCTCCCAATATTTTTGCCAAGTTTACGCCAGTGAATTTTAGCTGCAGTCTTAATCAACGATTAGCTGTGCAATTTTTGTAATAATTTTAATAATATTTTATTGCGAAAATGGGCAAGAAAAGTGTAATTGAAAACGAACAATCGTTGAATTGTAGTTCACATAAATCTCCATCTGTTTTGTGTTGGCAGGCTGACAAAGTAGAACATTAACTTTCGACCCAGTAGCCACTACGACAGAACAATATACTATTGGTACCAAATTCTCCCGACCCAGGGATCAGTGAAAACAGCCAAGGTGTCGTCAGTGAGGCACCACCAGGTCGTTACATAAGGCATCCACGAATGGTTTATATTCATCTTTATTCACCAAGGTGGTAGCAAGATAAACAACTACAATAACAGGAAACTAAACTATAAACAGTTAATTAAGTATTACAAAATGTTGCAAAACTGTTCCGTTTAAGAGTGTTCAGTGGATAGCCAAACCTATCATCAGGACCTAGCACCTATCACTTAGCAAAATATTAGTAAATAAATTGTCACTGCTGTGCTTATTATTGACGCTGTCACGCTGCCCGCATAGCATGCGCAGCGGGCTCTATGTAACGGTCATGTGTCCGTCCGTCCGTCTGTCCCGTCAATGGACAGCAGCAGCGGCGTGCGGTTGGTTTTCTGCTCAGCGCGGGCGCTTGCAGCAGATATGGATCGATAGATGCAGGCGCCGGCGCTCAGCAGCAAATGCGGCCAGCGTCGTGTTTTGAGCCAAGGGACGAGGCTCAGCGCAAAAAAGCAAACGAAAATGACGGACACAGATTGTCATTTCGTTTAATTTACTATTCTTTAAAACTAAAATTTCGTACAAACCGTGTAAACCACCGTTTTCGTTTAAACTGGTAAATCCCTACTGGCGAAGCGGCCGTACACGAGACACCTGCCTGTCCGGCGGGCTCGGCTCCTGCATCACAGCGCGCGAAGCATTTATCACACAGCGCGCGACGCGACACCTGGCGAGTGTGATCACAGTCGCTACTCATTACGACGTCGCCCGCCCGCCCTACTAGCTCGAGTCGACTGGACTGGACAGTCGACGGCAGCCTCCTCCCAACCCCGCGGCACTCGAGGCGTCGCGCCGCAGTGGCCGTGGTGCCGACCTTCTGATGACTGTGAGTACACGCCTTTTTATCACTCACTGTGTCGCAACGGGAGCGTAGCCTGCTTCGTGTGATTATGGCCGCATATGCCGGAGCGAGATCACTTGGTCGACTCATGTTAGACGACCATCGGCATCTCCGAGCCTTCGCTATTGCTAATCATTTATTAGCGTAATGTAGACTACAACTCCGAAACTGATTCACGAATTCACAGCTGTCTCATCAGTCGTGCAACATACGGGAATCAAGAATTCAACATAAACAAATACCGACGAACTGCACAGTTATTAGGCTACGCACAAGTGTAAAACAAAAAAAATTCGACAAAATCTCGCAAAAGATTTGCTCCTATGGGGCGATTGTAATCTCAAAACCTCCAAAATTGTGGCCCACTGCCATACCCAAACTCCAGGGCTGCCGTGGGTATGGAGACCCCATAGGGATCCCATGGGTATGGGTATGGGGTGGGTATGGGGATGATCTTCCATCCCCACAGACCCATGGGGATTCTATGGGGATTTTTAATCAACCTGAAATAACGACATGTAGCTTTTATCCTTGACCATCGTCACTACCGGAACTGTCCAAATCACACTGGCCGTGTTACTTTTTAGTCTTGTTGATTTGAAAGACAATGAATAGTTTCTTTTTTACACTGTAGTTATTCAGCATTCTATCTTTTGCCATGTTTCTTCTGTTAACAGTCACGTTTTTTCTTTGAACAAATGTCTGATTGTAGTGATTGTATATTATGCTATCAAGTGCAAGCGTTTTTAGACTTGTTCATTTGAAAGACAGTTTCTTTTTCAGTTATTATATCTTTTACCATGTTTCATGTACCCAAAGTGCATTGACTGGTTGGTTGTGTTTTAATAATTAGTGTGCACTTCGCCAACAGTCATCTTTTTTGTTTGAATAAATGTCTGATTATACGCCTACTATTGATTGGCAAGTTAGTTTTAGACTTTCAGCCTTCTTAACCTAATGTCAGTATTTTTTTTACAATTTGAATATTGTTTTAAAAATCAAAACTCAACTCAAAAGGCGTTTAATGCAGACTAGTCAATCCGCTGATCAGTTACAGACACTTTCGCATAGAACATACATCATGCAGTAGCCAACTGTCAGTGTGACAAACAGCAAATTAAAATAGGCCTCTTGTATAGTGAAAAGACAGGGTGCGGGTATGGGTAAGTAGGATTTTGGGGTTCTGTGGGTATGGGGATCCTGTGGGGATACTCACAGGATTTTCTGTGGGTATGGGATGGGTATGGGGATAGAAATTCCGTCCCCACGGCAGCCCTGCTAAACTCCTGCAGTATGCCTAATTCAGGATAAAATTTGGTCCAATTTCAGCAACAACGGCGCCATGAGTCGCTCACCCGTCGCGACAAACTGAAAAGTAGACAGCTACTGAGAGAAAGCAACGAAATCATGCATCTGAAAGCAGAGTGGAACGGCCGCAAAACCAGGAAAAAAGATTCATCAACCTCTGAAAAAGTACAATTATGGGCCGTTTGCCCGGTCAGCAATCCTGTCGGACATCAAAAAGCACAATGGAGGCGCAGAACCTCTTACAATAATGAAACGAAATTTTCCCGAAGAAGCAAATGCGATTTTGTACGGGGTGTTATATCAATTTGAATGATTGAATCACATGAACACTCAGATGCTGGACTCTTCAGCTACAACGTCGCCCTCTAGTGAATGAGTCTGCTGCGAAATCAACTTCGTCTGTCACACTGCCACTTCCGTTTCTCTATAGACCTATGCCCAATTCACACCACGATTCAACGCGACAAAACTGTCTCGTCGCGTCGCCTGGGCGGTGTGAACTGGGTATAAGCCGCCGCCCGCCTTTACATCTACAAGTACGACAAGAGGTGGTATAGAAGTTACGTAGCCTACATGTAGGGGCCTATTATGCGATTAAGAAGTGTTTATCTCCAGAAGCAGGAGTCGTTCCGCTATAAATTATGGGTATTGCGTATTTTCTTACAATAAATGCTAAACACACGACATGTGCCAACGAGTTGTGAACATTACGTTAAACTGAACCGTATTCAAACACGTTTTATGTCAATAGAAGAGTTCGCCACTTGCTCACTGGCGACCGTGGGAGGTCTCTCTCCAGGCCCTTTCCGTGCCCATTCCGTGGGCGGATCCAGACTCCCATTTAATAAAAAATAACAATACTATGCGGTACGTCACAAAAATCAACTCTATCCGTTTTGACATTCAGCGACAACAGACCAACGACACGCAGACACAGACAGACGGACACAAAGACAAGTCGTAGGATAGGCGAACCCTTATTAGAGATGGTAAAAAGTGATGAAGTGGCTTTTGTGCTGTCAACCTTGGTTCCCAGCATACATCATTTTAGACCTACCGCCTACAGCGATCGCAGGGCTACAAGACAGTTAAAAATATCGACAATATAGCTAACATTCAGCAACAGTACTGTTCACTTGGCATCAGAACGGACACCTCTTGCTTTCTTGCAGAGGCAAGGCACTTCGGCCGGCCGCTAGTGATAATAAAACAATCAATCAATGGGAGGTCACGGCCGTGCACGTGCACGATTTGCTGATGGCGCAAATCAATTGATGGCTTCTTTGGAGATCTGTCAGCGTGTGTCCACTGTGCCGCCGAGGTGGACACAAAGACTGACCCTATGAGTCCGGCTCGGCTGCCGGTCATAAACCATTTATTGCGGCACATGCACGCCCGCCCCGCGCCGATCCCCAATTCGTTCGGCTGCAAATTTCCGGCCGGAAAATTGCGCATGCTGGGAACAAGAATCGTGACCTCCGAATGACCTGAGGCGACCTCGCGCGGCCGACTCCCGGTGAATAATGCCGCCATTGTTCGAGTCCAACTAGAAGAACACTCGAACGTTTGCGCTCGCACAGCGACTCTATTTTTATAATTACGCCCTATTCACACCGCCCGACCCAAGGCGACAAAACTGTCGAGCTTCGTCGCGTCGGGCGTTGTGAATTGAGTCGGCCGACAATCGGCGACAGTCTGTGGGAATCTTGAACAGTCTGAACAAATTGCCATCGACCAAAATATACACGACTGGCCACATGTTTTTAAATTTTCCGTCGGCGACAGTCTTGAGTCGTCGAGTATCCGATTCATAGCGCCCGACGCTGACGCGACTAAACTCGACAGTTTTGTAACATCGGGTCGGGTGGTGTGAAATGGGCATTACGCAGTGACCACCGTAGGCCTATACATTATACAACCTTATACTTTAACAATGTAATGCGTTCGTTTTATTTATGCGTGCAAAATGATCGCAAAGGCTGTTTCGCACTGACATATCAACGACCGTTTAGCAACATTTCCTTCTGTCACTCTGAACTTTGACCTGACCTTAACCATCGAACTTTACATATAGAAAGTGCCAAACTGAACCAGCAATTTAGCAAACGAGTAGAGGTCATTTCGTTCAAAAGTTATTATCGGGCACGGAGACACACCGGACCGACTGCTCTATCTGGACCAGGAAAATGGTCGGTGAATAATCGCGGCGAATTATTGGGCCGCATAACCCGCATGCAGGACGTAGATGCGGCCCTGTCCTACGCATGTCGCACGTAGCGTGGTCTGTGTACACGGCTGAGCTGTGCAGACGGTTGGACCTCTCCAGATGCCGTGTGCAGATTCGCGTGGGCCGAAAGAACCTCGTGATAGATGGGTGTCTAAATCCCACCCAAACAAGAACGGACATGCATTATCGAGGGTGGACGCGTGAGGCTCACTGTAAAGTACATTAGGGACTACGTACAAAGGCGTACGTGCAGCGGCGATGTGGCCAATTGCCAAAATACTTTAGACACTTGTTAAGTACCGAATAAAGACTTACTGTTCACTTACAAGCCTTGTACGAAGTCCTTACTCGAGATCGCACCAACATAAGGTTATTTTTAGCTGAATGCAGTAGGCCTGACGTTGGCCTTAGAGGCGATTCTTGCCTATAGCTGTTAACTACAGTTTCCGATATCCAGGTCTGCTTTTTAGCCACGTACAGCCATCTCAGCAGTTGCTGAGTTCTTGTTTTCCTCCTGTGACCTTGAACTTGGACCTATGACTTCGACCTGCGAACATGACCTAGAGAGTCATAGGCTGAATCAGCATGCCGGAGACCTAGGTCAGAGGTCATTTAGTTCAACAGTTATTGCCCGGACACGCACACTGACAGACACCCGACCGATTGTTCTACCCGGACCACTAAAGTTGTACTATTACTATTATACGATAAATACTCCATCATATGGCACCGTCATTAACATATCGCTAAAATAACCTGAAAACAAAGCAACAGAGAAACGACGTCGGTTCATTTACATATCTTCATTTCATATTCAGACGGTGACCGCCGCGCGTTCTGGCATTAGGCCCTATGATTTAGCCGCGAGCAAGTGTACATGGAACGCTTGTCGGCGATTTGTTAGAGCGGGGGCAGAGGTCGGGCGGGCGGCCGGAACTTCCGCGGCGCCCGTACCGATAATTAAAAGGGCGTAGCTGTAGGTGGCATGAAGGCGGTGCCAGCAACGTAGTCAGTGCGAGTTGTGGACTGGACTCGCGGTCAAGCGGTCAACGGCGACAGACAAGTTGCCAGTTCCGCGGGTTTTCCGCCAAATTGGGCTAGTTTCAGTTTGAGACTGTTCCGCGGAAAAAAATTAGCGTGCCTCGGGTTGAGGGTTTTTTGGGGGCTGGTTTTGATTCAGTCGATTTTGGAGGCTATCTCGGTTTCTTGTGCATGCACGTCAAGCGCTCGGCACATTGGTTCTCAGCCAGTTTCTTCTGCCGTTTGATGTGCTGTTGCGTTTCACTTCCGAAATTTGCGAGAGCGGAAACGGTAATTTGTCATTAAATCACACTGCCACGACTGCCACATTAATCCCCATGCACAATGTATTTACGACAGTTTTTTATTGTTTCACCGGTGAGTATGCTATTGGTAGTTTACTGATGTATTGCGAATAACAAATTTAGTGAACTCGGCGGACTCACTAAATTGGGCTATGTTGGGCAGTGTTCGGTCTTCGGAGGCAGTTGGGCGGGAACTTCAACGTGGACCTGGCAACCGACTGACCAGCGAGTGACCACCGACGTCGACGGTCGTGATCTGGGTTCGATCAGGCGCACTGCCGGTCGTCCTGGCGCTATTTACGCAAACACGACCGCCGCCGCGGGACGCCCCATTAGCCTACACGGGCAGTGGCATGCATCCGTGTACAGCTAGCTACCGCGCGACGACGGACAGTAAACAGGAATGTTTGTAGGTGGAACTATAGACACAGAAGTCCGGTGGACACGGGCCGCTGCAGTGAATAATCATCATTATCGTCATCATCACCATGCTACCATGCATGCTGCTCGCTAGTCATCAGACGGAAGAAGGCGGGGGCGGCGGGGGAGGGAACGACAGACGCAATATATGGCGCCAGGTGACAACGCGTTTCATGCCAAATTTGCACCAGACACTTGGTCACTTCCTGTAGCATCTGGTTCGACTGCAAAGTGCACAATGCATTCATCTCCAGTCTGCGATGCACCTGTAGTGTTACACAATACAGGTGCACTCATCGTACCGAAATGCTTTATGAAAAAGAACAATTCCGGACTTCCTGTGCTGTTACAACAAGCGCTAGAAAAGCTGCGATTTGCGATATGTGAATATGACGAAAGTAGAGTATACAGCTAAGAATAATTACAGCAATTCACTGTCTTTGCATTTCGTTCTCTTAGAGTAGCCTACTAAGCAAGCAACCGTTCTGGCTTTTCCAAAACTGCTTTGATGAAAAGCAAAAGGTAGTTGAATTCTTTTAAACTGTTAATGCAGTATCACGTTGCTACTGAAAAAAATGGAACTGAAACGCCCATACTCGATTACCGAGCGTAGGGTTCCGGAGCTGATCCCGGTTCTTGGCAGTCAGCCTGCAGGTGACGTGAGTCACAAACCCGGCGGTAGGCTGACATTACTTTCCGCCAGGCCCACAGTTACCCCCGCAACCCGTAAGAGGGCTGCTACCAGAGGCACAATGGGTGTGAACAGTTTTCCTAAGACTGTTATCCGACAGCGTCGCGACTGCGATTTGAACTCGGGCCCTTCAGCGCTAACCACTCGGCTACCGAGCCACCCTTAACGACTATTATTGTGACTTACCAACTCGTGGTTACAACGACGTCAGAAACAGAGTAGCAGAGTCGTCAAAAGTCATGACGATAGGCTAGTTACTTGAGCATCACAATCACCCCGCCATTTACGGCGCTGCTGACGCGGACACCGACCCGAACTCGGCCGAGTGACGAGTGATTCTGAGGTCAGGTCACTGCAGGTCGCGCGCCTGTATGGCGTATGCTAGCTAGAGCAGGGCTCGTATCCCTGGCTAGAGACGCGCTGAGGTCACGCAGTTTTACGACTGCTGGAGGCGATGCATGAATTAAGTCTTTCACTCGCGCCTTTGACTGGTGCTGATGGTGGTGGTGGTGGTGATCGCTGTCCGTCAACTGACTCCGCTGCTAATGACCACAACTCGACAGCGATCGTGTGACCATTCGTCCACCGCCTTTCATCTGAAGAGACGATTCGTACCCAGCGGCGAGAGGGATGGTGGCGATGTATTGTATACTGCAGTCTGTTATTGGTCAGTGGACGCGAGTCACAAGCAGTGATGGACGACTGTAACTAAACATTTTTAGTTAAACTAAAACTGAATTCAAGTAAAAGTTTTAGTAAAGCTACACTATGGCATGTTCACCGCCGACAACCCTGCCGTCGCTGTGGTACGAATTGTCTCTCGTGGACCGATCAAAGGCGTCGGACGAGTCGTCCGCGCACCTCACAACTGCCGCCCGTTTGAATCAGACCCATCGGCGTCGCGCTCTGCCAACTGGACTCGTGCATGGCCGAAGATGACTGAAATCGTCAAACGAACATTAATTTTATATTGACTGTCACACTGACCTCGTGCTGCGCAAATAAAACCATCAGCTTAATCGCTCACGACCGACAGACCTGCAACGTGATGGAGTTCTTGATGTGTGGTCCACGGTTGATATGGCTTACAAAATCACACACAAACGTACACCCTAGCATAGTCGCTCGTACGCGTATGGTAGAATATAAGCGTACCGGTAAGCGCACGTTTGTAAATGATCGGACGGTACGCATATAGTCGCGTGCTTTTCGATGAAGCCTTGGTTATAATCCTGCCAAATTTCGTAATATTTAAACACTTAATTCAGTATAATATTCAAAGAGATGGGACCCTTCAAATTCCGAGTTTCCGTCTTTCCGCAGTTATTTGAGATTTCTTTTATCATGTTTCTTATTCGTGTCAGTCCTGTTGTTGTTGTGAGGGCGCTCAAGCTGTGACGACTGTACTAATCAGTCAGCCAGTTTGTACCTCGAACTGAACACAATGGAAAGAAGAGACTGTTTGTTTCCTGTTTGCAAACGGTCAAACTCCAGGTGAAAAGAGTCGCGTGAAAGCTGAAACTGTCGTGTATGCTCGAAGCTCTGCTGCAGGTGTCCCGAGAACTGATTGAACTCGGCATTTACTTACTTGGCAAATGTGATGCGGCAGTCGTCCCATTATTCGTATACAAAGCATTGTTTTGTTCTCTAACGACCGCATCCGTACGATCATTACAATCGTACAGGCTATCATTTCACGTTTCACCGTGTCCGTTGGTGCTGCTTCAATGCAGACCGAGTTAATGAGAATGACCTCGATGCGTTCGATGCATTGCGGCAGACCAAAAACCAAACCACCTTCAAAGAAACGTTCTGTTTTAATGTAAAAGAGCCGAAAACGATTACAAATTGCACCATAGACCTCCATCGGGCATCTGCCTGTAGGCCTATTTGGTTAAAACAGTTTTGCCGTTTGTGTAAGTTGTCAGGGTTGGTAGAACTAGGGCTGTATGGAAGATCAATTTGAAATTAGTTTTTCGATCCCTCGAGGGACGTTGCTATGGCAACCAAATTTTGTTGGTTTTACATGCATGGGCGTCGATGGAAGCAGGCGGCTAGTGGCGCAGCCGGGCGGGCTAACATTGGGCTTTTCCCTGCGTCTAGTTTGATCCTAAGTCGTCGTTGGTAAATAGTTCCAGCAAGTGACTGCAGCTGAGTGCGGCAGCAGCAGCAGCAGCAGCAGCAGCAGCAGTTAGTACTTGTGTGTAGTCGTTGACAGCGTCCCGTGGCACCTCTTTGATATTGGCGCTGTTAAGCGTTGTTTACAATTATGACTGTGATGCGACTGCGACTGCGACGACCGTGCGACGCCATGCAACATCGTGCGATTTCGTGTTCACAGTAATGACTGCGACTGTGATACTGTGATGCAACAGTGATGCAATTGCGATGTCACTGCAACCAGAAAAAAACATGTTCATTTTTCTGCGACGTTGCAGCCAATCACAATGCAGAAATCGGTATTGGCGTGGTCGACCAGCTGTGGCGTCATTGTTTAGGCCTACTGTTATTTTCACGTGTTTCGGTTAATTATATAATAAAGGCAATTTATTGACGTCACTGGGTGATTGACAGGTTTGTCACAGTCACATCACAGTCCATATATATCCACTAAAACACATCATCTTCTCTACGAATAGCAGATCGTTCCTTCCAGTGTGCTTCCCCTCGTCTCTGGAATCAACTCCCGGCTTTCCTCCGACAACCGCGCACTAATCTCTCCAATTCTGCCTCACCCAGTTCTTTGAGTGGCACTTCCTCCGTCAGAATATATATAGTCAATGTCACAGTCGCATTGCAGTCACAGCACGTTGCGCGGTCGTCACGAGGTCGTCGTCACATCACAGTCATATCACAGTCACAATTGTGAACAACGCTTTATGCGAGTGAATCTTACTTACTTATTTCATACAGCACACGACGCGCACGTCGGTAGCGATGTGCGAGTCTGCTAATCAAAGCCAGTTCGGTGTAATATCGTGTCACTGCAGGATGACGGACAGAGTCCACGGCGGCGCGTCACGCCTTGTCGCGCGGCATAATAGAGAGACGAGTCAGCTGACTGGGAACAGTCAGTGTGACCAGCATACAGAGGCAATCAGCTCGACATCTGCGTCAGCATCCGCAGCGCTAATGCGTTCCACCCGTCCACCAGCGGCGTCTCATAACATACGACCTCAAATGGTCACGCATTTCGGCGCGCCGATGTCGCCGGGTGCGCGCCCGGCTGAATGTACTGGACTAATGTCCCCGGACATCGGCTCCCCCAGACTCCTGCCCTCCCTCTCCTGCAAACTGCCATCGCGGACATCTACCCCCGCACTTGACGCTAGCCCTAACCCAATCCTAATCCCTAACCGCCACCTAACCCTAACAAGACAATGGTGCACTGCAGGTTCTGCCCCCAGCGGCCGGTGTCCCTGGACTCGTCGGCGTCTGCCGTAGTCTGGAACATGACGCAACCAATACGACCCAGCAACGGCGTTAAGCTGCCGACGACGATGCAATGATGTCATGCAATAGCTGCAACGGTAGGCCTATTG
>Ga0126328_10000251_pt1 | contig 11985 bp, 6 predicted proteins | sample InaspJWI13metaG_FD_97003 | JGI IMG/M metagenome (GOLD analysis project Ga0126328, IMG submission 97003) | Marine gutless worms symbiont microbial communities from Oahu, Hawaii - Inanidrilus sp. 1 OAHU.JWI-13 metaG | ecosystem: Host-associated > Annelida > Digestive system > Unclassified | place... | reverse complement strand
GGACTGTCAAGCACGTAAGCTGAATAAAGAGGATGCCGTGGACCGTTGCAAATGGAGAAAGGTGATAAAAGAAGTACGTTGACCAGGATGGGTGTGAGCGGGTGAATGTTTCTTCTGGTACCGCCCTACCCGGGTTTTCCCGGACAAACGGCCGTTAAATGGTTGTTGTTGTTGTTGTTGTTGTTGTTGAAAGCTGGGCATAAACAGGCACACCACATGATACACTGGCTCCTTGTCTATGGTCTGACAGCATAAACTGATGTCTGGCTGTTTTTAAATGGGGATGCTGGCTAAAAATGTACATAGGTTGAGCTGCATAGTGGCTGCAAAACAGTTTCATGTGTTGTATAAGTATAACTATGCATTGTTTGCTATTCTCTGCAAGGTGTACTATGTTGGATTTGTAGTTGACCAGACTCCAACGCCGACCAGATTCCTTAAAAGCTGTGAAGAAGTAGGACTTTTCCAGGAAATCAGTCCTTTTGATAAGGACTTTAAGAAGGCTGTTGATCAGCAGCAGAATGAAGTATGTACTGCTGAAGGCTTATGTCTTGCTCGTTCTTAGTGAGCAACTGACAATTTGTCATGGTTATGGCATGTTCTGCAGCAGTGACTCAAGCTTTCATTTTTTTTGTAATTTTACTTTATTGCTGAAGTAGCCTGTAACTCAGATGTTGTGGAATAGAAAATATTGATATCAATGTCTCAGTGCTCGTTTGTTATTTATGTGAGTATTTTCATTTTATCGTTATTACATTTTCTGCGGTTGTTGCCTTCAGTGCTTTGACGCTGTTGGTTGGGCGGCAGGAAGGGCATCCGGCCTGTAAAAACTGAGTGATGGGGTGCTGGCATGGTTATCTGTTTGGAGCGACGTGCAGACTTGCATATGGCCCAGCTGATTCCACTGCCACTCACTGTCTCTTGCTTCAGTAAAATCCAGATTGGTTTTACCTTTCTGGTACCAGCTCACCAGGGAAGTGCCAGACAAAGGGCCGTTAAACGGGTGTGTGTGTGTACATTTTCTACAGTTGTGTTTAAGTAATCGTGTACATTCTCTCATTGACTATCGGGTACAGTACGTTCCTGTTATGGGTGCACTTGATAACAATTTAGAGAAGTACTCCTTGGTCGAAATATCGTCATGAATTAGATTTCGAGGATGATGTTGATATGGACATAGAATGTTTTGCAGTGGTTTGCAGATCTTGGCACACTAATTAGTGTTGAATGTGTGCGCTATGGTTCGTAAGTGTGTGCATGTGTGTTAATGGTGTGTGGTGAATGTTGATATCGTATAGACAGTTTACAAACTAATACCTACATACAGTACAATACAATTGACATTGATAACATGCACATGGTCCACTGGAGGACTGAATCTGAGTTGTGGGCAGTTGCTAGGGGGGAAGATGGCGAGACAGGACGAAGAGAAGACACGGAGGAAATAATGTCTTAAGGTTGCTCTTAGAAGAAGCAAACAACTAGCTGTTGTGAATTTCAAAAGGAGTTTATTACACATTGAATGCATAACTGAAGTTTCGACTGCCTATAATGGTGGAAACTGCAGGTGTTTGTCCTGTAAACGAAGACTAGAACCAACAGTATAAGGAGCGAGCAAATGAGTGAGATATAGCAGTTGATTAAAAGTGAGAACTTTATAGGTTAAAGTGGTTAATATGGAAATAAACAGGCAGCCAGTGCTGGGAAGGGCACAGTCGTTGTGTGTTCTAAACAGTCAGGGCAGCAGTGTTTGAATGCATTGGCGTTTCACCATGTTGGAGACTGAACAGCCACATAGTGAGCACAATAAAAGGTAAAGGTAGCCCGTACTCGATTACCGAGTGTAAGGTTCCGGAGCTGATCCTGGTTCTTGGCAGTCAGCCTGCAGGTGATTTTTGTCATAAACCTGGTGGTAGGCTGCCACTACTTTCCGCCAGGCTTGCAGTTTACCCTCGCAACCCTTAAGAGGGATGCTACCAATTCGTTGCTTGGTGAGCAGAAGTACGATGTGTGTGGACAGTTTGCCCGAGTCTGTTACCCGATAGCATCACAGCTGCGATTTGAACCCTGGCCTACTGCACCTGAGTCCAGCATGCTAACCTGCTAACTCCGCTACCCTGTATGTGCACAGTAGTTGAGCACAAAGAGCAGAGTCTGAGTATATATGACATGAAGCCCGCATTAGACCTTGAAATCGATCGAGTCGATCGATAAGCGCTGAAGTCGAGTCGATCGACAGAGTCTACTCAAGTCAGGTCGAGTCGGTCGATAATATTGACTTGAAGTCGACTTTTGGCAGTGATGCAGATTCTGCTGAGCACGGTGAACAGTGATCATCGCAGTAATTGCCGCTATGCCGTCGTCACGAATACCGATGTTGACTGACAAATCGCGTCTCGCACGCCGCCTGCGGTAGCAGAGCTTCTTGTAATCAGGGCTGCCACTAACGAGTAGTTTTGGAGTCGAGTACTCGGTCGAGTAGCTTAGCGAGTACTCGAGTACCCATTAATACCGGAAGTACTTAATACAAGTTGCATGTCATTACGGCACTCAGTAACAGTAAGTAAGGAAACTATATAACTTGGTATAGGCTGCAATGCAATTTCTAATGAATTAAGTTGCAAAGCTCGCAAGTCGCAACTTGAAGGTGAAGGAGCCAAGTTTGCATAGAGTTCTAACAATTGCTTATTATTTTGGAAAACTGGAACCGGAAATTGAAATTTCCGACATGAAGCGAATTAAACGAGTACTCGAGTACTAAAACATTACTCGAGTACTTTTTGTAGTCGAGTACTCGCGGCAGGCCTACTTGTATTAGTCCATTTTCAGTCGAGTTGAGTCGATTCGTTCAACTCTATTGATTTCAAGGTCTAGCCTGCGTGTATTATATGATCAACTGTAGTGACATTATGTCACCAATTTTAACTTTCTGTATTGTATACTGTTAATATGTTTAATGTCCAGTAGTGATGATGACGTTTATGTGGTTGTGGTGATGATTTGTTGACTGTATAGGTCTTTTTGTCACCCACTGCTATACCATACAGTGTTTTAGAAGTAAGTTTAGTTTAATTTCTGTATAGATTTTACCTATACATAATCCTACTTCCATAACATCCTGACTAGAGCTTTGTGCAGATAAAATCTGTATCCTAATTTCAGCTGTTATTTGCATTTGTCAACAGTTTTCTTTAACCATAGTAGCTTATTTTTTTCATTTGTTCTCACGTCTGTTGATTACTTATAAAGCATTTTGAATCAAATATGTGGTTGTGTTGTATTTGTTGTTGTTTCTAGTCAGCACTAGTTTACTTGCATCATAAGGTGGTCAGTAATTTCGGTAAACTTGTAATGTAAGACATAAATCAGAGGATAGATTGTGTTTTTATGCAGGAATCAGTGGAGGGTTGTGATGTTACTGCTGTTGTGTCGTCGTCAGCAACCTATGTTGATTCACATGAAAACTCCATGCCCACTGTAGTCAGTTCTGTTGATGCTGTCGCCGTGAGCAGTGTTACTGCAGCTACCTTCAGCAGCATTCAGCCTTCTGACATCCTGATGTCCTCTACTACTAGCAGTGCAGAAGCAGTATTGGAGCAGACCAGCCCAGCTGCATTAGCAGTTGATTTGACCACCTCTGCCCAACTGCCAACATTTGAAGCTCCAGTCCCAAGGTAATGCATATTTCCTCCTCCGCTTTTCAAGGGACATTATTGTGATATTGTTTTTTTTGTTTCACAGTTTATAAGAATTCTTATCTTTCCTGAATGATTCTTTACAAAATTTATACGTACTTAATGGGCTCCTTTGTAATAATGATTGATGAATTTACTGTGAAAGAAGTTACAGTTGTATTGAAGTTTAATAATCTGTCATTTGCTCATTATCTTTTTGTTGCCTGTCATTGAATTTATAACCTTCCTGTTTTGACCTATTTTTTGTTGACTTTACTGAACACCCTTTGACTTTGTAAAATACAATATCTTTATCGTTAGCTCATTATTTTCACTGCATTCTTGGTAATAATTTTTGGTGACAGCATATTGTCTCAAATGAAACAAGCCATTTAATTTTTTAGTAGGTTGTTGTTGTCTGGAAAATGTGATTTTAGTTATATTGTTATAGTTTTTCAATGCAATTGATTTAATTTGTGATTTTTTATTTTTACCACATAAAATTTTTCACATTTTATCTATACTAAAGAAAAGACATGATTTTAAAGTGACATTTTTTTCTGTAGTAATTTGGATTATACTACTGTGAATGTCATTTATTTTGCTTGTGAATGCAGTTTGGTGGATTGTTCAAGCCTAAATACTGGAAATCTGTCACTACAAATAATGCTGAAACTGCCCACTGGCGAGACAGTGCCTGTACCATCCATTGTCATAGTACCATCGCTGCCTTCTCCCAAAATGGGAACCGTTGTGTCCCAGAGCCCACCATCTGCTGTAGCAGCAATACCAACAGAGGTTATGGCTGGTTTGGCGTCAGGTCAGCCTTCAGTGCCACTGCATTTCCAAGCATTGCCCAGCTTACCTGCTATTGTCCATAGTGGATCAGCAACAAGCAATAATAGTCAACTTGGAGCTGCATTTGACTTGCCGGAAAGTGGGCTGACGGCGCTTGGCATTGCTGCATCAACACGTGAGGTAGGCATGAGTATTAGGCATTGTTGCATTTGTGTGATCGGCTTCTAGTTAATACAAGTGCAGATGCATTGTTTACATTTAGTAGGCAGTAATTCATGATATGGGCTTTTCCACTGTAATCTGTTAGTATCAGCATTTATATCCTGTTTGCTGTGAGGTATCTGGCATTTTTATGAGGATGAACAGTTGTTGCAGTTGTATTTCTGATTGAATGCTGTTACATCTGTAGTAAGTCACTCAGTATGATTTGCATTTTTAACTCGTCTATCAACTAGATCTTCCTTAAAATAAGGGTACTTTGCCCGTAGACTTATGCCGTCTTCACATCTAACATGAAAAAATAAAATAAACGGTTCTTGCAGCATTTATTTTATTTTATTTCAGACGCATGGCATGTCTGAAATAAAATAAATGTTGCAAAAACCGTTTATTTTATTTCACATTTATTTTATTTTACTTCAGCTGTTTGCACATCTAACATGAAATAGAATACATGTAAATATTGCAAGTGAGCATGCGTGATGCCGGCTACGCAGCAGCATGCAATGCCTCATAATGCAGGATGTGACAATCACTCGCTGAATTGGTGGACGTGATTGGCTGCAACAGCTTTGCCTCATGAATATTGATGCTTACAAAAACACACAAGAAACATTTATTTCATTTTATTTCAGCGATGAAATAAAACAAAATAAATGAGAAAAGGCATTTATTTTATTTCACATTTATTTTGGCAGGTCTGAGTTAGTGAAATAAAATATAGTAAATGCTAAAGGAAACATTTATTTCACATTTATTTTATTTCGTGTTAGATGTGCAGATGGTGTTACCAGAAACTTGGGTCTTAGCCATTTTAGTCGTCATTGTCACTGTTCAACTTCATTTGCAGTACAACCATCATTTTACAACCATCACTGTCATAGATGTTAGGCTGCTTCCTCCAGTGTGGAGCCCTTTTCAGCTTTCTTTACTTGCTATCCAACGAATCCGGCCCTCCCATCCATTTCCCTTGATGTCCTCTACTACTAGCATGGCAGAAGCAGCATTGGAGCAGCCCAGCTGCATTAGCAGTTGATTTGACTACCTCTCCCCAACTGCCAACATTTGAATCTGCACCTTCAAGGTAATGCATGTTTCCTCTCTCCTTTGCCCAGTTACCTTTTCCTCAGATTTCATTTACATTGATGCAGAATAAGCAAAAATTGGCTTGTGCCTTGCAGATAAGCTAATAGTTATGAATGCAGACAGATGTCATGAAGGTTTCAGCTGATATTGTTACATTATAGTGTTATAAAAGTTATTGTAGGTCAATTGTTGTCGTTCTTGTAATTTTGCTTTTTTAGACAGTTTCTAGCGAAAAAGTGATTATGAAAAGTCTGTCCAGTACATTGGATTGATAACTAGTGTACAGTACGAGTATGTTTCTGTTGACAACATGCAGAAACTGAAAGCAGCAGTGCAGCGAACGCCAAACACTTGGACGAGGCCTTCAGTTGGAAACAGTTGTGTTGGCCAAGTGTCTGTGATGCAGCCGTGGTTTTCACCGGCACAGAATGCCATCACTGTTACTGGTTCAGCTGCTGAGCAGTTGCATGTGCAGCTACAGGCTGCCGATACGTCAACTCACCTGTAAGCATCTGACATGTTATTGCATTGTTGCACATCAAACAAATTCTGTTGTTGATGCTTGAGTTTCCTAGTGTACATATTAATATGATGATATGGTTACAGATTACCGTATAAAGGCTGCAGTGCATATACTGGATGTCGAACCTTTCTTATCCAACTGTTGTAATGTTTTAGTCTGTTTAATTTTGTCATATTTATGATTGTTTTTAGTTCTGTGCTAAATGTGCCTGTTTAACATTAAAAACTTTGTTTTTGATTGTAACGTAACTCTCCCAACACAGCAGTGTGGGGTCAGATGAATTTTAGTGTTAGAAGCAGTACCACTGTGTAGTAGGGAACGAAAGTGTGCCAATACAATTGGCACAGTGCTGGTTTCCTGGCTGGCCATTTCCAATGCTAAAATATAAATATATTTTTCAAACAAAATATACCAAAGCAATTTTATCAAACAGCACTTGGAAACTGTTATGGGTTGAAATTACCAAAATGCTGATAGCAGTTCTAAAAAGTAAACCTATTTGTTATTTATTATAATTTTTGGTATACTTTCTTTCCCTCTGTCTTGGCGTTAATTTCCATGTGAAAGTGAATAGCATTTTTTGGTAAGAATTTTGGATTCTGTTTTTGTCTTGCTTCGTGTTTTAGATTTTCCGTTTGTTTTACTTCTTAGATTGTCTAAGCATTGGGCCTCTATTGCAAGTTTACAGTGTGTCGGTTGCATTTATTATATATGTATCGTCAGTCATGCCTGCACACACAGTCATGCAGCTGCATTAATGTCCATTTTCATAGTGATCAGCTGCTTTTTGTGAATGTGGCATGCTGTATTTGCTTGCTTGTCTTAACTTTATTCTTTGGGGACAACTGGGACAGATACCTTTCCTATCGTCTATCCAGCAATGTCAGATTACTGGTTATATGTTTATATTTCTGACTATTTATTAATTTTTTTACCTACTGATATATTCTTTTTGCTCCTTTGCCATACAGTGTTATCTCGTGGTTCATTTGCTTTTACTTGAAAGTCACTAATGTGTTTTGGATGTGCAATATGCAGACTGTCTCCTTCCAGCAGTAATCTGTCGGATAAAGATTCAGATAGTCAACGGAGACATTTTCTTGAAAATAACAGGTGGTCTATACTGCACTTGTGCTTTTTGTATTTTTAAAAATTCAGTTACTCTTTTGTGATAATTATGGTGTCATTCTGACAGTAGCATACTAACACAATGTATTGCAGTGCAGTATTGTTGTTTTCCATTGTTTGTCATCGAATAGAATGTGAGTTTTATACCGTATGATGTTGCATAATCACAAAACTTGTAAAAGTTATTGACAGAATTTTTGATACTGAAAATGGTTTCGGTTTTGCCAGTCCATTTTACCCAGTGTTATAACAGTAGCAACATTCATTTAGTGGTGTCTTTTCCAGAACAAGCTGGGTAAGTCATCATTAGAAATAAAATTCTGGCTGCAAGAAATGATGAGGTGGTAACAATATTAGCTGAACCATATGCAAATCATTTGCACTCTTTTCTCTTAGCAATTAGTGTCAAAGCACTGAAGGCAATGGTATAATAAGAAAGATAATTTTTAAAAACTTGAATGCTATCACAGATACATAGTTGTCCGACTGCAATGAATTACATGTTGTTGTGACTTCAGAGCCGCTGCATTAAGATGTCGTCAGAAGAAGAAAAATTTTGTTGCAAGCCTTGAAAACAAAGTTTCAGAGTTGCAAAAAGTCAATGTTGCACTGGAGGTACTGTTTATTACCAGCAAATACAGTTATACTCGTACATGTGTCGTATTTGTCATATTCCCGTTCATTTGTAAGGAGGAAATTTTCCTGTGAGAGCATTATACAACTACTTATTGGCTGTTTTGCTAACTATTGCACAGTCTGTACAGTTTGAAATTGTCTAAATTTGACGCAGCATCTGGAAGTTATTGAAGAAGTTTATTCGCCAGAAAGGAAGTGCAAGTACAATATACTCAGAGCATACAATATATACTAGAAAATAACGTACATACATACATACATACACCTGTTTAACGGCCCTTTGTCCGGGACTACCTGGGTGAGCCGGTACTGGAAAGGTAAAACCATCTAGATTTTACTGAAGCAAGAGGCAGTGAGTGGCAGTTGCATCAGCTGGGCTGTATGCAAGTCTGCACCTCGCTGCAGACAGATAACCATGCCAGCACCCCACCACTTAGTTTTTACAGGCTGGATGCCCTTCCTGTCACCCAACCAACAGCATCAAAGCACTGAAGGCACTGAATATACTAGAAAATAAATATACTTGAAATAAAAATTACAGAAAATGAAAAAAAAATGACAGTTAATAACACAGTACACAATAGAGTAACTCACATCAGTGACACTGCATTAATGAAACTATTAATAATATTGTTCTTGATATCATTTGGAGAACGTTGACCAGTAGCCATGTCATAATGACATGTCAAGAGAATAAACTCCTTTGTCCTGCTAAGACTATCATAGCATGCTTGCAGTACAGCATTCCTTAAACTGTTATTGTGTAGATTGATTTACAGTTATGCATAGTGCAGGTGAGTTCTAACATAAGCCATGTCATGGAGTAGATTCTGTGTTGTTAAAGGATTCTATAATATATGTACAATGTATATAATATATGCACAGCCTTCAGTGGTTTGACACTGGTGGTTGGGCAGCAGGAAGGGCATCGGCCTGTAAAAAACTAAGTGTTGGGGTGCTGGCGTGGTTATCTCTCTGGAGTGAGGTGCAGACTTGCATATGGCTCAGCTGATGCCACTGCCACTCACTGTCTCTTACTTCAGCAAAATCCAGATTGTTTTTACCTTTCTGGTATCGGCTGACATGGGTAAACCCCGGGAAAAGGGCCGTTAAACGTGTGTACGTATTCGTTTAAAGAAAGCATCATCAGTATTTCAGTCCTCTGCATGCAGTGTTTAGGTGAATCTGGATTAGCCAACTGTTGAATTAGCGCTCGAACCTGTTTTGAAAGTGGACGATTGGGATAATTGATGGACGTTTTTGACTGGCTATGCCTTTCCTGTTGCCCATCCAACAGTGGCAGAGAAGTGAAGAGAAAGCATTTAAGTACAATCAGTTAAATTTATCCAAGATGGTGTGCATTAGTGTGATCTGATTGGAAATAACATTTGTGTGTATTAACATATTGGCTACTGCAGTTTCATAAACAGCTATTGGTTGTATTGCTACTCTTACTCAGATATTAAGGACTTTTAATTCAATATTTACCTTACGAGATGCCAGTTCTTATTCGTTGTCTTTGTAAACATGTGTATAACTTTTAATAATTGTAGCAACATGTATCCAACTAACGTGCTAACGTAAGTGATTCTGGTTTAGTTTTAATGGTTTTGGTGTATTCATGAAACAATTGTCCATTGATGTTGACTGCAGAATGAAATCCGATCATTGAAACATCAAATCTATGAAATGAAATTGATATTATTGGAGCATAAAGATTGTCCGCTCATGAGATCCGATGGCACTGTCATCAACGAAATATTTCTAACGGTTTGCATAATCTTTTCTACAGGGTGAGCCAGAAAACTGCACTCCAGACTCGTGGCTATAATTCTGTAAAAATTCTTCCACTGTTGAGATTCTGTGGTAAATTTGCAGTAAAGTGGTTATTAAGGATCCTACCACATTTTGCACATGTTGCCATGCTACCTAGTGAAACATTAATGTCAGAAAACAAGCGATTTATGATAAATTATAAGGTAATGTAGGTACGTATTTAAGATGTGATGGAATTGTCAATAGCCACATAAAGAAAGGTTTATTGTTGAGTGCCAGTGAAAAAGGTTTTAAAATCTGTGCTTCTTGTGGTTGTCTCGTGCTCTTTGTACACCCGGCCACCACACTGCTAACAGATGAAAAATTCACCAGATATTTTGAGTGTGGCACAAAAAACAGCTGTTGTTAACTATTGTTAACATTACCTGGATAATCAGCAAACTAGTGTAGACCGATTTTTACATGCTAACTTCCTTTACAGTGACTAACATGCCAGTTCACTTCACTTATTTCTTAAATATGGCAATTCATGGAACCAAACATTTGACAAGGTAGTGCGGCAACATATGCAAGATGTGATAGGATCCTTAATAGCCTCTTCACTGCAAATTTACTACAGAATCATCCAATGAAAAAATGTGAAAATCAGTTAAGATTTGACAAAATTATGGCCACGAGTTTGTTGTGCTGCTTTTGGGCCCACTCTGTATAATTGTCTCAATTGACAGTCAGTGAAATTAAACTTGCTTGTTTGCTAGGGCTGTACTGAATATTTGTTTTTTTTTCATTTTGGCTCCAAATACTGAGTTGAATGGTCTGTTTGTATTCGGCTGAATAATGTGGCCATGCTGAATGCGACTAGTTGAGTCATTTGCCAGCAGTTTACCATGCAGTAAATGCTCAGAGATGACATGCAGCATCCCACATGCCGTAATTAAGAGTCACTGAAATTGTGAGTTCATCTGCTGTCACTGACACTTGACTTAATCATTTATTTGAATTCAAGATAACTAACATTTCTGTTTTTGTTGGCTTTTTTGCAAATACTTATATTTGGCCAGATAGTGCTGACCCCTTCAGTGCTTTGACGCTGTTGGTTGGGTGGCAGGAAGGGCATCCGGCCTGTAAAAAACTGAGTGGTGGGGCGCTGGCGTAGTTATCTGTCTGGAGTGAGGTGCAGACTTGCATATGGACTAGCTGATGCCACTGCCACTCACCGTCTCTTGCTTCAGTAAAATCCAGATTGGTTTTACCTTTCTGGTGCGACTCACCCGGGTAGTCCCGGAAAAAGGGCCGTTAAATGGGTGTGTGTGTGTGTGTGTTTCTGGTACCGGCTTACCCCGGGTAGTCCCGGAAAAAGGGCCGTTAAACGGGTGTGTGTGTGAGTGCTGACCCCTATTTACTGCGACTGTAATGTTTATCACCAGTTTCTGATGTCATGCGATATGGTACATGATATTGCAGCAGTGTAGGTAACACTGTCTTTTCCCTATTCTGAATGTACTAGTTACCGTCAGCAGAGGGATGCAGCCAGTGAAACTTTGCTCCACCCACCCAAGTTTTGTAGTAGTTAACAGTGGGTGCCTGCTAACACAAATTGATCTGTGTGCATAAAATATAGTGTATTTTGTAAGGTACTGCAGAAGCACTGGTTAGGTGAAATGGGGTCCACGTCAGTAGAGCGCCGTCTATGGAGCGCGAGTTAATTGAGCGCTGTGTCGGTAGGGCGCCGTCAGTAGAGCGCTAAAGTTGTCTGATCTTTGAGACGTCTCAAACGGCTTGGAACAGTCTACCTGACATTATACGAAGCGCTGAATGCATCAATACTTTCAAAAGGCTACTTAAATGCTTTTTATTTTCAGTCTCATACCCTGGCCTTTCATTCTCACTTGCAGCATGTTATACCTCTTCCTTGTATTAATTTGTGTAACGCGCCCGTGTAATGTCCCCTGGCATGTTACAGCGCGATATAAGTTGTCGTTTTATTATTATTATTAACCAACGCAGTGGAGGCATGGCACGGAGGCATACAATCACTGCTCTCGGAAATCCACCCCACCATTTGGAAGTTCATAAACGGACTAAGACGTTATCAAAAGTTGAAGGATACAGAAATTGAAGGGCTAATTGCTGGCCGAAATGCCG
>Ga0126328_10000249_pt1 | contig 12029 bp, 9 predicted proteins | sample InaspJWI13metaG_FD_97003 | JGI IMG/M metagenome (GOLD analysis project Ga0126328, IMG submission 97003) | Marine gutless worms symbiont microbial communities from Oahu, Hawaii - Inanidrilus sp. 1 OAHU.JWI-13 metaG | ecosystem: Host-associated > Annelida > Digestive system > Unclassified | place... | reverse complement strand
TTTCTGGGACTACCCAGGTGAGCCGGTACCAGAAAGGTAAAACCAATCTGGATTTTACTGAAGCAAGAGACAGTGAGTGGCAGTGGCATCAGCTGGGCCATATGCAAGTCTGCATCTCGCTCCTTTTTACAGGCCGGATGCCCTTCCTGCCGCCCAACCAACAGCGTCAAAGCACTGAAGGCATAAAATAGTTAGTTAAAATAGTTATGGAGCAGTGCAAGAAAATCTAGGTTAATGTGTCTGCTGCCTGCCAGTAACATCAGTATGACACCGCCACTTTCAGTGTAGCATGGCACACTTTTTTGTGCCATCTAGTTAGAAAATGTTTTTTCAGTAATTTCTTATGTTGTTTTCTTCATAAACATGCGTCATTTGTGGTTGCTGACCATGATGATGTGGTTTCAGGGGTACGTGCCTACAACACAGGACGTACTTCATGCTCGGAAAGCGACGAAAGGCATATCGGAGCACGAGTTTCTGATCCGTAGTGTGCCATTCTGTTTCGTTGACGTCGGAGGGCAGCGTTCGCAGCGCCAGCGTTGGTATCAGTGCTTTGACAATGTCAAATCGATTCTGTTCCTCGCGTCTTCCAGTGAATATGACCAGGTCCTGTTCGAAGACCGCTGCACGAATCGTCTCGTGGAGTCGTGCAACATTTTCGACACCATCGTCAACAACAAGTCGTTCACACACGTCTCCGTTATTCTCTTCCTGAACAAGACTGATTTACTGGCAGAGAAGGTGCACGTTTCCGACATCGGCCATTACTTTCCGTCGTTTTCGGGTAACCCTAGACGGCTTGGTGATGTTCAGCAGTTTGAACTGCAGTTATTTGACGAGCGTCGCGTTGTACGCACTCGTCCACTGTTCCACCACTTCACCACTGCCATCGACACAGAGAACATCAAGTTCGTTTTCCAGGCAGTCCGTGATACGATATTGGGCGATAACCTCAAGTCTCTGATGCTGCAGTAGAGTGAGTATCGTTCAGCCCCATTATGTAATTCTGTCACACAGTGATTGTACATTATGTTACCCAGACTTGTTACACATGCATGAAACTGTGTCATCTTAAACGTGATCGTTGCATTGACTTCGTGTCATGTGCTTACTGTTTGATTGTTACGTATGGCTAGTTGACTGTTACGGTGCTGGCAGCCATATTCTTGCAGCACTCAAAACCTGGCCATTTTGATTTTTGTGCAGTACGTTGTGGACTGTCATTTGTTAACAGACTTGCTGAGTTCCAGTTGTGTGCAGTGTGATACGTGGACAGTGCTAGATGTTATTTGTAAGACTGCAGTTATTGTGGAAACCTTTCAGCCTGTGCCTCTGCCTGGAAACAGGTAGCCTCGGTCTCGACAGTTTTAGCTGATAATGGTCCACTTTATCTTTTGTGTTGTGTTTGTGTGTGACTGTGCATCTTTAACATTGCTGTATCGTGGCAAAATGCATGAATGGATTAATTTGATTTTTGGTGTGACAGTTGTCACAAGGACAGCTCATTTGTGTTGGATTCTTCATCCCTTCCTGGGGTGTGACATTACAGCTTAACCTGTGTCCATATATTCTGCAAATTGCTTGCAGTATTTTTCTAACCAGTTGGCAGCTGGTGAAATCACAGCATTGCGATGTGCAATTTATTTTCTGTCAGTCATGGTACTCGTAAACTTCTGGTATTCGTTGTGCACTCGGCCACTATCCCAGCAGTTGCTGAAATGTTGGTTAGGACCATCATAGGCAGAATATACACTGTGTTCCTTAAAATCCACCATTTTTAAATAACTTTGTCAAAAATCGGTTTTAACAATTTCTGTCTTCCCCTGTCCTATATGTGGGGCCAGAGGCATTGTGTTTTCAAGTTTTCTGTATATGCATCCTTATGTAGTGTGGGCACTCTGGGAAGAGGCATTCTCTGATTGGCTTGCCATCGATATCTAGTTGGTACAAAACTCTGACCAAATTTGACATGTTTACAAAATTGCCTACCACACCTTTAAAATGACACCACACAACCTTGTGATATCCAAAAGCCATTTTCAGCCGTTGATCGTTTTTAGCATATGTAGCTGCCAATGCACAATGTTCTTAAAGCATAAATTGGGTTTATTTTTCACGGATGAGAAATGCCTACCCTATGCACTTAGAATGATGCATAAGATACGTGGTAGCCATCTCATGTGCATTATGCAAGCATCACGTCGTCTGGAAATTCATTCCAGCGGAGCATGGTGCATAATGGTGGTGAAAATAACTAAAATCGCATGTCAACACAAATGGTGGACACTTAACAATATTGCTTGTCTGAAATGAAATTGTTGTGTGGCAAAACAACTGTGTCTGTTTAACATGCATCCACTTGTTTGAGTGAAGCAATGCATGATCTGCATTTCACAAGGTACAGCAGTAACATTTTTTCAGGTGTGCTGCACAGGATTGAAACAATTTATGCGAAATTTTTTCAGGATTCTGTATACCATAAATTAATAAGATCAGTTGATTTTTGACCGAATTATTTAAAAAATACTACGTGGACGTTTTTTGAGAGGGGAACACAGTGTATGTTGGTATAGAAACTGTTTATTAGTATTGTTACATATGTGCTGCCTTCAGCTGTTTTGATAATGATACATTCTTCTGCGACTTGAGTTTGTAACACATTTTGTGTTATATGTATATCATAGATTTTACAAATTTAAAGCCCTGTTTAAATAGTATATTACCTCTTCTAGTGTACCATGCATAAATCATTATTTTTCTAGTGAATACATTATACTTATGGCTAGTTGAGGCTTATAAGATGATGTCATATATTTGTATATATACTGCAACACTTTATCAGATTGCCTGTATACTGTTGCAAAGTACTATATTTGTATGTATATTGTACATTTTATTTTGTCAGCATGTTTTTACTATGCTGCTAATGATTGCATTTATTTGGTGCCATTCTGCTGTTGATGACTACTGCTGTCGATGATTTTATTAACTAGTGTTTGGGCTGCAAATTTTATTGGCAGTAAATTACTTAATGATAGAATTACAAGTTTTATTCAGTTACCGTTAACGTTGACTGTTTGCACTTGCAGAAAATACAGAGAGAATATTAAACTGAAATTCCTGCATAATTTGACTGCAGATTCAGATTACGCATTTTGTCTAAGTTGATGAATAATGGAATCCTATTACTCAAGTCATTTTTCTATAGTGGCATCATTATGAATTGAATTGTATATAGTTGTTTATTGATTGTTGAAGCATTTAGCTAGCTAAGGCCTCCAGGCTGCATATTTCCTCCCAGTGAATTTTTTGTGGCCCGAGTCCACATAGAAAATTCATAGAAAGTTGCCTATAGAACATTCCTTAAAGGTCAGTTAACTTATATACAGTTTATTCAAGTCATGTATGACAAGCTAAAGTTCTAACACTAACAACTGTGCATTGTTAGATATTACATGAATCAATTGAACGTAAATTGTGTAACTGTTACAGTGAAATTTGGCGTGAAGTTAACATCGTGACATCTTGGTGGCCCTTTGTGGGAAAGATTTGTGGATCCCATTCCCTGTTTTGTTATGAAGTAGTCTGCAGTCTGATACATTTGTATTTTCTGATAAAGGATACTTTACTTATTGTCATTGTTAGGGCTTTTATATCGATCTTGTGATTTTTACTGCTGTTTACCTTGCTGTCGTTCATACAGGATACATGTTTTGAGCTCATTTTCAGACTTGTGTTTGGAATGGATACCTGGGTGCTCAAACAAATGCCTGACTCATTATTTGTTGTCAGAGTACTATATACAAGCAGCACCTGAAGTGTTCTGTAGTAAATCATAAAATATTATGCCAGTTGCAAGTAGTTTTGTTGCAGTAAATAGATTTCATAAGTACATCTTCCATTAAGTCATATCATGAGTGTTTACTATTATGTACAGTCTGTGCTGTGCCTCATTATCTCAGTTTGGCTTAATTTAGAGGAACTCTGCTGTATCAAACTTACAAAAGTTATTAATTTGGAAGCAGATTCTCGCTTCTTTGGCACAGTACCTGTTCTGTTGCCTGTTGGGAACCAATTATTTTAACTATCAAGAAAACTGAATATTCTCTCAGGCACTTGTTTGCGACACCTTCAGACATTTGTTGGCAGGTTTGGTTTGAATTTGTTCATTTTGCAAAAAAAGTCAGCAGTCATGATGACAAAAATGATTATATCACATTGTATTTGTAATTGTTATTATTATTACAGTCATTGTAGTTGCTGTCTTTATGTAGTGATGATGCTTCCATTGTTAGTGATACTAGTATTAATAGTAGTAGTAGTATTACAGGGTGGTGCGGAAAAGAGGGCGTTGGCCGCTGTCTCAAAAATTCCACTGTACATGATGGTGCATGAAAAGTGGAACATTTACATTTTGCATTAGATATTTCCTCCATTATGGTTTTGCCTGCATAAATCTCCAAAGTTTGTTAGTTTGTTTACTTACTGAGAGATCTTTACTTCCAGTTTCTTCCAGGACTTCTGCTCATCATTTTTGTGCACTCCATCCTTGGTCAACTTGCAGTGTTAAAATTAAAACTATGTTGGCAAAATGTCGGCAAATGTAAACAGGTTTATTAAATGCATTATGAATATCATGATTGATGTCACAAAGAATATTTAATATCAACAAAAGTGCAAAATTGTAAATAATTTTAATTCTTTGTCTTCACTAGACCCTCCCTCTTGGTCTACACCCATAAAACCATGATTTTTGCAAATATTTGCTTAAGCTGTGTATGTTCCAGTTTTCAATCTCCACCCCATACTATTTTCTGCAACTTTCACAAATTTGTTAACCTTGATACTCAGCAGCAGATTTGTAATAGAGTCATCATTATGGAACCCGCCGTGCCTTAGTGTGTTGCTACACTACTTTGCGATGTCCAATCGCCCTGTTATTTGCATCCAACCATTTGTAGTAGAAGTTGACCTGTTGTTGATAATGAACTAGAATGTTTGTCTGCGTACAAACGGCCTTTGCTAGTTGAATTTACTGCATGGTTGTATAACTAGTGTTATAACCATGGATACTGCATGGTTGTGATGTAGGTCCTGTGGACATTAATTTAGCTATGTTAGTTTGCTGTGAATGTCACCAGTGAATGCACTGAATGTGTCAGTTCAGCATGTGTGGCAGTTGTGTATTACTTTGCTGTTGATTTTGAATCACATTCTTAAATGATGTAGCGTGTGGGTTGTGTTATATGCTAAATATAACTGTGTCGGCACAAGTAGAAGATTTATCTTTCCATTAGTGACAGATGCCATTTAGAAGTTTGCAATTCATAATCATTTGATCAGCATTCATTGTCTAAAGTTCTAGCAGTGCGAACAAATACTGTCATATTTCAAAACTTTTTTCCTGTTTATTTCATACAAATAATTATAATGTCAAAAGGTTTCAGTTATCATTATCGTGAAAAAGATTCCAATGTTGCTGCATTTGTAGTTGTAGCGGATGTGTGACGTTTGCGTAGTTTTAACATATAACAACACCAGTTGGAAGTTGCCCGTATGTTGTCTGCATTCTGTCCACATGAAACTGAACTGCAAACAGCTAAGTGGGTCAAGCTGGTTTTTGGAGATGCTATGCTTGGCAAGTTGGCAGGGGATACATCATGTCAGAAGGTGGCTTGAAGCCCCAAAAAGTACCTCTCTGACCTTATCAGAGTTCAGGAATTGGCTGTTTTGTGGAGACTTGTGTCACATCACACATGTTGTCAACAGTGTGGATGTTACAGTTGTTGACACTGAGTACCCAGTTTGTTTACTATACACGACCCTTACTTACTACTGCAGAGTGAATGTGCCTTCCTTGTGCCTGTTTTGCCAATTGATTTTGACATCTTGTTGGTAGTTGATAGTAATTGCTTCATTATGGAAACGCCGAGAGTGGCTGTGTTTTTCTAGACATCGTGTACTGAAACTGCTTATCAGCGTCATTGCTGTCTGTAGTCGGTTGTATGCTGCTTCTGTATAATGTTGTGCCAGACTGCCACTGTGCCCGCTGTGAATAGCTAGTGCTTGCGATTGTATGTTGTACGAATTGCCGACAAACTATTACTCATCCACAGTTTATGCATGCCTTAAATCGATACTGTTTATTGTATTTGTCGTAGAAGGTGGTTATGGTTGTTTTATCATTGATGTTGCTGGGTTGGCAGCAATCCCAAGACTAGCCTTGGGTGCAGAAACTGAAATAGATGATCATTTTCGGGTCATTACAGTCTTTCGTTCTTCGCAGTCACCATATGTCATTCATTGACAGTTAGTTGTAATTTTGAGCAGTCCCAGAACGTGCTAAATCAGCGATTGATTGATAAATAGCCACCGTCCACAAACAATTCTCTTATTTTCTTTTCTGTATTGTGGTCGCCTTTGCAAAGACTGTTGGGGTACATGAACTATTGATTTTTTCTGGCCCATTTTTACAAATTTAAAATTCAAATATATTTTTCGTGTAGTAAATGTCTAATCATAGTGACAAAATATAACCTAAATTATGTTGAATGTGGCACACACACACACACACGTTTAACGGCCCTTTGTCCGGGACTACCTGGGTGAGCCGGTACCAAAAAGTTAAAACCAATCTCGATTTTACTGAAGCAAGAGACAGTGAGTGGCAGTGACATCAGCTGGGCCATATGCAAGTCTGCACCTCGCTCTAGACAACCACGCCAGCACCCCACCACTCAATTTTTACAGGCCGGATGCCCTTCCTGCCGCCCAACCAACAGCATCAGAGCACTGAAGCATTGAATGGTAATCAACCAATCAGTCAATCAGACGTTTTGCCTTGTGATTATATTATACGTTATATGCAAAATATGCATCTGACAGTTTTTGTTTCATTTCCCAAACATCAGTGAATATAACCCACTTTCAGTCTGTTGTAATCGTAATGGAAAATAATCTGCAGCAAGCAACAGCTGCATCTACCATTTGCCACATTGCCAGAAGTCTTGTATGGTGTTTCATTTCATTGTACAATGTGGTTAACAGTTGTATGTTGACTTCATATCATTGTCATCATCATTCCTTATGTATATCATAGTTTCTTTCTAATAAGTAAATTAACAGAACTTTGCAACTATTGTGTATATTTAACTATGGCTATGACATTTTTCTCTGGTGTCTAATTTATGAGATACTTTTCTGCAACACTTGGATGTGCAGTAAAACTTCTAAGTCAGGATCAAGTTAAAATCGTTTTATTGACTTAGCATAGAAATTTGGGGCACACTGTGACAGTGGGCGGCAGGAAGGTCATCCGGCCTGTAAAAAAACTGAGTGGTGGCTGGCGTGGTTATCTGTCTGGAGCGAGGTGCTGACTTGCATACGGCCCAGCTGATGCCACTGCCACTCACTGTCTCTTGCTTCAGTAAAATCCAGATTGGTTTTACCTTTCTGGTACTGGCTCACCCGGGTAGTCCTGGAAAAGGGCCGTTAAATGGGTGTGTGTGTGTGTTTATAGTCTTTTAACTGCAGATGCTGCTTTCGTCATTTTCTGGCCTGTTCTTAGCATGTGCACAAAGGCTGCTGGTGAATTTCATATCGTTTTATTATGTCATCTGTCAGTTGAGTCATTCTGAAGTCAACATCTTGTCGAGTCCTCACTCATTCACTGTTGTATTTTCTTTCTGCAACCTACTTGTGAATGGAGCAGTCCCGCTGTATTTGTTATCAGAAATCATTATCGTTATTGTAATATACACTGTGTCCCAATAAAAGCGTCCACCTTTTATTTTTGTGGAATATTTCGGTCAGGAATCGGCCAGTTTTTATAACTTTTGGTGCACACGTGGTAAACACACTAACAATTTCTGCAATTTTGCTTATCTGAAACTTCACTTGGCATGTGGTGCAACAGTTGACTATTTAAGATGCATCCAATTTTTGAGGAAAGCAATAGAAATTTGATCAGATGCGTAAGATCTGCCTTTCACAAAGTATAGTGGTAACATTTTTCAGCTGTGGTGAACATGCTACATATCACTTATGTAGAATTTCTACCGCATTCTGTGTACGAAAAATAATTCAAATGACTTGATTTTTGACCGAATTATTCATGAAACAAGAGGTGGACGTTTTTATTGGGCCACATTGTAGTTACATTCCCTTTGGTACTCTGATACCATTGTGTCAGGAAGGGAATCTGGCATTTAAACAGTGGCAATTCAGCCATCTCCAGAGGTTCCATTGGACACCTTTGCGAATCACCGGCCAAATGACGATGATGCTTGTGTGCGTATGTCCATAGTTATTGTTAATGATGGCTTTCGTTATAGTTTGTATTAGCATTAATCATTTAACACTGCTTGTTCCAAGTGTGTATTCGGCAGATTTTATGATGCTAATGCTGACCGCTGTATATTCAGTAACCGCCAGTTCAGATATCAGACTAATGTCATACAGCATGGAACAATATGCTTAGGTGTTATTCTGCCGGCTTCTGCTTGTACTGTGTTTCTATATTATGTAACACACGTTGACAGACTGTTGTGCAGTTTGTACAGTGTAATGGCCATTTAATTTTATTTTCACTGAATTAAATCATTATACTCACGGTATCCAGCGGTTTTCTGTAGGATCTTTTCTCCAAGAAGTGAACGGGCAGAATTTCTAGAGATAAAGCTGCTGTTAGTGAACTGTATCATCAGCGTTTTTGTCCTGAGTCAGTGTTACAGCACTAGAGAAAATGTTGTACCATTACCTACAAAATACTGTATGTTACCAGAATGCACCTTTATTGTAAAATCAACTGGTCCAGTATCCAAAGAACGTGCTTACTGTATACACCATTTAATAGTAAGTAAATATTATGCGGCTAGTTGCAAGAACAAAGGCGGTGACTACAGAAGCAGGTTTACATATATGAATACCACAGTAAAATTTCTGATACATGATACTAAGTTACATGTACACTGCACTGTCACAGAATGTGCATCGGTGTATCATAATCGAAAGCACACAATATCAGTGTACATTTTTAAATTGCAGACACTTCTTTGCTACAAGAACAATAGTGTTTTCAGCAGTGATTACTGTACGTTACAGAATGTCTTCATGCATAGAATTTTTTTGTAATCACTATGGAACACTTCTGCTCTAGCAGAAAACTTCAGACACACTACTGATTTTGCATAGCCTACAACAGCGCGAACAAGACACATGGATAATGCACATCTGTATATAACTGCTGTGTGTAACATCTACTTGTCAAGCAAAGCTTACCTGTCAAACACGTAATATATAACAACATTGTGAAGACATCTTGTGACAAATGTTTTAGCATATACTGCAAATTAGCAACATATGTAAGCTTACTATGCTAAATTCCGACAGCAAAGGAAATATACAAATACATAAATCCAACTAACCATTAGTGGACTACTTCTGGAAATTTCAACGAGAATTCAGGCAACGTTCAACTGAGAGCTAATAGTGCTACTGACAAAATAAAATAAATCAAACTTTTGACGAAGGATAAAAATACATGGTCTGTGTCAAAATCTCCAGTAAGCACAACATCTTACTTGGAAATCGTGCTCGATCATATCATCACTTTGGCTGTTATTTAAATCACTCAAGTGCCTACAAAATGAATAGCTACACTGTATAAAACTATTTGATACTGCAGCACTGATAAATACTCGCAGGCAAGACTTCTCCATAACTGCAAACCACCTAGCTATTTAAACAAAAAATAATAATACAGGAAGCTGTAACCAACAAAAGGCATCTGTTTTCACGAAACTGAGACAGGCTTGTGACTACAAAGTCTAAGAACTACAGTCAGTCTTCAACTGCATGACAGTCAGCTGATACAGCGACGACATACGCATGCGGTGTACGGTTAAGCATATTTACAGACAACGCAAAGCATCAACATGGCACAGAAATACACTACAAATTACAGTTTTGCATGGGAAACACACACACCCATTTAACAGCCCTTTTTTCGGGACTACCCGGGTGAGCCGGTACCAGAAAGGTAAAACCAATCTCGATTTTACTGAAGCAAGAGACAGTGGCAGTGGCATCAGCTGGGCCATATGCAAGTCAGCACCTTGCTCCAGACAGATAACCATGCCAGCACCCCACCACTCAGTTTTTTACAGGCCGGGTGCCCTTCCTGCCGCCCAACCAACAGCGTCAAAGCAGTGAAGGCATCATTTTGCATGGGTAAAGGAGCAGTAAAATCCGCAGGACCGGGAGTATGGCATACCGTACTCACTTACTGGTTATTTTATGGATGATCTGTTCTTCTAGTGGAGAGTACTAACCCCCTCCCCAGCAGCGAAAGTCTGGACCCATCACTGAATAATACGACAGCATGGCAAAAATGAGGTGTAACATTACGACGAAACAGCAAAACGTGTGTAAGTTCTGCGGAAACTGGGCCGTGATGGGAATGAAAGTGAAAGTTGCTGGATCGGAATGGTATCGGGGAATCGGGAGTGACAACTACGGGAATGGGACGGAAGTGGGACCGGCAGGAGCGGGATGGGAATGGGAAAAGACATACTGGTCCCATGCAAAAATCTACTACAGACTCACACTATACAGACTTGAACAGCTTCACTCAACACTGGTGACGAATGAAATCCATGAACGCTGCTGAAACTGACTACAATAACAGCAACAAGTGTCCGCGGTAATTTGGCAAAGGATGAATCGTCTTCTCCTTTCTTCCAGCGGAATCTGGACTCCATCTAATTCACGGTTCCTCGGGCCAACAGAAGTCAGTCTCCAAACTGGCCACAGTCGGTTCAGCCGTTTTTGCACGATCTATCATGCGCCCACTGATGCTACTCGCGACATAAGTAGCAATAAGCCTAGCACTGCATGCTGGCAATAGGGTCCAAAAACGACTGACTGTCGCAGAGGCAGATTTAGGCATGTTCAGCATGTTTGTCCGAACAGGGGCCCCCACAAAAAGGGGGCCCCACAAAAGGACAATTTTTTTTCATTTTTTTGCAACATGGTAACAAGCCAGAAATATTTCTGCGGCGATTGTCCGTTAAGCTTATAAGTATTACTCCAACACTCCCTCAGTCGCTTACAGTTTGCTTCAGAAAGGCTGGCCTCAAACTGCCAGTCAGCTGCTGCTGCAATAGTAGTGTGCATTGCAGCACGGGTCGTCAACAAAATGTCGATGATGACTACTGTGTGTCGGCCCCGACAGTGTCGGGTGAATTAGGCAGTCGGGTGGGGGATTACGGGGTATTCATATATATTAGGGGCCCCCACATTTTTTTCTGAACAGGGGCCCCGCTTGGAGTAAATCCAGCCCTGGACTGTTGTGAAAATGGAAAACCAGATCGATGCATCGATACCTGAAACCTGTTTATAATATGTCATAACTACATGCTCTAGGATGATAGTGTTTACAATAATGTTGACATATAATAATATAACGATGCTGTATCTTCAGTGTCACTAATACTAATATGCTCTGCTCTATGCGAATGTCAGGCTTATGCTAAAATGCAAATTCAGAGCAAAAATACGCACTAAAGCAAAATATAATCACGGAATATATGTTCACAGACGACAAACAGCATAGTATTTGCAACAAATCCCAAAATATTTGTAATCAAATTCATCACTTAAAGTATTAGTAAGTATAAAAAAACCAACTCTGTTTTCAAGTTAAAATACAAAAAAAATTACAAAAAAAACAATATACATATACACTAAGGCCAGGTACAAAACTGGCAACAGCAGAAGGCAGGCAAGAATAAAGAGTAAAATAATAGTAATGCATCACTCTTGCACGAGTATAGGTAGCTCAACAAATGGAACAAAATAGGGCATGTAATATAATCTATGCTTACGCCACTTCTGGTGACACACTGCTGGCAACACTAGATGCCAGTGAAAAACTAATTAGTACTTAATTAGTAACAATTGTTACAATTGTTATTCAATTGTTAAGTAATTATTATTATCTAGCAGTTATGTTATGTTATTGTTTAGTT
>Ga0126328_10000248_pt1 | contig 12055 bp, 5 predicted proteins | sample InaspJWI13metaG_FD_97003 | JGI IMG/M metagenome (GOLD analysis project Ga0126328, IMG submission 97003) | Marine gutless worms symbiont microbial communities from Oahu, Hawaii - Inanidrilus sp. 1 OAHU.JWI-13 metaG | ecosystem: Host-associated > Annelida > Digestive system > Unclassified | place... | reverse complement strand
ATAACGATACATCACAGGAACGTGTGAATCCCGCATATCGAACGTGTGCGTCACGCTATGACAACGTGCTGCATAGCGCGCATACAGAGAGAGAGAGAGAGGTTGATTAATTACTGGTCGCCGTGCGGGCGGTGACAGACACACAGCGTGTCGGAACTTGCATGTAGTCGTTACGCATCGCGCGCCGACCAACGCACGCGAGATTTGGTGGCGTAAATCTGCCGCCCAACCCGCTGCACGTGACCACGCCAGTGTCTCGAGTCACGATATGCGGGACTCATGCACGTTCTCGTGGCGTCTCGTTGTGCGGCTAGTGGTAATTTATTGGTAATTCATTGTCCCCGCCGAAAAAAAGATTTAGAGCACACACTTTGCCAGCCGTTGGGCGGGAATTGTAAGTTGGTGGAATTATGGACTTGTAATGCATGCTTTAAATTTTCTGGATTCTGTATGAAATGCCGTTCCGGCGAATTTAAGATAGGCCTAGCTGGGATAGTTGGGAACAATGTGCATGCAATGTATTCGTTAGTTATTTTGTATTGCGTTATTTTCATTATTGTAAATAAGATGCGTGGAATAAGCACTGGCAGTCGGCAAGCTTTGCAGAACTCCGTCAAATACGCAGTGTGCGTCGTTCGCTGACACGCACCACCTTGTTGACACTAGTGCATGCACTTGTGGTGACAAAGGTGGATTACTGCAGCTCAGTTCTCTCGCCGCCGCTCGTCTCGCGTTATCCGCATGGAAATCGGAGCACATAACTCCACTTCTCCGTGAACTACACTGGCTGAAAGTTCCGGAGAGAATTCAGTTCCGCGCGGTTATGTGTTCTCGCGTATCGTTGCCTTATCGGCACGGCGCCGTCATACCTTGCCGAGACCCTCCGCTCAACTGCCGACGTAGGTTCACGTCGGCGTCTTCGGAGTGCTTCTACGTCGACGCTGGTCATGCCGTCCACACGACGCACCACGCTGGGTGATCGAGCTTTCTCGGTCACTGCTGCTCGAGCGTGGAATGCTCTTCCGTCGTCTGTTCGTTCTGCGCCATCGCTGCTGCAGTTCCGCCGCGACCTCAAGACTGCACTGTTTCAGTCATCGTACTCTTCACCATAGTGTTCGGCTGTGTGACAGACTGTAACTTTTAATACTGTAAGGTGCCCCTGTAACGGACTTGTTCGTGAAGTGTCACCTTAAACTCCACATTGACACTGAAATTGACTTTGACATTGACTCTTTGGCGAGTTGGCGTGTCGGCGACATGTCTACGAAGCGTTCAGCTCTGTGTACAGCACGCTACCGACGCGCGGGTCCATTTGCATGCTGCAGCTGATAGCTGTGTACGTTGTACAGACGACGGCGAGCTGGTGAGTTTTGCGGCGGCGGTCAGCGAGTCAGCCGAGTTGCCGGTGGACGTGCGGCTCGTGGCACCTGTCAATCACGAGTCACGTGACGTCTACCAGCAGGTGCTCGGCCAACAGTGGACGATCAGCCAACTCTACGACGCCACGTTCCTGCTCGCCAACCCCATACACAGCGGTGCGTACGCCGTCAGTAATGTCAGTGTCGGTGTCAATCAGAAATTTCTAACCTGGCTAGAATAGCAGAACTATTACGAAGTCCACGAAGGCGCAGTAGAGTCACGGAACGATGTTAGGAAACGACTGTCGAAAAAGGAATGTTTTAAGACGTTGACGCAAGACGGGGATGACTGGATGTACAGCATTGTACAGTATTTCCTGGTATTATCCGCGCGACGCTATGCTACGCGGGTACTAGCTACGGCCCTGTGTCTGTCTGTCTGTCGTCACAAGTCGGTGTTCTAGCGAAATGGTTGGACGATCGAACTGGTTTCGACATGGAGGCTTCTTTCGACCTGTGTAACTGTATTGTAAGGAAATTCATTATCCGGACTTCGAAAATTTCACCACGGCTTATCGATCGTCGAAGCGCGTTATCAACTTAGCTTGAGAAAGGTGGACGCTCAGAGCGTGATAAACTGGGCCGTCGTCGGTCAACTATGTCGATAATACATCCGAGCTCCGACGCTTGACCACTATAGTTTATCACAGTGACCGTCAAGCTCTGTCTACAGCACGATTGCGTCGCGCGGGTCAATTAGCGACAGTTGTCCTGATGACTGCGTCGGCACGCTGTTGGTATATGTGCAGGTTGGTTGGACGCGGCGGAGTCGCTGTTGATTCCAGACGATCTGTGTGTTCGCCTGTCGGTGGCCGAGGGACTGAACGATGCCAGTGATGACGAGTGGTCCGACTACCGTGGCATGTTCGTACGCGCTGCGCGATCCGTCAAACTCAACCAGTTCAACGACTACGACGGTCTGTACATACTATACACACATGGCATACACAGGGTGACGTGACGTCACGCAGTATATGGTCACGATACGATCGCCATTTTGTGGGTATAACGTGGCATAATGCGTGGAGGTAACGGGCGAAGATTTATCGTGTTATTTAACCGAAATACAATCAAAATCAAGCGTTTTAAGAAATCGTCCATATGATCATTAACGAAGCGCATTTAAGCGATCAGAGTAACAAACTCTTCTACGAGTTTTACCCACAAGATGGCGGCGAAAGCCAGCCGGCACAGACACGGAACAAAATTACGTCACTGTCACCCTATGTATAGATAAATATCTAGATACCTTACTTGCTAATTGAACAGCTCGGAAGGCATTGCCCGGGCACCGACCATTGCCAAAAGTCGTAATCGCAAGATGGCGGACTGCCCGAGTTATTATTAGCCTATTCCTGCCTAACCAATCACAGCAAAGCAGCTTCGCTGTGATTGGTTTCGCCGAAGCAGGTTGTAGGAGATCACCAATGACGTGTCGTCTGCTGTAACGTAGAATAACTAAATTTCGGTGTACAAAACCTGCGCCCATCAAACGTTAAGGTTATTTTAAGCGGCCATCTTGCGATTATCCCTATAGCGGTGGCTTCGGGTTACTTATATTGCAGGGTGGTGCATACTTCTCCGGGTTCTTCTTCACAAAATAGTATTCGGTTTAACTTGTCTTAAAATAAGCGACTGTTTCATTTTTAGTCCTGTCTCTGTCCCACGTGGACATCCTTATAAACTGTTTGTAACCAGCCAACTAGGTCAACTCAGCCTTGCATCCCTCCGGGGTGTCTTAATCGAGTACCAGCTTCGGCTGGAGTAAAGGCGGGAATGTCACCTCTGCCGGGTGGCAGGTAACACTGTGTGATCCCATATGGCGTGTGTGTTCCCGTAGCGGTGATGCCAGTTGCTAACTGTATACTCCGTTTACCTTGCCTTATCTTACCTTTACTGTACCGCTGCCCCGCCCCTTCTCGACGTTGCTAATCAGTATGATATGCCTTCACTGGCTTGACGTTACGCTGCTGATGCGCTGCTGCTGATGTGGAACAGACAGACTGACAGACAGACATCAGTCCGATTCTTTATGCTTTCCGTCACGACGTAGCCAGTATATATAGGGTGAAGTGTGGTCACAGGATCTATGGTCACGATACGATCGCCATTTTGTGGGTATGAAATGCCATAATGAGTGGAGATAAGGGGCGAAGTGGATTGAGAAATCATGTTATTCAAACCAAAAATTCAACTAGTTTGTTTTCGGAAGTGTCCATTATAATCACTAACCTACCAACAAATCCTATTTAATCCATATCACTGTAAACTGTAGCAAACATTTCTCAGAGCTTTACCCACAAGATGGCGCCGAAAACCAGCCGGCATACACACACACCCGTTTAACGGCCCTCTGTCCAGGACTACCCGGGTGAGCCGGTACCAGAAAGGTAAAACCAGTCTGGATTTTACTGGAGCAAGAGACAGTGAATGGCAGTGGCATCAGCTGGGCCATATGCAAGTCTGCATCTCGCTCCAGACAGATAACCACGCCAGCACCCCACCACTCAGGTTTTTACAGGCCGGATGCCCTTCCTGCCGCCCAACCAACAGCGTCAAAGCACGGAAGGTAACCAGCCGGCATAGATATGGAACTAAATTGTCACTGTCACCCTATCTGTAACAAGTCTGACAGACAGACGGACAGACGGTTTTTGACGTGTTGCACGATTTGTTGGACGTGTGCTGGGCATGCAGGGATCTACTGCACGAGTGTCGGTGATGGCGCTGCTGCCGCCACGCCACCAGCTGCAGCAGCTGATGCGGCCGGATGCGACGCGCGTCGTCGTCTGGACGTGCAGGCGTACATCATCTCAGCAGGGCGAGGCCGGGAGCGTCACGGCGGCACGCCGGGCCGTGTCGCCGCCGGCTGCGGGGCTCGACGGCACGCGCCGGCCGTAGTGCCGCTCGAGCCTGGCCTGTCACGTCACGTCGAGGTTGTGTCGCGCGAGCCTGGCTTGTCTCGGCACGTTGACGTCGTGTCGCGGTCGCACAACGCGCTCAACCAACCACTAACCACGACAACGACGCGGTAATCAATCTACCTGTAGTCGTTCATCGCTTCTGCCACCTAGCGAATAACTTTGGCTAACACTATCAGTCCTTTAGACAGGGTCTGAAAACCTGGCTTTTCTCCAGATACTGGCGTGTTCGGCGCATTAGAGACTTTCGTGATAATACCGCTATGTAAATCGACATTTACTATACCATTTACCATACCATTCCCTATACTTCTCAGTTGGGAAGGGACATGCCTCCCCAAAATTGACAGGATTGAAGGTGCTCAACACCTTCCCCTGAGGGTCTGGGCTCCCACACAGTATTCCCACCCGAGTCCGCACCCCAAACGGCATCTCAATCGGTTCGGCCGTTTTAGCACAGCTGATGGTCATGTCCAACAGACAGTAAAATGTTATGCAGTAGAATAACTGATGCCTGAGCAAGTCGGCAACAATATAGCAAATTTTTGTGCTCGTTGGTCATAAAATGTTTTTGTTGAGGCAATTTTGTGCCCCTCGCCTGCTTCGCCTGGGGGCAACTGCCCCCTTTAAATGCCTCCTTTCCGTGCGTTAGGTTAAGCTGACTCATGTCGGCTTTCGAGCGCACGTTAATTTAGCATCTCGTATCGTATCGTATTGTGTAACTATCGCCCCATCTGTCCCATTTAACTGCCCGCTCTGCGGATGCGACTGCGGCAATCAGCGTTGTTGATGTTGATGGTCCAGCGGCGACGACGACGACGACGCCGTGTCGCAGGTGAGTCGCAGTTGGTCGGTACGTGACGTTCGTCGTCGTGAGCACGACGACACTGGTCGTCAGCAGGCTGCTGTTCATCGCGACCAGGCGAGCAGCAGGCGACGTCGACGTAGCCATGTCGATGTTGCTGAGACCTGCTTCACTCACGCTGCGCCGCCGCCTCCGCCTCCGCTACGACTCAACAACGACGTCGCCGTACAGGTAGCCTGCCCAATTCACACACCTGTTTAATGGCCCTTTGTCCGGGACTACCCGGGTGAGCCGGTACCGTAGAGGTAAAACCAATCTGGATTTTACTGAGGCAAGAGACAGTGAGTGGCAGTGGCATCATGCAAGTCTGCACCTCGCTCCAGACAGATAACCACGCCAGCACCCCACCACTCAAGTTTTTTACAGGCTGGATGCCCTTCCTGCCGCCCAACCAACAGCGTCAAAGCACTGAAGGCAACTAATGTGCCCAACACCTAGGTGAAATGAAGTCACAGAATATACGGTCAGGATACGATCGTCATTTTGTGGGTATAACATGGCATAATGTGTGGAGTTAAGGGGCGAAGAGTTATCGTGTTATTTAAATAACATTGAATCCGTTGGTTTATGAAAATGTCTATATAATCACTATACCGCAAACAAAGCGTATTTCAGCGCTATCAGAGTGAAAAACATTTATGAGAGTTTTACCCACAAGATGGCGACGAAACCCAGCTGGAACAAGGAACGAAATTACGTCACTGTCGCCCTATGTATTCACACCGTCTGCCAGACAAGACAAGACGGTCCTGTCTGTGTCGTGTCAGGCGGTGTGAACTGAGTCTCAAGACCGTCTGGCAAAGTCTGAACAGTTAGCCGATAGATCACCCTCGTCGCATGGCGTTTAGTGAAGAAGTTCAGGTTCAGTCATATGCAGCAGTCCACGGCGTGTTTACATTTTGCGTGTTGTACAACGTCGGGCGGCTAGGCGTAGTTGCCTGCCTGGCCTGCGTCGCGGCGGCGGCGGTCGACAGGCAGGCGCCGCTGGTTTGTCTTGTCTGATGTGGCGGTGTGGATTGACCGCCGGACAAGTACGTTTTGCTTCGGAGTGCGTCCGGCGGTCGCACTGCTTGTAGCCGAGTGGTTAGCGTGCTGGACTCAGGCTCAGAAGGCCCGGGTTCAAATCTCAGCCGCGACGCTGTCGGGTAACAGTCTTAGGCAAACTGTTCACACCCATCGTGCCTTCGTTCACCAAGCAGCAAAATTGGTAGCAGCCCTCTTAAGGGTTGCGGGGGTAACTGCAGGCGTGGCGGAAAGTAATGGCGGCCACGATTATTTTAATACCGCCGGGTTTATGATTCACGTCACCTGCAGGCTGAGTGCCAAGAACCGGGATCAGCTGCGGAACCCTACGCTCGGTAATCGAGTATGGGCTACCTTTACCTTTTTTACCTTAATATGTGAACGACCGTTTGTCGTGTACTTGTAGGTGAGCCTGCCTCGTCGACGCGTGCCCGCCGTGCCCGCCGTGTCAGCTCCACACCTGCCGCGCATGGGTCGTCAACTGCTCGTCAGTCCGGTCATCCACTCCCACCAGGCGTCATCATCCAGCGACCATCACCCGGACTCTGACTCATCGTTCAACGCACTCCCTGCAGAGACACGACTCGGTGGATCCATGCCATGCATTGACGTAAACAAACCACGTCTCTTCCGTGCTCGTTCTGGCCCGCACGTTGTTTACTTTCTTACAGCGATGCAAACAGCGCCAGAGGCGTTAACGCCACAGACCAAAGGCCAAGGCCAGACACACGCAAGGCCACACACCACCTGTGATGCGATGCAATGTATTGTACGGTTGTGCGGCATGTTGGAGGCCATTCAGAGGATCTTTGCTGTTTATTTCAATCAACAGTTACATGGCGTGTCTGCAGGCGAACGCCGGTCTGGTGCCTACACCGGGACGTGAAAGAATGAAGGAAGGAAGGAAGGAAGGAAGTAATAAAATACAATATATTTCTGCTGGTGATGCCTTCAGTGCTTTGACGTTGTTGGTTGGGCGGCAGGACGGGGCATCCGGCCTGGAAAAAACTGAGTGGTGGGGTGCTGGCGTGGTTGTCTGACTGGAGCGAGATGCAGACTTGCATATGGCCCAGCTGATGCCACTGCCACTCACTTTCACTTGCTTCAGTATAAGATCCAGATCGGTTTTACCTTTCTGGTACCGGATCACCGGGGTAGTCCCGGACAAGGGCCGTTAAGTGGGTGTGTGTACTGTATATATGTACTGGTGTGTGTGTGTGCAGGCGGGCGCCGGTCTGGTGCCGGTGCGTGGTGACGGCGTGGTGCTGACGCGTCGAGACACGGGCGGCGCAGGTCGGACGTCGCTGTCGACGGCCGGCAAGTCGCGCTCGGCCGAGCGGCGTCAGCGCCAGCAGTGCGACGACGAGGGCTACCTGACCCGCGACTCCACCGCCAGCTACTTGACCAGCACAGCGTCGTCGCTCGTCATTGACGCCTACTGCACCACGGACTTGACGACCGACGCCTCATCGTCTCTCGACGTCTCTCGACACTCGCCCGTCTTCTTCTGATCACCAGACGTTTCCGCCACCTCCTTCGACGCCCAGAAGGACGATCGACACTTGCCCGTCTTTCTCTGACGTCCCGCCCCTCACTCCGTTAGCATAACTAGAGTCGCGCAGAAGCAGTGAAGTAACCCGGGCGGTGCACGGGGCTTGAGAGTAAAATGCTGCGCAGTGGAATAACGAATGCCTGAAGATGTTGACAACCAAACTAGGACAAGTGTGTTGCTACACGCTACTTCTGGGCAGTGATGGCAGTCCTTGGCCTTGGCCTTGTACCGAAGTCTTAGCTCCCGTCACTGCTTCTGGCGCTCATTTATCAAACGTTATCATACTCATCCTTGTGTTCGTTAGTCGTAGAATATTTTGGCAAGTCTGTTTTGCGTCCCTCGCTCGCTGCACCTGGGGGCAACTGCCCCCCCTCCTTCCCCCGTTAGTCACACCACTGCCACGCTCACCGCTGTTACTCATTCGTGCATCGGCCTATCGGCTCGGCATGATCTCGGCGTCTAAGAGATAAGAAATTGCTTCTGTCTACTTCCTTAAAATCTGACGTCATTTACAGTGCGTTTTTTCCGGTTGCAAAGGCGTACTGTTTGTGCAAAACTAGTGAAAAATTGGGGTCGAGTGTTATTGTTAGGTTCAGTGTTGTCGAATTGGCGTATAGGGAACGAAAGTGTGCCGATACAATTGGCACAGTGCTGGTTCCCTGGGCTGGCCATTTCCAGTGCTAAAATGTTAATATATTGTTCAAATAAAATACACGGAATCAATTTTATCAAATATCACTAGGAAACTGTTATGGTTTGAAATTACCAAAATGCTGATTGCAGTTTAAAAAAATAAATTTATTGTGTTATTTATTATTATTTATTATTTTCGGCACACTTTCGTTCCCTATGGGCTGATATCGCCGATGGTGCCGACTCATTAACTAGTAACACTATCACCGTGACTCAACCTTGCGGCTGACAGATACATCCAGAGTCGTCTCGTAGGCCTACCTTCGAAACAAATTTTTGTGCTCTGGGCAAAATCGCGACTTTTACGATTTTTATTCTCTGAACGACTTTTTCGTTTCCGGTTTCCCAAACTTTATTATTATTATTTTTATTTTATTTTTTATTTTTTATACCCCAGGTAGTAAAGATCCCTTGGGTTAAAAACTACAAAAGCTAAAATCAAAATGTCGGATGGTCAGAGGTCCGGCAGGTCAACTGGCAGAGTGTCGTATCATGCAGCGTTTAACGCGCCGTGTGTCGGTCACAAGGATGACCAAGCGCACGCGCGTACGTTACTTTTGTTGAATTTTTACAAAAAAAATTTTTGTTACAACATTCCGATATGCCAGCATTCCGTGTAAGACATTCTGTGCTGTATAAAACACGTTGCTTTCCTGCAAATGTGCAATACAGAAAATATCTACACCGGAAACTTATCCGTATGATAGCCTGATAACCTGTAGGCTTCCGACTTTGAGGACACGCGAATACTTTACCAGTACAACACGTCGTGTATACATAGGGTGACACTGACAGTGACGTAATTTTGTTCCATATCTATGCCAGTTGATTTTTGCCGCCATCTTGTAGGTAAAACTCTAAGAAATGTTTGTCACTGTGGCCTGTGGTAGCGCTTAAATACGCTTTGTTAGCAAGTCAGTGATTATGTGGACATTTTCTAAACTAAATGTTTCAATTTAAGTTGAATAACGCGATAAATCGTCGCCATTTAACCCAACGCATTATGTCGTGTTATACCCACAAAATGGCGATCGTACCCTGAGCATAGACTCTGTGACGTCGCTTCACCCTATATATGGAGAAATCAACTGACCTCTTGTTTGCTTACTTAGTTACGTATTTCCTGTGTGTCTTTGTGCTCAATTTTTTCTGTTATTTGTGAACAGCATAAGCTAGTGTTTTGTTCGCTTTGTTACTTTGTTATTATATACTGTTCTGTATGGTTTTGTTTGTTAGCTGTGTTTGTCATGCTTCCAAGGCCTTAGATAGGTCTATAGTTAATTGCAGTAGGCCAAACGCGGTTATTCACAGGCATTGACAAACTGTTGACTTTATCTTTCGATGAAACTTTAGTTTTAAACTGCGTTTTAAACCACAGCTCGGTAAGCATTAATGAAAAAGTAAAGTGACAACACGGATTGGTTTTGAACCCGAGTTTTAAAATGAGGTTGAAACAAAACTTCACTGTTAAACTCGGTTTAAAATCAGACGTAGTATCAAATTTTATTTGTATGCCGATGTCAATATGAACAACTGCAGTTTTAACTGCACGTAGTAGCCGATCGAGTGTGTATTCTGTACATTCGCCTAAACTTAACTTAATGAACGAAAGTTTTGAACAAATCGAAACGTAGGCTAGTCTCGAGAAAGCGGTTTAAACTAATGCTCAGCCTCACCCGCACACGATCAGTGTGATAAACTAGCCGTCGGCCGTCGCCGGTGTTGTCAACTTAACTGTTGACCGACGACTGTCCAGTTTATCACGCTGAGCGTTAACCTAAGTTGACAACACTTGCGACGATCGACGTGTCGTGGCAAATTTCTCTAAGTACAGAGCTTGAGACAATGTTTCAGAGTGAAATACAGTTGTTTTTTTTGGAGATATCCGAATTTCTTTATAATGCAGTGACAAAAATCAGCTTGATCTCTCCGTCCGTTTCGATAGAACAGCGACTTGTGACAGACAGACAGACAGACAGACAGACAGACAGACAGACACAGGGCGATAGCCAGTACCGCGCTAACAGTGTCGCGCGGGTAAAAAAACTAATCTGCGTTGTCAGTTTACTGCATAGTTAAACCAAGTTTTGATTTGAAAACGAATTTAAAACTTCAGTTTAAGCGAAAGTTGAAGGCCTGTGTAGAACACTAGTAGGCTACAAAGGCCTAGGCCCCCTATGTGAAATTAGTTTCGTGCGCTTGCGCTGTTTTTTTACTGCCAGACGCTGTATAGTGCATGTTTAGGATGTTTTCAGTTTATTAAATTTGTTGAATTCGCGAGATAGCGTATAAGCAGACTGATTTCACAATATTCCGGCAGAGTTTTCCCACTGAAACGTGTACACGGAAGAATTATCGTTCATTAGCATATTTCATTTTACCGGTGCTGCCAGCATAGTATGCAGGGTCTGTGCAACGCTCCGTAGTCCGTCCGTCCGTCCGTCAGTCTGTTTGTCTCATCGATTGACAGCAGCGGCTGGCGGGTTTGCTGCTGAGTGCGGGCGTCCGTCGATAGCTGGTGCGCCTGCAGCCGGCGCTCAACAGCAAATGCGGGCAGCGTCATGTTGAGAGCCGATGGAGGAGGCTCAACACAGATTTGTTCCCACTGAAGCGTCGCACGTAGTAGCTGGCAATATAATCAGCAAATTATAGGTCATAGTTGTCCATGGGTCCATTTTGTGTGACCCGATCCAACCCAGCCCATCAGCTGACTGAATAAACCCACTGCAAGTGGGAAAATTTGGACCCAACCCAACCCAGTACAACTAACAATGGAGTTTACAGTTGAGTAATGACGTATTTCTATACACAGAACTTATCTCGTACTTCTTGTCAACCAAGCATCAACTTGTGCACGTTCTTTGCTGATCGTGCTTTAAATGCATTAACACAATCCTTTTAAATTTATAGTACTTTGCTATGGTGGATCCAACCCAACGCAACCCACGGGTCAACCCAAGCCATGGACAACTCTATTATAGGTGCATGTTTGCTCAGAGGGTTTATCGCACAGCGAACAACTTATCTCCATTGTCGCTCGCTCTCCGCTTGTCGTTTCAGTTTTCCTTTCATCAGCCCAGTCCACGTTATCTTATCTTCCCGCTTCAAGATCATCGTGTATGTTCGGGCGGCAGAAAAAAAACTGAGTAGTGGGGTATTGGCATGGTTATCTGTCTGCAGCGAGGTGCAGATACCAGCCGATACCTCTGCCACTCACTGTCTCCTGCTTCAGTAAAATCCAGACTGGTTTTACCTTTCTGTTACCGGCGTTGGCGGCGTGGCGTATAGTGGTTAGCGGAGTTCGTCAATGAACGAAGTTAACGCACGTCGGGCACGGTTACAACTGGGATGGGTGACCGTCTACGGGCGGGTATACAATCTCGGGCTGTAATCAGCCAACTAGGTCAACTCAGCCTTGCATCCCTCTGGGGTCGCTTAATCGAGTACCAGCTTCGGCTGAGGTAAAGGCGGGAATGTCACCTCTGCCGGGTAGCAGGTAATACTGTGTGATCCCATATGGCACGTGAGTTCCCGTAGCGGTGAGGCTTCTTGCGAACTGCTATACTCCACTTTACTTTACTTT
>Ga0126328_10000246_pt1 | contig 12082 bp, 9 predicted proteins | sample InaspJWI13metaG_FD_97003 | JGI IMG/M metagenome (GOLD analysis project Ga0126328, IMG submission 97003) | Marine gutless worms symbiont microbial communities from Oahu, Hawaii - Inanidrilus sp. 1 OAHU.JWI-13 metaG | ecosystem: Host-associated > Annelida > Digestive system > Unclassified | place... | reverse complement strand
GTCCCGGATTGCGAAAGTGCAAAGGTGGCAACCCTAAAAGTGTGGGGGTCCGCCAACTATGCCTGAGGAGAATAGGGGTCCGTGGTCAAAAAAGTTTGAAAACCGCTGCGCTACAGGCCAACACGGGTGACAATAAGATTGAAAGTAATTTTACGATACGATATAGCACATTTATATACGCGCGCTCAAAAACTGACTGATAGCCAGCTGAATCTAATGCACGTAGCCAAAGAACAGAAAATTTAGAAACTAAAAACCAAGAACAGATATGCTCAGAAAAAAACGGCGCTGAGTCCATGCAGTCACTTAGTAAACTGCTACATATACAGAACATGATTTGACATTCGTTTAGTGCCCACTGATGATTCAGTAGATGGGACATACGATTAGTTAACCAGCGATTGCTTTTTGCGAATGTTAGCTCATTTAAATGCCAGCCTATTGTTTTGGTAGTGCATCGGCGTATGTAATAGGCGCCACATTACCGTAAAATACGGTAGTGATTCATCTTTCCCTGCGCGGCACGGCTAGATTACGTAATCGTCTTCTGTTGCAGCACGGACAAACGACGGCTTTTCTACAATAGACCATCTGCCATTGTGCTGGTGGCCGTAAAAAGTTGGCTGCAGCCAGTAAGCAGTAAGTAAGCCGACGTGGAAGGCGGTAGTTCAGATACGTTAACTCATAGGCGTTGTCTCTTTGCGTGCAGGTATGATCAATGAGGTGCTCGGACATTTGTCCTCCCTCCGGATATCTGCTCCCTCTCAGACAAAAAAACGATGGCGTTTTATTTTTTTGAGCAACACAGTCACCAGAATCGTTATTTCTTAACTTTTGGCTAAGTTTCTCAAAGCAGAAAAGGTCGTCGCTTCTTTGAAACACGATGTAGTACTTCGTCTTATCAAAAACTCTGAAAAGGAAAAAAGTTTTAATACTACACACATCGTTATGGTCCTATAAATTGAACAATAGTTCACACATTACACAGTAGCGATCGGTTAATAAGAAGCAAAGTGTTGACGGCTGGGTGCACGAGCACACATCCCTACCCGGAAAACCAACACTGCAGGCATCTGTGGATAATCTGCCTCTTAGTTAAGGTTTTGGGTAGCGGACAAGGTTATTGACGCAGAACGTATAGTATGCGGTGCGGGATCTATATAACGGTCGGGTGTCCGTCCATCCGTCCGTCCGTCTGTCCCGACGATAGCAGCCGCCTCCGCCGGCGCCAGAGCGCAGCAGCGAGAGGGCAGCGTCAATGCTGTGATCCGAGGATGGTCGACACAGACTTGTTAGGGTTGGGGCCGGGACTGGGGGGGCGTTAAATGTCCGGGGGCATGTCCTGCAGTGATCAATGCTGATATTCGTATTCTGTAGTGCGTCAGTCGCAGCTCATCACGGTGCTATTAGCTGCTGCTGCTGCTGCTGCGTGTGTGGCTCGCAGTCTCTGTACCATCTCCATCTTCGTCCTCTTTCACTCGCTTATATATTGATGCCATCACTACAGACATCCGTCCAAACGTTAGTGGCAAAATGTAACAAGTTGTTGCAGTATTGGTCACCAGAGACAGCATCGCCGCCTCCGCAAGTATCGATCCATTGTATTCGCAAGGTGGCGCCAGTGTGCATCCCCGTCTAATACAGGGTTGCTTGGGTCTACGCGAGTCTGCCTCCAAACCGGGTCACTTGCGATCCAGCCGTTTTTTGCTTAATAAATAAATAGACCACGCTACGTTGACATCTTTCGGAATAGACCGCATCTATGCGATGCAGCTTAATAGTAGTATTGGTAAAGAGAGTAATTTTCTGAACGTTCTACAGTGTGCAAGATATTCTGTACAAAAAAAATCTAGAAAACTAGAAAGCCATTACTCGAATACACATACCCACGATCTATTTTAGACAGACTGACTGATTTGAATTACTTCTCACTTGCCTCATACAGTTGGCGTGGCCAGGATTTTTAGTTGATTCTGTCCTGTCCTATTTTGTTACTTTGCCGGTTGCCCGAATCGTATCTGAGGTGAGACCACTGAACATCGGTCCTTTCTACACGTGATAGAAGGCAGCCTCTCGAGAACACTGAGTCCGATTGCGGACACGGCTACGCTCAAGAAGAAGAGAAGAGAGACAGATGTGGGCTCTCCGTCTGCGTAACGTTGGGTATTGTACACTGTACTCTGATTCCATTCTTGACATTTTTTGCTGAACTTTGGTCCTCTCGGGACATCCAAACTTCTCTCTCGTAGGCTACATTATCACGATCTGATCATCACCAATCAACACTGAACGAATCGCAGTAAATGGACAGTTGCGGATGTTGAAACAGATTTGGGCGCGTTTTATTTGTAAACTGGGTCATATTATCGGCGTATATTGACAACTGGTGATAGTATTTTGTCGTTAACTATACCTACGCCGTCTGGTGAATGGTCGTGTAACCAGCAGTCGGCGTCGGTGGCTCCCCCTGTTGAATGAAGTGACGCGTGCGCAGCGAGCGGCAGCTGGCACGCACTGCTGTCCGTCTGTGCTTGCTGGCCGGTGGTCTGGGAGGGCGGGAGAAGGTGAGGTGTGCGTGGAACTAGCGGCCGGTGGCGGGCGGGCCGGCGGGCTCTCTAATTGAGTTGTCTGTCTGCTGTGTTCGTGCAGAAATCGTCCGTCCGTCCCGCGGCCACCGCCATCACGGCCGTCTCGCGCGTGCAGCCAGACGTCGGTCGTCGAACGCCATTAGCGCCAGCTGAAGTAACACCCGACCGCCGCCGCCGCGCCGGTTCCCGGTAATTGGCCGAGGACCAGCTGTTCTCATTGACCGACCGGCGGCCGGTCGAGTTCCAGCTTTGTCTGAGTCGGTTTCGGCCCGGATCGCGGCAGCTATACAGCGCGACGCGTCGCATTGAAACTGGACCGGAAGTACACCGGCTCGACGATCGTGCTCTATTCTTCGTCTTCTCTGTCGGCATCGGCGACTTCCAGCGACTTCCGGTAAACACCGAGAACCGGAAATCGACCGTGCGTCGGTGAATTGGACCGTAACGGGCGCCGCGTCGACCGACAACTCGGCGGCTAGTCGGTAATTTCCGGAGTTTACTCTCGCTTCCGTCGCGGCGGCGTCTCCAGCGGATGTTGTCGACACGGGCGCAGGTCACGTGACCGACCGCGTGTGACGTCACGCAACACGTCATCAGCGACAGACGCGTACCTCATGGGCACAGACACGTGGTACGTTCGACACGCACGCTTGCTGTTCAATGCCCAGTTCACACCGCCCGACCCGGCACGACGAAACGGTTTAGTCGAGTCGGGTCGGACGGTGTGAACTGCTGTCAATTACATGACTGTATCTAGACAAACGGTAGTCGATCGACGATTGAGGTCAATCTTACTAACGGCTGGTTGGTTGGAGTAGAGTTTAACGCCCCACTCGACACAATATAGGTCATTTCGGAGGCGGTCTTCACAGCCAATCACTTGACTGATACTGATAAACAAAACAGTACAGGAAAATACAGACAAACAAACTCAATACAAATCAGAAAAAGTAAACAACCGAAAATACAGCAAAACAAAACTACCCTGGTTCACTTGCCTCTTACGACACTCGGCCAGGAAACGAGGTGGGCTTATTCTACAACGTCCCGAGCCCACACGGGGCGTCAATCTTACTAACCTTACTAACCCTGACCCCAACCTTAACCCTAACCCATGACCTGTGAACTCGATCCTGTTTGAAAAATGTCCTAGTTTCGCTGCAGTCACGTGACGCCGACGCGCAGTGAACGCGTCATATATACGAATGGGTCGACTTGTTGCACGTCAGTTCAGTTCTGTTGGGTTCGATTCGTGTACTGTGAAAAAAAAACACTTTAAAACACGAAGATCTTAACAGTTTCAGATCTTAACTGTTCTCCGACGTTCGTAGACGTCTGCTATATTAACAGGCGACACGGTGTCGATCTGTGTGTCCATTAATGCCCTGCCTGCCATCACTCAAAGTCGCCAGACAGATGTTCTCCAGACTTAAACGTTTATTACTTCTGTCCGACCTGTGGTTTTGTTGATTTTCGTGAGTGCATGTATTTTTAATTGCACTGTCTGAACTGATAAGGTGTGAAAATCAGCCGCCAGTATACAGGCAGATAACTCTTGGCAGCATAGTGTATCTGTATATACGTGAAGCGACAGACCGCCGCTGGTAAGGTGAGGTCCTTATTCTTGCAGCCCAGTACTTCCTCTGGTCCTCAAATCCTATAGGGAACGAAAGTGTGCCGAAAATTATAACAATTGACACAATAATTTTTTTTAAACTGCAGTCAGCATTTTCGTAATTTCAAACCATATCAGTTTCCGAGTGCTGTTTGATAAAATTGCTTCCGTATATTTTATTTGAAAAATATATTAATATTTTAGCATTGGAAATGGCCAGTCCGGCGAACCGGCAATGTGCCATTATTGTATCGGCGCACTTTCGTTCCCCATTCCTCTAATGCTCGACTGTGGCCGCTGAACAAATATAAATTACGGGCACCTTGATGTAAGCTTAAGCTTAATCAGAATCGAGCTTCTGGACCCATTACAACAGGAGCCTGTATGCCAGCGGCGACAAAGTAACCTATGAAATTTTCACAAACCGATGAGATTGCGCTTAATACCACCCACTCCGCGATTGCCATCGTTTTGTGATTTTTTTTAGTGAAAATGTCTCATACGATACGATACGATTCGAGATGCTTTTTTAACGTGCGCTCAAAAGCTGACACAAGTCAGCTTAATCTACCGCACGGAACCAAAAAAGTGGAGAGAAAAAAAGAAGAACTAAAAATTCAAAAACCGGGTATGCTCAGAAGTAAAGCCTCGTCTGTTTTGGACCCCCCCCCAACGAAAGTTCATGGCTACGCCTCTAGCTGCGGCGGTGGATGCTGCAGTGATGCTATTGTGATGCTGTATTATCTGTCCTGTTACCTGGAGTCCATTAGGCCGCCGCCTTGCGTCCCGTCTCTGTTGCCAACGGCTATAAATCGCGAGTTTTTCCGGAGGAGAGATGCGCGATGCTATTCGCTGGCCGGCGACGTTTATCGCCATAATTTTTATCGCGTCGAGAGTCGGCCGTTTGCACCAGTTTCTTCGCCCAGCGCTTGCACCGAGTATATAGACCTAGTGATAGGTAACAAGTCGAAGCACGCGCCCGCCCATAAAGTCGCGACCGACCCTCCGCGACGATGCGGCCTATACGCTTAACTGGAAATGCCGATGGTTAAGAATTAACAAGTATCCAAAGTAAGTTGGCAGAGGACCGCATCGCCACCGCACACCCACCTTCGCATAGTCCCTATGCTTTACGATGAACCGGCACATGTCCAATCCTCAAAAGTTCCTCTTTCTGTAGCAGGAGCTGGACTCCCCTCTCACACAAGGTTGCGTGGGCCTACTGTAGTCTGTTCCCTGATCGTATTCAAGATCATCTTCGGCGGCAGCGACGGTCGACTCCCAGCAGTTGCTGAGCTGTTGTCTTTTTTCTTTTCACCGTGATCTTAGACTCGTGACCTTGACTTTTAAACTTGACCCAGATAAGTCTAGGTCGAGTTATTAGGTCAAGGTCATATGTCAAATTTCAAGATCACAGGAGGAAACTGCGAGTAAGTAACATCAGCCACAAAATGGCCGGTGCGACCTCGCGTGAGGGGTTTTCTAGTTCTTATTAAGTCGTTTTCAACGTTGACCGAAATTATCGATGTAAGTTACAATAGGCGACCGTGGCGACGTAAAGGTAGCCCGTACTCGATTACCGAGCGTAGGGTTCCGGAGCTGATCCCGGTTCTTGGCAGTCAGGTGCAGGTGACGTGAATCATAAACCCGGCGGTAGGCTGCCCTTTCTGCCTGGCCTGCAGTTACCCCCGCAACCCTTAAGAGGGCTGCTACCAATTTTGCTGCTTGGTGAACAGTGGCACAGTGGGTGTGAACAGCTTGCCTGAGACTGTTACCCGACAACGTCGCGACTGCGATTTGAACTCGGGCCCTTCTGCGCCTGAGTCCAGCACGCTACCACTCGGCTACCGAGCTACTGGCTACAGGCGACGTGTTGACAGCTTAATCTCTTGTAACAGGCCTGTAATGAGACGAAAGCCGAGAGTTTGACCAACGGCGACAGACGGCAAACTCTGCTTAAAGCTGTCGAATGTTTCGCGTTTGATTCGCGGCGGCACATGTTCACTGGGTCGTCGCCGTGGTTAGCGTTCCGCTGTCTGCCGCTTTCGTGTTTCCAGGCCACGTACTGTGTCCCGTAATCCAGACGCGTTATAATTAATCTCCTTAATGAGACTCGAGTCGTTGCCCGCAATGACGACCACCTGCCGCGCGATAGCGATAAGATTATCCGCGACGACGTCTGCTACCCGACGATATACGCTATTTATGGCCGATTCTTTGTTTGATTACCAACGAATATGAACTTATCTTATCTGAACTCCCGCCCGTGTTCTATTTTTATGTTGGATAATTTAGAACGTTGGTTAGGTTTTAATGAGTGAAATTGAACGAATTATTAGAAGTGAATCACTTATTAAGCCACAATGAGTAATTGTCCATTTATCAGTTGTGCGTGTTGACCTTCAGGCTCTCTTTAAAGGTCAGAACATCAGCAGGGTTCCCGACAGTGCCACGGAAGCCACTAATATGGTTCATTATTAGCTATTCGCTTTGAAGTTCGAAGTCGGTCGCTTGCATCCAGATGTGCGCAGAATGCATGCACTGCAGCTTTTAAGTCACAATATTCGCATTAAGATTACACTGCCATAATAATGGAATTTAATGGAGACGAAGGCCTGTGTAAATTTCATTATGAAAATATTTCAGTGCACTTTGAGCGACAAAGTCGGTGTGTAAATAAATAAATGAGCAAATAATATATAACATTCTTAAACGGATTTTGACCAGAATAAAAAGTGCACATTTAAAAATATTGCGGCTCGCGTCGTTAACATTTGACATTGTGTTTTAACTTAACCCGTTCACGGCAGTGATGGGTAACTAATTAATTAGCAACTAATTAATTAGCTAATTAATTAGTTAGAGAACTAATTCTAATTCTAATTAATTAGAAACCTAGCTAGTTATGCCCATCTCTGGTTCACGGCTGCTTAGAAGTTTACAAGTTTATTTAGTCAAGGCCCCTATAGATAGATGTACTTCGCGGCTCCTCGTTAGCACCACTGCACCAGTTTCGATTGAATAGAGCGATTTGTCGGCGGTTTACATAGACAGAGCGTGCTTGAAAGTTGACGGGGACTCGGCATAGACGTCGCTAATGCCATCATGCCTGTGTAGTGTGGTGAACCCCACCCCGCTGTGCCGAGACACGGTCACAACTCACAACGCTTCTGATCTCAGCGGTCACTAATAACGAATCTACGCCACTGTGGGGCGAGAATGCAGAACAAATGCCCCCGAACATCTGCCCCCGGACCTAACCCTAACCCGCAACCCAACTCAAAACCGCAACCGGAACCGAGGCGGGGATACGTCCGCGGGTGCCGAATGCTGCCGCCCGCGTCGTTGAGTAGCGTTTTAGCTACACGTTACGTGGCATGGCCCCGTGTTGGCCATTTAATCCACACGGTTGTTTTATCTGTTTTTTTTTCAAAATTGTGCTTTTTCTTGTGAAATTGTATCGCTTTCTGGATGTGAATTGATGGATAAAATAAACAAATAAACAAACACGCAAGTACGACCGCGGACTCAGCCATCTCCTGCACGACGAGCTGCACTGGCTGGACGTTCCTCAGCGGGTGCAGTACAAGCTGTGTGCAACGGTCCATCGATGTCTGCAGCACAAAGCACCACAGTACATGACGGACTGTTGCATCCACACCTCAGACATTGCTCGTCGCCAGCATCTGCGGTTCGCCGGCTCCCATCAGCTGTTCGTGCCGCGACACCGGCGTTCCATGTTCGGTCGTCGGGCCTTTTCTGTGGCCGGCCTGGCGGCTTGGAACTCGTTACCTGACTACCTGCGAGATCCGTCGCGTTCCTTTGACAGTGTTCGCCGGGACATGACAACTTTTCGTTTCTCGTTTTGCTAGCGAACACAACGCATTAGAGGCTTTGCGATTATGCGCTATATAAATCTGCGATTGACACTGACATTTCGGCGACGGGGGCAGGTGTCCAGGAGGGAATGTCCAAGGGGCAAATGCCCAGACACCGTGGTTGAGAACCACGATTGTCGTGGTCTGAGAGACTAGTCTTTGAGCTTGATCCATACGCCAGAACGTCTTGACGTGCGACGGTATGGTAGTCCGAAAACAACGTGCACTGAGACATATGATAACGGCTGGGAGTGGAGGAAATGCTGCGTGCAGTTCGTATCTCGGTGCCAAGCCAACCCGGGAAGAACGTCTCCGAAATGACATACTTTGTGTCAAGCGGGACACAGAACCTTACTCAGTCAAACATACTTCAGTTTCCCGCCTTGTCCCAGAGAGACAACTCCGCTTCCTTGGCACGTGACACGTGCGGGCCTTAAACAGGATCACCATCGGGTCACTGGGGCGTCGATTCGACCGCCCAGTCATTGGAGGAGACCTTGTGGACGCCCTCGTACCAGCTGGCTGAGGACGACTGATACTGATGTACAGTCAGTCGACATCGGGATCCACTCAGCCTGGAGAAAGGCCAGTGACTCTGGCGACGTATTATCGACACGGCAACACTCCAGCATGGAGCACGCCACTGAAGAGAGAGAGAGAGAGAGAGAGAGTCAGTCAATCAGCCCACTTCTTCTGTCCGTCGTCACCGCATCGTTTCTCTTCTACGATCACAGGAAAGAATCGGGACGTCGTCCGGCCATCTTCTCTCTGCTCCCGCGTCGTCCTTGCGGGCACGACTGCGCGCCCAGGACCGCCGGGCCCCGTCCCAGACATGGATAAATTATTTCGAGAGATGAAAGCGGTGGGAAGCAGTCCACATCGGGTCGCGGTTTCTTCTTTTCGCCCGATAAATGTGAATTGCAGACGCCATAAGAGCCCGTCCGGGCCCCGATCTGCTTCCAGCCGACCTGCTGTTACGGATAATAGCTACAGCAGAGCGACTCCACTCCAAATGTCATACCGGTGACTCGCTACTGCTGCATAGCATTGATGATCTGTCGTCTGCTTACTGGTGGCTACAAAGTTGTTATCATCTGCTCTGCTTTCGTCTGCATGCTTCAGATGCTGATGGTCCTGGCACTTCATTTTGGCCGACTTCAGCTGTTCTAGTTTTAACTTTCAAAAGTTAATTGAACAAAATATGCGTATACGTGTAATAGGCCTACACAACTGGTAAAAGTGCGATTAATGTCCTTACACTCGTGATAGAGAGAAGCAAATAGGAGTTTTCACCTGGCGAGTCACTTTGAGTAAGCCTATATGTATTATATACCCTCATTTCGCGTCGCCTATTCCTGGCCGCTATGTGCAGACATGACGCCATCTACAAAACCGGAAGTACATAACGTATCGCAACGCCATCACAAGAGGATCGAGCCACGACCTTAGTTAACGTGCGCAGAAAGTGTGGTGAAATGTGGACATTTGTTTGCTGAGATATGCGTGCGGACAGAGAAACAATACTCCCTCTCTTCTATAGGCCTACTGGGGTGTCGTTTGGCGATATTCAATTTTAGACAACTGCCGTAGTCTAGAAACAAGATCAGGCAAAGTGCAGTTGCCTCAGAATACGAGTTTAGTAGGCCCATCAAACAGCAGTATAGACAAGATCGATTGTCTGGATTTGATGAGCTGCGTCATGCCGTGACCGGTCATTTGCCTCCACCGAAACATTTGCCCCTGGTTAAAGGGTTAGGGTTTAGTGATAGGGTTGCAGGCAGTTTAAGGTTAGAGATAGGCTTCTTGGGGTTAGGGTTATGATAACTAGGATTAGAGTTTAGGGGTTAGAGGATAGAGGATATGGTTATGGTTTGGGGTTAGGATTGGTTCATTAAGGTCACGGTTGGTGTAAGGGGTTCGGGTTTGTGGTTACGATCAGGATAGGGTTAGGGTTAGGTCCGTGCTTCGGCAGATGCCTCCCCGATGGTAGTTTTCGGGGGAGGGGAGCGGAAATTTTCCGGAACAGTGTTGGGATTTAAATCGCGAGTTGAGCACATTCGAATATTCGATTTGAAATATCAAGATTCGATTCAAAAGATCGCGATTTGATTTGAGATTCGGCCATCACTGGTCCGGAGGAGGTCCGAGGAGGCAAATGTGCTGTATTCGCGCCCGTCCGTCCGTCCGTCGGCGCGTCCCTCTTCCTGTCTGTCGACGACTTCCTGGGTTCTTGGGGCTGGCTGGTCGATGCTGGCTGACTATTCGAAGTGAAAGGAAGGGCCACCTGGACTTGATCAGAGCGCGTTCATATTACGTCAATTTAGCACAGAGGCGCCGCCGTCAGGACGCCGCAAACGTCGCCTTGAAATCGACCCCGACCGACAGACGCCAGGGCTAAAGTCTTCTGCATCGCGTTGCTTCGTGTTATGGGATGCGCCCGGCCGGTCGTTGATGTATGGCTTATCATACATCGACCATTTGTTGCGGTCGGTGGTGCGACATTGCGGAACTGGACTGTGTTGGGCATGGCGCCGTAGACTGCGGAACTAATCACGGCCAGCAACCGAACAGGAGCCCAGTTAGCCGCAGCGACTGCTGGGATGCCCGACCGCGGTGGCCAGAAAGCACTAAGCAGGTCGGAAATTAAAACTGCAAATACAGTCAAACCTCTCTAAGTGGACAACCCGCTTAAATGGATATCATTTGTCTGGTCCCGTTTAGACACAGTAATAATAATGGTAGCCCATACTCGATTACAGAGCGTAGGGTTCCGGATCTGATCCCGGTTCTTGGCAGTCAGCCTGCAGGTGACGTGAGTCATAAACCGGGCGGTAGGCTGTCATTACTTTCCGCCAGGCCTGCAGTTACCCCCGCATCCCTTAAGAGGGCTGCTACCAATTTTGCTGCTTGGTGAACAGAGGCACAATGGGTGTGAGCAGTTTGCCTAGGACTGTTACCCGACAGCGTCGCGACTGCGATTTGAACCCGGGCCTTCTGCGCCTGAGTCCAGCACGCTAACCACTCGGCTACCAAGTTAGACACAGTGTAAAATATAAAATATAGATAAGTGGATACTCTGCATAAGTCCCAGTGCTATCCACTTAGAAAGGTTTGACTGTGAGTATAAGCCAGCCGAAAATTTTCGTAGTCCTACCTTTGGAAATATTTTTTTTCGTGGGTGAGCCGGTTTGGGGCAGGCTCAACTGGGCCCAAGGAACCATAAGGGCTCTAAATGCGTTGGATCGATCTGTGCAGCGGCGGCGATGTGGTCTGTCGCTGTCATTATTGTGGCACCTGGTTTTTTTCCTGAACACAGTACGTGGCATGCATAATCGCTGTCATGAAAATACCTGTATTCATTATGCATATGCCTAATATCCATATTAAACTTGCAGCAATATTCTGCACATAGGCCTATTTTCGCCTATGCGTGGTTCTAGATGCTCGTCTGCGAGCTGCACAAATTACACAGTCAAGTGCATTGCCGTCGTCCAAGTTCTCGTATACTATAGACGTATAGAAACAGTGCCAGCAGCAGCAGCAGCAGCAGCAACCACTGCGATGCACTATCACAGCCAATCTACTTCTCGGAAAGATCGGCATCAAGGCAACGTGTAGGCCTGCCAGAAAAACCTCGTTGTCATTGCGTAAATTCGCGGTAAAGACCTGGGCGCTCGGTCGGCGTTCTGGCAAGTTGGCAGCAGTTGCATTATCGCAGTGCAACGGAGTAAAAACGCAGCCTACGTGTTATCCACTTGGTGGGCGATAAGTTTTTTTCTAAAGCAAAATCCGTTTTCTTCGGAACAAAATCCGGCATAGAGGAGAATTTAAGTACAACTGAACATAAACAGCATACCCAATGACAGAACAATCATATTGATGCTCTTTCATGAATTGCTGATGATCAGCGAAAGACTTTGTGATAGACCTGACAGAAAAAAGGTAGTGATGACAGTGACAAAACAGGTGACATAGCGTGCGTGTCGCACAAATCTAAACTT